>Ga0105104_10000908_pt1 | contig 23031 bp, 23 predicted proteins | sample PPLLaktember2015_3_FD_87034 | JGI IMG/M metagenome (GOLD analysis project Ga0105104, IMG submission 87034) | Freshwater sediment microbial communities from Prairie Pothole Lake near Jamestown, North Dakota, USA - PPLs Lake P7 Core (6) Depth... | ecosystem: Environmental > Aquatic > Freshwater >... | reverse complement strand
GTTATATAAAATGAGCCGCCTAAGGTCAGCCGTGCCTGTTATCTCGCCCCATCCGCCGCCTTTGAGCGAAAAGCTGACGGGCACGCCGTCGGCATCGTTGATAATGAATGGTTTGCTGCTGAAATAATTCAATTCGATTGCGCCCATATCCACAAACGTCAGCGGCCCGGCGCCTGAATCGGGTATTTCAACAAAATCGACAAATCGTTTGAGGCCTGTTAGGTCCTGTGAAATCCCCGCATCGATTAGTTCATTACTATCGCCTGCGTCGATGCAGGGCGAATCGGGGCTGAGGCGTAAAAAGATATTGCCTATATTAGCAAAACGAGGGTCTTCATTTATGTTGCCTGTGCCGGAGAAGTCGCCCGCGATATCGCTGTATGTTACAGCGGGAGAGCTGAATTCGCTGTTGTTTAATTCATCCGGCGTATTACCCCACAGGATGCAGCTTGTTATTGTCGAGGAGCTGTTGTAATTGTATATCCCGCCGCCGTAAATTGCCGTGTTGGCGTAGAAAGTGCAGTTGGTAACAACCGTTCCGTTGGCCGGGCTGTTGGCTAATCCTCCGCCGCCTGTCCTGGCAGTATTTCCATAGAATATACAGTTAGCGACAGTCGGGCTGCTTGAATCATTATTCATCATCCCGCCGCCGTGGAGTGAGGCCGAGTTATGGTTAAAGATGCAGTTTATAACAAGGGGGTCGCTATCCGCGTTGTAAATTCCGCCTCCGTGACCCATGGACGAATTGTAAAAGAACTTGCAGTTGTTAACGGTCGGACTGCTCTGGGAGTTGGCTATACCGCCGCCGGTTAAGGCCGAGTTGCTGGTAAATGTGCAGTTGTTGAAGGTCGGGCTGCTGTTGTAATTACCCAACCCGCCGCCGTATTCGGCTGTATTACTGCTGAAATTGCAGTTAGCGATAGTGGGGCTGCTGTTGTAATTCAATATCCCGCCGCCGACATTGGAGAAGTCGAATCCGCCTCCTTTGGCGTTGCCTCCCATAATGGTAAAGCCGTCTAAGATGGTGTTTGCGTCTTCGCCGCTTATGCACTGCACGACGTGATGAGCGCCATTGCCGTTGATGACGGTGCCGACGGGTCCGTCGCTGCTGAAAAGCTTGATCGTCTTGCCCTTGAAATCAATGGCTTCGTAGTATCTGCCCGGGAACACCTCAATCTGGTCGCCGGCGCCGGCGCCGTCTATCGATAGCTGAATCGTATCATACAAGGTGTCTTTTGTAATATTATGAATCATCCGGATGGGCTGTATTGTAAGATTGTCGAAAACGAACGTATGAATGACAGTGTCGAATGCCTGGACGCCGACGTGAAGGTTGTAAACGCCGGAAAGATTCGCCAGAGTAAACGAGCCGAGGTTTGTCCGAACGCCTTCGATTCTGATGGCGTAATCGAAATCCGTATCGGAAGTCCGCTTGATAATCAGCGTTGCCGGCTTATCCGGCGCAGGGTCGATGGCGCCGGCTGGAGGTACTTCCGGGGGTAGTTCTATCCGTAAACCGGAGCCGTCCCTGCGGAAACGAAAACCAAAAGACGTTGTCCCGTTCGGCTGAAGGTCAGAAGTCGAACACATCATAAAAACACCCTGGGAACCTGATCTGGCCGGGACATCCAGACATAGAGTATCATTGACATCGAACGGCATTGAGTCGGTGGTCATAACCGAGAACGTGTTGTTATTTCCCGTGGTAATATTCAATTTGCCGCCGGCGATTATATAACTGCCGCCGTTGCCGTATGGGTTTGAGCCGGTGTAGGAAATTGAACCAGGGTCAACGAACTCCTCGATAAAAGATGCCTGTGCCCCTCTTTGCCCCCAGACCACAACCGCCAATGCCAGCACCAGAATCGCCATGAACTTAAGGTTTGCCATTTTTCTCTCCTTCTCAAAAAAGTCGGCAAAGTTTTTCTCCGCCGGTAAAACGAAAATCCTCTTTTTAAAATCCCGTGAAATCCCTGAAGCGAAGTATGATTTAATTAAGGATACCCAAAAAATGTTATTATGTCAATAAAATTGCTTCCAACAAGGTTGTTTTTGGGTCAAGGCAGGCATAAAACGCCCTTTTTGCGCTGAAAATGCGGTTGTTTAGCTTAAAACACAATCGCGGCGTAGCCGACGGCTTCCCGGCTGGTGGCACCCATCTTGCGGAGCATTATCTCGTTACTATTGGTATGAGAAAGCAACAGTCCTTCGGTTTTACCTAATGCCTTTGCCGCGGCGACTGTTGCGGCCGCTGCGCCGGGACCGCAGGCGTTTAGGTTCTCGGCTGCGCTTTCGAGCATCTTTTTTGGCTGGAGCTTGAGCGCAAAGTCGATAAATTTCCTGTCGTTGATTTCAGTCGCCCATTTCAACGCCTCTTTTCCCGTACCCATAGGCGTAAAACCATATCGAGGCCCATAATGGGTCAGGTCGGTCGAGCCGAGGCATACAATCTTTCTCTCTGCGTCACTGGCGATTAAACTCGCGACGATTTCGCCTAAGCGCACGCAATCGTCGCCCGGCGGCGTGAGAATCGGCACTATCTGCGCCCTGGGAAAAAGATATTGAATGAACGGGACCTGCACTTCCATACTGTGCTCGCTGTTATGATGGTCGAGGTCGCTTATCGCGGCTTTGCTTTCGATTATCGCGTCGGCAAGGGCCTTGTCGATGCCGATTTCGCCTAAGGGCGTGAGCCATGTTCCCTTGTCATAAACCGCCGGCGGCTGGCCTAAGTATCCGTGGGCCGCTCCGAAAATGACGAAGGTATCGACCTTGGGATGCTTCTTTTTGATGGCGGAAAAAACAAACGCCGCGGTAGCCCCGCTGAATGCCCACCCCGCGTGAGGGACTATTCCCGCGACTATCGACTCAGGCAGCGCCTTTATAAGGGTCGTCTCCTCAAGGCATAAGTTAATCTCCTCGACGCATTGCTCCTGCGTCCCCGGATAAAATTGTCCCGCAACTATCGGTTTTCTCTTTTGCATATTATTCATCTCGACGTTATGATTATACCATTATGAGACAAACTGGCAAATCAGAAGTGGCGGTTATAATGGGTTCGGATAGCGACCTCGCTATTATGCAGGCATGCATCGATACGCTTAAGGATTTCGGCATTAAGCCGGTAGTGAGAATCATATCGGCTCATCGTACGCCCAAGGTCGCCGCCAAATTCGCGCAAGATGCGGCCAAAAAAGGTATTAAGGTCATAATCGCCGCCGCCGGTATGGCAGCACATCTGGCAGGGGTAATCGCGGGCTGGACAACGCTTCCCGTTATAGGAGTTCCCCTTGCCGCAAAGGAGGGCTTGGCCGGATTAGACGCACTTTTAAGCACAGTTCAAATGCCTTCGGGAGTCCCCGTAGCTACCGTTGCGATTGGTAAGGCGGGAGCGAAAAACGCCGCCGTTTTAGCAGTCCAGATTTTAGCGCTATCGGATAAATCGCTTGCCGGAAAACTTGTCCGCCTAAAAGTCGCTCAGGCAAAAGAAGTCGCAAAAAAGAACTTAGCTATCAAGTAATAAATCGTATCGATTTATTATCTTAATTTATCCGCTAAAGCCGAGCCGAATTCCTGCGCGAGTTTGCTTGCGGTAAATTGCTCTTTGTTATCGTAAGAGGCGGTCATCAATGTGACGCCCTGCGGGTCTTTGGCGATAACGGTTACCGATTCGATTGCCTGCGCCGATGATTCCTTGCCGCCTATTCCCATAAAGCCGCGCTCGCCTGAGGAACGCGTCGTCAGAAACGTCGAGCCGGTGATTATTACCGTGGCGTTATCGTTATCGCTGAGCTTAACCGATTTTCGAATGAATTCCTTTTCGAGAACGTCCCGCAGCACCTGGCCGACGAACGGGTCCTGGCTTTCGATGTTGTGAACATAAACATATTTGTGCTTGACGGCCTTTAACTGCTTTGTCGTTACGATATCGGTATGACATCCCGCGACCAGGGCCAGTAAAACGCTAACCATAAATGCTTTTTTCATAATTCTTCTCCTTATCTGTCAGTAATATTTATCGGCAGACCAAAAAGCCGGCTCAAACAGTTTTTGTGGATTTGCCGCCGAATTTTTCGTAGAATCCCGCGTATGCGAAAAGTCAGATTTTTAATATTGATAATGGCGTTCCTGTCCGCGGGCTGCGAAAAGCCCCAATATACGGCCGATGAGCTTGCCAAAATGCCTTTGGCCAAACGGGAAGGACTTCCCGAACCCAGCGGCGGTTTCGCCCTTGTGGTGGGCGACCAGACGGTTACGACAGCCGAGGTTATAGGGCCTGTTTTTGAGGATTTGGCCAAAGTCGCCCAAAACGGCGATTTCCCCAGGTTCAGACAGATTGCCCAGCCGGTAATCGAAAAGCAGTTCGCCGACAGGATTGTCGAGGCCGTGCTTTACAGCCGGGCAAAAAAAGAGGCAGGCGAGAATATCGACGACGAGCTTGACCGGGCTGTAACCGCCGAGGTCAGGCGTTTTGTTATGAATTTCGGCGGCGATTACGCCAGGGCCGAGCAGGAGCTTAAGAAAAGGGGTATGGACTGGGGCAGGTACGAGCAGTATCAAAGACGAATGATATTGAGCCACAGTTACGTTGCCCAGCAGATTCAAAATGACCAGCCCATAACCTATAACGAGATGCTGGCGGTGTATAATGAAACAAAAGATAAATTCACAACCCCGGCTGTGTTGCAATTTCGCCTGATTGATATCGAGCCGGCAAAAATAAAAAATATCGACGCCAATTTGCCGCTCAACTGGCAGGCAAAAGACCTTGCAGAAAAAATTGTCGCCCTTATAAAACAGGGTCAGGATTTCGAACAGCTCGCCAGGGATTTCTCGCACGACCATATGGCCCAGGCAGGGGGGCTGTGGCGCAAGCTTGACCCCGAGGCCCTTGCCGCGCCTTACGACATTTTGCCCAAACTGGCGCAGACGATGAAGCCCGGCGATATTGCAGGCCCCGTCGAGGCGCAGAACCATATTTTTATAATGCAGCTCGTCTCGTATCAGCCCAAAGCCGTTGTTCCCTTCGATAAAGTACAAAACCAGCTCAAGGCCGAAATTACGCGTAAACGGTCCGGCGAAGCGTTCGACAAGCTCGAAGCCGAGCTTTCGCAGCAGGCCTCCACCGCCGACAAGACCCGGTTCGTGGATTTTTGCGTACATGAAATTTACAGAATGGCAAATAAATAATGATTAGCCCCGCCTTCTGCCTGCCCCGGCAAGTCGTAGGCAGGGGTGGGCGGGGTATGGAAATAATTGTATGACAATAATCGCTCACGGCATAGATTTGGTGGATTTCCCTCGAATAGAGGATATGGTCAATCGCCACAAAGACCGCTTCATGGACAGGGTCTTCACCGCCGCCGAACAGGCCTACGCCAACGCCAATAAAAACAGTATCGAAAAACTTGCAGGCCGATTCGCCGCAAAAGAAGCGATAATGAAGCTCGTAGGCACCGGCTGGCGGGGAAAAATCGCCTGGACGGATATCGAGGTTATAAATACCGAATCAGGTCAGCCCCAGGTGAAATTGTCAGGCGAGGTCAAAAAAATCGCCGATGAATTAGGCATCACCCAAATAAGCGTCAGCATTACCCATACCGCTAACTTCGCCATCGCCTCGGCTGTAGCTATTTCGGAAAAGTCAGGCGGTTAAAACAGCTTCAAAAATTCTTCAATGGTAAGTTGAGAATCACGCAGTAATTTGCGCAAGAGGCCTTTTCCCAGTGTTTTGTGACGCGGTATTGTTAATGGCTGTTTGGTTTTATCGCTTTTATGGTGCATACGGACGTGGCTGCCTCGCTGACGAACAACCTCGTAACCTGTCTTTGCAAAGCATTTTATGGCCTGACTGCCGGAAATCACGGGTAGTTTAGGCATAAGTCAGTGTGCAGAAGCTTAATTCCTGTGGATTGAAATTTTTCAGGGCTTCCCTGTTCTCCTTTTCTTCGAGACACAGGTCGATTACTTCTCTGATGTTTTTCAGAGCTTTGTCCATGGTCTTCCCCTGGCTGTAGCATCCCGAAAATACGGGACATTCGACTACATAAAACCCGTCTTCATCTTTTTCCACGAATATAGGCAACTGATATCGCTTCTTCATTCTCTTATCACCTCTGCCATCACAATAACATACAAGGTTTTGAAAAGCAATGTTCAACAATCAATCATCAAGCCCAAATTGAGTGGCGGATTTTAATCTAAAGCGCAGCGCTTCAGATTAAGAGCAGCCAGATGAATCTTGGCTTACACGCCAAAGGTTCATATTGAAAGTCATTCTGTTCTCCTCTTTTATCCTTTTGTCCCTACACCATTCTAATGGATATATAAAGATTTGACGATACTCTTTGAGCATTATCAATATTAGGTCAGCTTGCCAATTTCAAGGCATTTTGCGCTGCATGAGGCAGTTTGATTAGAATGAAATATGTTTGAGGATACAGGTAATCTTCTCCGGATTCGTCAATTATTCTCAGGTATCCTTCCTTAGCGCCCTTTTCGTCAGGCAAAACCCTGTAAATCTTGCGTTTTTCAATGTCCTCGCATTCCTTGTTTTCTATACACAGCGCGAATGTCAGTTCTTTGCTTTTCTTAATCATAATCTTTAACCTAGTAATTTTTTTATTTTCAACTTTTTTCTTCCAATGCCGTGGGCCTCATACCAGTGAATTTCTGCTTTACAGATTTTACCATTATGAAGACGTATCCTGGCAATACCTTTAAGTTTCCGCCATTTCGCGGAGCCAAACTGCCTGCGAAGCCGCATAATATCTCTGATTCTCCCGCTAACGGCTATCGCCTCAATTTTATCAATATCGCCTATTATCTCAAAGAACATGACTTGATTCGTCTTTCCATTTCGACGTTGCTGATTGTTTTACCCTCGTTTGAATTTATTAGGCCGCGTTCAATCATCCTGCGAAACGCAAGCTCTCGAAGGATCTCGTCGTATGTGCTGTCATCCGGCAGCTCATTGATTATCTCGGCCATTTTCTCTTTCACAGTCATTTTAATTCTCCTTCGTTTTACTTGCTATTATACATACGCCTTTCATCCGGTATCATTATCAAAGAAATGGCATTGATTGTCAAGATTTGGTTAAAAGTTCAAACTGTGTTATACTGGCTGAATATGTCTGACGGTTCGAAAAAACGCGAATTTGATTGTGTAGTTATCGGCGCAGGCCATGCCGGGATTGAGGCGGCGCAAGCGGCCGCGAAAATCGGCGTAAAGACCGCTCTGATTACCATCGACAAAAGCAAAATCGCGATGATGAGCTGTAATCCCGCGATTGGCGGCCTTGCCAAAGGGCAGATTGTCCGCGAGGTCGATGCCCTCGGCGGGCTTATGGGCCTGGCGACCGACGCCACGGGGATTCAATTTCGAATGCTCAATCGCTCAAAAGGCCCTGCCGTGCAATCGCCCCGTGCCCAAACCGATAAATACAGGTATCAGCGGTTTATGATTGATGCCCTCGAGCATACCCCTAACCTGACAATTATCGAGCAGTTAGCTGTCGAGATTCTTGTCGAGAATAATCGTATCGTCGGCCTGCGCTGCAAGGATGGCTGGGTGTGTGATACTAAAACGGTGATAATAGCTACCGGCACGTTTCTTCGCGGATTGATGCACATAGGTCAGGAGCAATTCGAGGGAGGCAGGCGCGGCGAGCCGGCTGCTGAAGAATTGTCAACTTGTCTCGAATGTCTCGGCCTTGTCGTCAAACGCCTCAAAACCGGAACACCCGCCCGCCTCGATGCTAAAACGATTGATTACGAAAAATTAGAGGTCCAGCAGGGTGATATTGAACCGGCGCCTTTTTCCTTTCTCAATGACCGCATCGACAGGCCACAGATTCCCTGCTGGATTACCTGGACAAATGAAAAAATTCATAAACTAATCAGCGATAACCTCAATCGCGCCCCGCTTTACACAGGCCAGATTAAATCGGCAGGCCCGCGTTATTGCCCCAGCATCGAAACCAAAATTATCCGCTTCGCCGACAGGACACGCCACCAGGTATTCCTTGAGCCCGAAGAGCTGGAGCAAAACGTCATTTACTGCAACGGCATAAGCACTTCGCTTCCCAAAGACGTTCAGGATGAAATGATAAAAAATCTGCCGGGCTGCGAAAAAGCCCGGATTGTGCATTATGGCTACGCCATCGAGTACGATTACTGCCCGCCCGTGCAATTGAAAAATAATCTCGAAACAAAAAAAATCGCCGGCCTTTTCCTGGCAGGCCAAATCAACGGCACTAGCGGCTACGAGGAAGCCGCAGGCCAGGGAATTATCGCTGGAATTAACGCCGCACGTCTCATACAGGGGGCTGAGCCGATAGTTTTAGCAAGAGACCAGGCATATATCGGCGTGATGATTGATGATTTACTCACCAAAGGCCTCGGCATAGAAGGAATAGGAATCCCCGATGAGCCGTATCGTATGTTCACCTCGCGGGCCGAATACCGCCTTAACCTGCGCTCCGACAATGCCGACAGACGCCTGACCCGAATCGGTAAATCCGCAGGCCTGGTTGACGAGAATAGATGGCAAAGATTTCAAAAAAAGTTAAACGATATAGACCAGCTTAAAGATTACCTTAAGTCAAACACCAAAGACGGTGTTTGTCTCTGGGAACTCCTCAGAAGACCCGATAATCCCCTGTCGAAGACGCTGTATGAAGATAATTACGTTAAAAACACCGGCTTCTCAAAAGAAGTCATCGATGCGGCAATAATCGACGCCAAATACGAGGGCTATCTCGCAAAGCAGGAACGTCTCGCTGCCGGCCTGCAAATCGCTGATAAAAAACCAGTCCCGCCGGACCTGGATTACGGCAAAATCTCGCACCTGCGCCCCGAAGCAAAAGAAAAGCTCTCAATTTTCCGCCCCCAAACCTTAGGCCAGGCCGCCCGAATCTCCGGCATCACCCCCGCCGACATAACCGTCATCCTCGTCCATTTGAAAAAGTATCACGACAGGTAATTTATTTTTGTCATTCTGAGCGAAGCCCTGAGAAATTCCTTTGGAATTTCCAGGACTAAGTCCCGGAAATCTTTCAGATTTCTCGGGGCGAAGAATCTCAATCTCTTATGCCGTCTCAAGCCCCTCGATAACCCTCTTGTATTTCTCGTGTATCATTTTCCGGTCGAATTCCAGAAATTTGATGAGCATATCCCGCAGCTCCTTCGGAGACAGATACGTCTTGCTCGCCGGAAAGAAAATCTTCTCCTCCTTCTCGATGTGCTTGGGATACATATTGGCCAGGTTGCGAAAATTCTCAGCGATACCTTTCAGAACCGAAACCTCTCCCTGCTTGTATCGGCCATTTGCCTCGGCCATTTCCATTGTGTTCCTGCGTGCGAAATTATGCTCATCGACCAGCTCATCCATAAGCCGCGTATGCTCCGCCGACATTCCTTTTTTTGCCATATCCCGGAAAAGGATGTCTTCCTCTTTTCCGTGGTGGGTCCGGTCGGCGTATGTATGGATAAAATCAATGGTGGTATCGATAAACGCCGGGCTGATCTTTTGCCCCTTCTCGATATTAGCCGCTTCCCTGCCTATCAGCGAAATCATTCGCTCGATAAGCCGGTGTTCCGTCATAAGCAAACCAACGGGATTCATAAACAACACCCTTTCCGTTTAATCTCTTAAATCATAAATCGCTTTTCCGTTTCTCGTTGTGAAATAATATATAACCCTCGCCGGCATGGCAAGTCAAATCGACTGGATTTTGAGCGTCTTTTTTTATACTCTATATTAATGCTCGCTCTATCTGATAACATTTATAATCAGGGCTTAAGTCGCGCCGCTCCCAAATTCAAGATTTGGCGTAACGCCGGCCTCTTACTGACCTACAAATGCAACGCATCCTGTGAGTTTTGCTATTACAACTGTTCGCCGCGGCAGGGGGGCCTTATGCCCGCAGATATGGCGCTAAATGCCTGGCGTTCATTAACGGAACTGGCAGGTGATTCGGCTAAAATACATATTACCGGAGGAGAACCGTTTTTATGCTGGGACCGGCTGATTGAGATTCTCCAGAATGCCAAAAATCAAAAACTTGACTACGTTGATATAATCGAGACCAACGGCTTCTGGGCAACCGATGACCAAATTGTCAAAGACCGGCTCAAAATCCTCGACGAGTTTGGAATAAATAAACTTAAAATCAGTTGCGACCCCTTTCATCAGGAATATGTAGATATCGAGCCGGTCAGACGCTTGGCGAAAATAGCAAAAGAAACACTTGGCCAAGACCGTGTTTTGGTGCGCTGGGAAAAGTATCTCGAAGAAAAAAGGGTGTCAGGAACCTTTTATCCCCTTGTAGATAAAGGGGTTATGACGGCATTTTCCAGAAAAAGGTGTCAGGCGCAGTCCCCTCTGGAATCCCTTTGGGATTCCGAGGACTTAGTCCCGGGAATTCTTCGAATTCCACGGGGCCCGAAGGGGGAACCTTTTTTCTATGTTGAGGCGTTGAAAGATTACCCCTGTCGCTTCACCGGCAGGGCAGGGGGGCATTTAGCCGAACTTTTCGCCAAGGATACAGTCGAGCAAATCTCAAAAAAGAAATGTAATAACGATTTTCTCGGCGCAAAAGGCATTCACATCGACCCCTATGGCAACGTCTTTTCCGGCACCTGCAGCGGAATCATTATTGGCAATATAGGCAAAACGCCTCTCTCCGAAATCTGGCGAAACTGGCAGCCGCAAAATGACAAGACCATCGAAACTTTGTTTAATTCAGGCCCCGTGGGATTATTGGATGAAGCGGTAAAACTTGGCTATAAACCGAAGGAACTATACGCCGGCAAATGCCATCTTTGCGCCAGCATTAGGCAGTTCTTTTTCGACAAAGGCCTTTACAAATCCGTAATCGGTCCTGCCGAATGTTATAAATGAAGCCGTTTAATCAGGCGGTCCGCCGAAACCTCGACCACCCCCCGGGCCGCCAAAGCCACGTCCTCCGCCGAATCCGCCCCTGCCCATCGGGCCTTGAATTCCCCGCTGGTCCATCCTGTCCCGCATAGCCCGCTGGAACTGCATCATTTTTACCCTGTCTTCGGCGCTCCTGACGTCCGTGCGTTCCCGCATTTCCTGAGGATTCACACGTTGTCTGCCTCTTGCGAACATATTAGGGTCGCGAGGCCGGTTCGGATCAAAAAAGCGGTTCGGGTCAAAAGGCCGGTTCGCGTCCCTGTTGGCCATAAACTCCGCCCGCCTTGTCTGCATTTCGTCGATAATATTATCCAGATAGGCCGTCCTCGTCTCCTCCGGCTGAGCGAAATATTCGTTGACCTGCTTATCCATCCTCGCCCGCATCGCCTCACCCATCTGCTGACGAACCTGGCGCCGTGTCTGCTCGTTGGCGTCGCGAAACTCGTTCGAGTCGAAATACTCCCGAACCTCCCTCGGCGACATCTTCGCGAAATTCGGCTCGCTGTAATGATTGATAACCACCGCCCCGACAGCCGCACCCGCCGTCAATACAACGCTTAAAATCAGAATGGTCCTGCTTTTCTTTGTCATAATTCAATCCCCTGGATTAGTCCTGGTTCTGGGAGTCGCCGACGTGCCAGTCGGCATAAAGATAGTTTCTCTCGCCCTTAATGTATTCCTGATTTCTAAAGCTTACCTCTTTTTTATAACTCGTCCTCGGATGAACGAGGTCAAAATCGCTCATAATGTGCATATTTCGTTCTTTGACTCCCTGTTGCCCCATGCGGGATGTTCTTAACGACCTCCCGCTGAACATCCTCGCGTAATACTCATAGCTTAAGCCCCAGTTTTTATAATAATCCTTGTTGTCCGCCGGGCATCTGAATATCTCTTTTTCCTTCAAAAGAGGCAGCAGAAATTTGGTTACCGCGGGCCTGTATCCGTAATCGTTCGGGTCTGTGGTTAATGAGGGATATTGACTCGCAGGCGGCATTATATCCCGGTTGTCGTCGAGATACGCCTTGAAGGCCACCCCTATCTGCCGAAGATTTGACATACAAACCGTCCGCTTGCTGTTGGCCCTGACCTTGCCCAGCGCCGGCACCAGAATCGCCATCAGAAGCGATATCACGCTTATAACCACAAGCAATTCAACGAGCGTAAAACCTTTCCTTTTATCCATCGTTTATTATGACGGTTTGCGGTTTGAGTATATTGCAGAATTCCTATTCAATCTCTTTGAGTATCTCAGCGACGTAATCATCGATTTTACCGCAAAGCGTCTTACTCAAACTTTGCCCCGGCTCAATCGATACCGGCTGTATCGCGAAAAACACTACCTCCCCCGGGCATTCGCCTAATTGTTTCGACAGATTTATCACCCGCAGAATATCCTGCTCGTGCAATGAGAAATTACTCAATTTCTTGACGCTTTGAACGTCCTCAGGACTGAATCGCCTCATCGTGCCCGGCTTTTCTCCCATTTTGGCGCAGTCGATGATAACGGCTTTTTTGCGATTAGCGATTAAATGAAGCAAAGTCATTCCCCCCGACCCCGCCTCAATAAACTCAACTCCAGCAAACGTGCGATTGAACCTGGTTAATTCCCGCACAAGATAAACGCCGATTCCCTCATCGGACAAAAGAGTATTGCCCAATCCTATGACGACGGTATTGTCATTGCGAGACCCGCTCTTAGCGGGTCGTGGCAATCTCTTTTTTCGACGAACAAGATTGCTTCGCTTTGCTCGCAATGACATATATCAATTCGGAATTATTTCACAAACTTAACGTCTAAGAAATGCGTCGAGCAGGAAATGCACGGATCGTATGACCGGACCAGCATCTCAAGCTTCAGCCGTATATCGTTTTGGCTCTGGTCTAAAATCTCAGGCAGCAGCTTCTCGAAATCCTTCTGGATATTCGCGTGGTTCTGGTTTGTCGGGATGCACATATCCGCGGCCACGCAGTTTCCTTTTTTGTCGAATTCATACTCGTGGAACAAAATTCCTCGCGGCGCCTCGACAGCTCCCGCCCCTCTGCCCGCCTTAATTGATCCGCCCGGATTTCTAACTCCCGAAAGGCACGATTCGTCTTTAAGCCCCTTTGTCAAAAGCCCGTCTATCATCCCGATAGTCGTTTCGATTATATGGAAACACTCGACAAGCTGGGCCACCGTGTTCATAAACGGATTGCAGCAGCCCTTCACAAGCCCGAACGTTTTCGCCGCGTCTTTTGCCATCGGGCTGAGCAGCTCGTAATTATTGTTGAATCTGGCTAATGCCCCGACCGCGTAAGCGTCGCGATGCCATTTCGCCCATTTCGCCGTCGATTGCTCGACCACGTATTCGTTGGCCGTCTCGTGCCATTTCTCAATCGGCACAACCGCCCCCTTGATGTCCGTCGATGTAATCCCGCCGTGATAAAAAGTATAAGTAGGCGGCTCGGTCTGCTTGAGCGATACGTATTCCGTAGGCCTCTCGAAGTTCGGAATATTTCCCGCGATACTCAAAACCGCCTCTGCGATTCTCTTGGCGTCGGGAATAATATCCTTTAATGTCTGCTGCAACTGTTTGAACTGTTTGGCCGTCGGCACACGCGTCAGTCCCCCCGGTATAATCGTAACCGGGTGCGTAGGCCTTCCCCCAATCAGGTTCGCCCATTCATTTGCGGTCCTGTGGACCTTCACGATTGTCTTTACAACGTCCGGAGCCCTTGCCACTAATGGCACTACCGATGGCGCACCGAAAAAGTCCGGCGCAGCTAAGTAACCAATATGCAGAACGTGGCTTTGAAGCTGTTCCGCGTAAAGCATCAGGATTCGAACGATGTCCGCCTGTTCCGATACCTTCAGCCCTATAGCCGATTCAATCGCCTTTGTCGCCGCTAACGAATGCGTTATCGAGCATATCCCGCATATCCGCGATACGATTATCTGGATATCCTGAAAATTATGCCCCCGCACCATCGCCTCGAAAAACCGCGGCGCCTCAGGCACCTGCCACTGCAATTTCTCGATTTTGCCGCTGTTGATATTTACGACGATGTTGCCGTGTCCTTCGACCCTGGTTATATGATGAACGTTTATATTCAGATTGTCATGCATTTGTAGGCCCCTGACCAGTTCCAAAAAGTACCATTTTGCTCTTGAGCATCTCGACGCTCAAGCCGTGTTTCTCGATAACGTCCTTCGCCGCCGTCGTATTCGGATTATCGATATAACCCCTGCAACTGAAACACCGAAATCCCGACGACGGACATCTCGACCCGCACCCTGCCCTGATAATCGGCCCAAGACAAACCTGCCCGTAATCCCAAAGGCACGGATTGCCCTTTGCCTTGCATTCCACGCAGACCGGAAATTCCGGAATCTCGGGCTTTTTACCCATCAGCAGGCATCGAACAACGTATGTGAATTCGTTCTTGTCAATCGGACAGCCGTGAATCTTGTAATCGACCTTCACCACCGCATCTACCGGCTTTGTCTCCATCGTGTCCAAATGAGGCATATTCGCGCTCTTGCCGTAAACGCATTTCTTCACGTCCGCCAAATCGAAATTGTTCTTCAGCATATTCACGCCGCCCATCGTCGCGCACGCCCCGAAAGCGATTAGCGTCTTTGCCCGCGTCCTTATAACCTCTAATCTTTTCTCGTCCTCGGCCCGCGTAATCGATCCCTCGATTAAAGCGATATCGTATTCGTGGCTCGTTTCGGTCATCGCCTCGCGCCACTCTACCACGTCAATCGAGTCAACAAGGTCCAGCAGTTCCTCTTCGAGGTTGACGATTTGCAACTGGCATCCTTCGCAGCAAGCGAAATCGAAAATTGCTACCCTGGGTCTGTCCATTATATTACCTCCAGCCCTTTCTCGTAGGGTGTGCTACCTGACCTGCATAGCTTTAGCGAAGCAGGGCGTACACCATTTTTCTCAAATCGTAAATCGACAATCGTAAATCGAAAATCAAATCCGCAATCTGCAATCTGAAATCTGAAATCCGCAATAAATGTTTCTTTATCCATTCTTATATCGCCTCCGGCGCTATATTCAGGTCCGAGTATCGAAATACCGGCCCGTCCATACACGTATAAATATCGTTTATCTGGCAGTGGCCGCACTTGCCAACGCCGCATTTCATCTTCCGCTCGAGGTTCAGATAAATATTCTCGTGCGGCACGTTCTCCTCATCCAGCGAAAGCAGCACGAATTTGTACATCACCGGCGGCCCGCACACAAACACAAGCGCCGATTGAAGCTCCGTCTGGATTTTCGGTATCAATGTCGTTACCACGCCCACGTTGCCAAGCCAGCAGTCGTCCGCCTGGTCTATCGTCTCCATAAAGCTGATGTCTTTCCTGTGCGACCACGCGTCCAATTCCGAATGAAAGAACCGCTGCGCCATACATTTTGTGCCTAAAAGCACGTGCACACTGCCGTAGTCGGTCCGCTTGTCTAAGATGTAATTCACAAACGACCTCTGCGGCACAAGCCCGATTCCCCCGCAGACAAAAACAATGTTCTTGCCCCTGGCCTGCTCGACCGGATACGTGCCTCTTCCGAATGGCCCCCTTATCCCGATTTTATCGCCTATCCGAAGCCGGTGAATCGCGTTGGTTACGTTGCCGACCCGCCGCACCACCAGCTCGAAATAACCCTTCTGCGTCGGCGAAGACGAAATCGTTACTGGCGCCTCCCCCATCCCCGCGATTGATACCTCGACAAACTGCCCAGGTATAAAATCGAACGCCTCCCCGTCGTCAATCGTCAGCCGAACGTACATCTCCGTCGGGTTCATCAGCCGCTTCTTCTCCAAAGTCGCAAGCCGCGGCAGATAAATATCTTTTTCAGCAGCACACCGTTGACACATTTCTTTACTCCTTACCAGCTTTTAATTAGGGACAGTCCCCTATTATTTATTATTTTATCCCAAGGTCCGCAATCAACCTGTTATAAACATTCACCGGATTGGCGATATCAGGCAGACAGGCGCTTACGCACCTTCCGCATCCCACGCACGCCATAATTTTACTTTCAATCTTCTCCGGCACATATTTGCCCTTGCGATACAGCCGGTGCTTGAAGCGGTCAACCCGTTTTTTCCTGAATTCATGTTCGCCCGCTACCTTCGTAAAGCCGTCAAGCATACACCCGTCCCAGCACCTGATTCTCTTGCCCCCCATCATTCCCCAGTTGACGTCGTCCTTCACGTCAAAGCAATAACAAGTCGGGCAAACCTGCGTGCACGACCCGCAACTGAAACAGGTCTTCGCCTTTTCTTCCCATACCGGGTGATTATACGCCCCGTCTCTTTCAAGAAGCTTCGGCAGATACGCCGAATCGCAGTTTAACCTGTGCTTGTTGAGCCGTTTCTCGTTTTCAGTCCAGACCTTCTGTCTTTTCTCAAGGTCCTTGCTGTCCGCGTCAACGGCCCCGTCCGTCTTTGCTATTATTTTGTCGCCCTTCTCAGACCCGCTTTCCATTAAGTATGCGTCGCCTATATCGGTCAGCAGGGCGTCAAAACCTGTTTTAATTGTCGCCGTTCCCATCGATGAGGCAAATACGTCTTTCGATGCCGTTACAACGTCGCAGGCGATTATCGTCGCGTTATGACGCCTCCTCATATAATGGGTATCGTAATTGTCCTGCGTGAAAAGCTTGTCCAATTGATTCAATCCCGCCATATCATACGGGTGAACGCCTATCAGCACAAAACCCGTCTCGTCATAAACCGATGTATAGCCGTCGCCCATTTCATAAGTCAAAAGCGTCTCGGCAGGAGGCAAAAAGAACTTCTTCGGCGATTGCAGCGTTACGTCGTAATCCAGCCGCAACTGCTCCGCCGAGTCAAGCTGCTCAAACGCGAACCTGTCCCCTTTGGATGTGACTCCTATCACCTTCTGCTCTTTTATGAGCTTATTAACGAATTCCCCAAAAGCGTCTTTGCCGATTTTCTTCACATTCATTTTCGCCTCATATTTTAATTAAGGACAGCGTAGCGTAGCGGAGTCCCCGAAGGGGGTCACCTATTATTTCCTTTTTATGTCATTCCTGCGGAAGCAGGAATCCATTTTTTTACTTTTTTCTTTTTTACTTTTTACTTCATCTCTTAGCTCGAAGGAATATAGTAGGGCAGTCGTGCCAGATCCGTCGCTATATCAATCGTTATAACCTTTATCTTCTTGGGGACAGTGATTCGCCTCGGCGAAAAATTCAATATCCCCTTTATGCCGTGCATTACCAGTAAGTCCGCCACCGCCTGCGCCGCCTGCTCAGGAACCGCGATAATCGCAAGGTCTATCTGCCGTTTGACTAAACTATCGAGTCGGCTGATGTCTTCCACCGTCACGTTATTTATCTTTTTGCCCACCTTGGCCGGGTCATTGTCAAAAACAGCCGTGATGCTGAATCCGTAAGTGCCGAATCCCGGATAAGCCAGCACCGCCGACCCTAAATTCCCCACCCCCACAAGCGCCGTCTTATGACCCGCGTCCAGGTTCAGTATCTTCTTGATTTGCCTCGCTAAATTGGCGATGTCGTAGCCCACCCCACGGGTCCCGAAATCCCCGAAATAAGAAAAATCCTTCCGTATCTGCCAGGAATTGACGTTGACAAAATCAGCTAATTTCCCGCTCGACACCCGCCCAAGACCCTGTTGCGATAAAAGCGCCAGCCCCCGCAAATATAGCGGCAACCTGCGTATCGTCTCATTTGGAATCCTTCTGTATCGCACTCTTTTGTCATTCCCACGAATGCGGCAATCCAACTTTTCTTTTTATCTCTGTGTCCTCTGTGTTCTCTGTGGCTAATCCCGACAAACGGTCTAATTTAACAAAATCACTATGCTTGTTACGCCAACTTAGTGATTGAGTTCACATTCACAAACTCGAAAAACTCCACTATATAAAACCCCACCCCTTCCTGTCAAGCACCAAAAATAAAAACGCTATCATTTGTTTAGCCGTTGTCGGTACGACAACGTTGTTATAGATTTTCCTTCTGCATTCTGATTTCTATATTCTGTATTCTGTCTTCCGTTTTCTGTCCTCCGTCTTCCGTCTTCCGCCCTCCCATCCGGCACAATCGTTACAACCGTTAAATCATTCAAAGATTACTTTGCCATATCCCGAACCCGCGTTTTTCCATCGTCATAACGCTGTCTATACTTTGATTAGAGGAGATTACCCGTTTTATCGGTATAAACCAACAAACCGCGACATGCCGGGAGGAATATTGGAGCTAAAGTGAGGGGCCAAATCTTTCGAAAAATCCGTGGGTCGTCAGAAAATACCTGTGCCGTTAATACCGGCTGTTTGGCTTCGGAGAGAAAATTGTTTAGACCAAAAAACAGAAAAACCGTCAGCGAAAAACCCGCGCCGCGTTGGTGGGAGCGAATCGTCGTCGTTTTAATTATCGCGCTGGCTTTCACCACCGCACGCTCGGCGCCGGCTATTCTCGGCGGCTCGGGCTCCTGCTCGCCAAAAACCCTCCAGTCCCTCGCCCGCGTCTATATGGCCCACGGCGATTACGACAAGGCCCAAACCCTCGTTAATAGCGCCCTCGAAAGCGTATCAACCGGTGAGGGAAACGAAGAAGTAAAAAGCTCCTGCCTCATAGACCTCGCCTGGATTTATAAAAACCAGGGTCAATTCCCCCAGGCCGAACAGGCCTGCCGGCTCGGTCTCGAATTACAGCAGCAATTTTACTACCAGGACCACCCCTACGTCGCCTACACCCTCAGAATCCTCGGCTCAATATATCAGCATCAGGCAAAATATCCCCAGGCAGGCGCCTCATTGGATAGAGCGCTTAATATTATCCGCAAATGCCATCCCGCCGACGACCCTATCGTCGCGTCTTTCCAGGTCGATATCGCCCGCCTCGAAATGGCCGAAGGAAAACTCGCCGAAGCCGAAATGCGTTTCGAGCAGGCCCTCGTCCTTATCAGTAATTATTACGGCCCCGACCACCTCTATACCGCCGCCGTATATAGCGACCTCGCCAAGCTCTATTATCTTCAGGAAAAATACGACCAGGCAGAATGTCTCCTCAACTTCGCGATGTCAATTCAGGAAAATGTCTTCGGCCCCGACCATCGCCTGCTTACAGGCAATTGGCTGACCCTCGCCAAAATTTATCACGCCAAAGGCGATTTACCCGAAGCCCAACGTCTGTTAAAAAGAATCCTCTCGTCCGTCCCGTCGGCTGAGGCCTTTGAAACGCTCGCCCGGCTCTATCTCGATACCGGCCAGTTCGCAAAAGCCCAGGACGCCTGTTTTAAAGCGATTGATATGTTTGAAAAATCAGCAGGCCCCGATAGCGATTTGACCGCTATGGCGAAAAATACCCTCGCTAAGATTTACTTGGTTCAGGGAAAATTCGACGAAAGTTTCGACCTCGCCTGCAGCGCGCTGCCCGCCGTGGAAACCGCCTTCGGCCCCGATCACCCCAGCGTTGCCTCCGTTGCCCAAACCGCCCAACTTGCCCGGCAGTTACAAACCGCCCAGCGCCTCGCCTCAGCCGCGCCCGATACCCGCATCATCGCCAAAGCTGATGAGTCGTCCCTTAACCCGCTACCATCTCGCTAAGAAACTCACGTTCACCCGCCCGCTGCCCGCGTCCGTCCGATCCGTATCCTTCAGCGCGATACCCAGATAAACCGCCACATTGAAATTATCCCCGATATCGGCAATAACGCCCGGCCCGGCCGAAACAAATGTCTCATGCCCCGGCTCGTTCTCGATATTCTTGTTTATCCTCGCCCTTCCAAAATCCAAAAACGCCGCCGGCGCAAGCCGTTTCAACCCGAATTTCCTCGAAGACGACTTCTCTTCTTCCTTCGCCTGCTCCGGCGAAGCCCCTTTTGTCTTTTCATACCTGATTAAGTCGAACTCATACTGCACCGACGCCAGTATCGCCCCATCGGCAACCCGCTCGTATTCCTTATATCCGCGCACACTGTAAAACCCGCCGACTGGCGTCTTCTTCGCCGGCGTCAGCCGATCGTCGGTTATCACCCATCTCACCGTCTTGCTCAGCCGCGTTACCTTGTTCGGGTCCAGAAGCCGGCTGTGCAGTGCCGTAAGGTAATGAATCGTAAAATCCCGCTCCGCACCCGTAAACGACCTGTTGAATTCCGCCTCGCTCGAACCGCCCATACTCGTCGTAAACTTATACCCCAGCGATGTATTCGACATATCGTCGCGCTTGTGAATATCCAGCGCCAGCCCCCACAATTTCATCCTCACGTTGCTGCTGGCGCCCTGTTCTACGTCGCCTAAGAAATTAATAGCTGTGGTCTTGCTTCGCTCCTCGCTGATAGATGCGATTGCGTCGAAGAACCACCCCTGGGTCTGGTAAAAGTTATACCGGAGATTCGCCCCGATAAATTTCCCCCCGCCGATAAAATCGAAATCCGTCGCCTGCGGGCTTATATCGAATTCGCTGTAGCCCCCGAAAATATTCAAACGAAGCTTGGGCCCCGCAAGCGGAAAATCATAACTGCCGAAAAGCGAATAATTGTCCGTTATCGTCGAATCCGGCTTCGCCTGGTACATCGCGAAAAACGAATCGTCGAATCCCAGCAGGTTCGTATTGATGATTCCCACCCTCGGCGTCCATTCCCTCTGCTCCACGCCCGAGTTGTCTATCTGAAAGAAATAATGCCACGGATTCACCTCGTAAATCCCGTAATTGACCGCCAGCGTATTCGGCTCCTCGCCCTTGCTTATCACCGTCGAAACGTACCTGTCAGGATTGGCGTTCAGCAGGTTCACGAAATCGTCCAGCTTCTTGCTGTTCACTGCTTTCCCCGGCTTCGCCGGCGACCACGTCAAAACGTAATTGGCGTCTAAGTATCCCTTCTCCGCCTGTTTCTGATTTACGTCATAATACTTTGTCCCCACGCTTATCACCCGCGCCTCCAGAATACTCACCGGCAAAATCCCGTCGGCAAGCTGCGCCCCCTTCATCGCCTCGGCCGGCACGTAAACATATATCCCCCCGTAATTTTTCCGCTGATAAACCGAAAGCACGTATTGCGTAAATCCCTGCACCGTCCGCGCCGTCACCTCTTTCTCCGTTCCCGGCGCCCTCGCGACCTCCCGCAGCGCCCTGAAATCGTAAAGATGCTCGCTCCTTGCCTCGGCCATCGACGCATTCGATGCGTTGAAAATAAACGGCATATCCGCTAACAATTCTTCCGTTGAGAGCAAAGTATTTCCCGTTATGCGAATCTCCTTGATTTTCATCTTCGCCGACGTATCCTCCGGCAGTTTCGCCGCGGCCACCTGCGCCTGCTCCTGCTTCCTGGCCCTGGCCGCCTGGGCCGCCTCTCGCTTGGCTTTTGCATCGGCCTGTCGCTGCTGCTCGAACTGCTCCACCGGCTGCTCCTTCGCCGACGATACTACTATCCCGCACAACATAACAATCAACGTCCATCGAACCAGCTTTGTCATCCGTTTCATATTTGTATCCTCTTAATTAATAAGCATTTACTATAACTTAATCGGCTTCCCGTCATTCTTATTCTTAGCGTTTTTCCCGTCGCGTTTCCCGCCCGGCTCAGCAGCGTTTTCGAATGGCTTCGTCCCTGTATTGATTGCTGTCCTTTTATTTATTGTCTTTTGCTTCCGTCTCGCCTGATTGTATCGGCTAATATCCATTTATCAATACTGATAATGCGATTTTTTTCAATATTTCCCACTGCCCCCGCATCTTTAATTTGCACCGCCTTAACCGTCGAGGTATATTTATGCCGATGAGAAATATATCGTTTAATGATTAGGTCAATAATCTTCCTTATCGTTTAGCCGTCGCCCGTACGGCAACGCGGAGACCTTTATGACTTTTGATAAAACCAGAATAATTAAATACATCCTCAACCTCCTGTCCCTCCTCGCCTTCGCCTTATTGCTCGGCTGGTCCCTCGCCGACGACAAAACCATGTTCAAAATCTTTTCCCGCTCCTCCTACTACCTGACTTTCCTGCTCGTCGCGATTTGGGCCGTCCAGCTCGTCCTGTTTCTCAAGTCCCTCAATTTCTCCTTCGTCCGCCTCCTTAAATCCTACTGGCCTGGAATCGTCCTTGCCCTTGCCCTTACCGTTCTCGTCTTCGTCACCGTCAAAATCGATTTCAAAACCCTCTCCGACGAAACAAATATGCTCTCCGTCTCCGGCTCGATGACACGTAATCGCTCCGTCCTCAACTGCACAATGGCAAAATACTATTTCGGCAACCTCCAGCCCATTAACGAGGAAGTCGAAAAAAGACCCCTCGTCTTCCCCTTCGCCGTAAATATCCTCCATACCCTCACCGGCTTCCGCGCCGCAAACGCCTTCGCCTTCAACTTCATCGTTATGTTCCTTTTCCTCGCAGGCGTATATATCGCCGTAAGAAAAGCCCTCGACCCCTCTTCCGCCGTCGCCGCCATGCTTCTAATCCTCTCTTACCCCGTCGTCGCCGCCTTCGCTGCCTCCGCCGGCTTCGACCTCCTCAATGCCGTCTTCTTCATCCTTGTTCTGGCCCTCGCCTGTCATTTCATTAAATCCCCTTCGTCCGGCGCGTTCGCCTTTCTTCTCTGCTCGCTCGTCGTCTTTGCCAATATCCGTTATGAATCCGTCGTCTTCCTGCCGATAATTCTTTTACTTTTGATTCCGAAAATAAAATGGCGCCACATTAAGGACTCCTCTTTCCTGTTTTGCGTCATTCCCCTCGTCAACCTGCCCTACCTGTGGGTTCGCCTCTTGAAACCAAAAGGTTATTTCGAAAGCGTCAGGGAAGTTCAGCTTTTTTCTTTCTCCGCGCTTTCAAAAAACCTCAACGAATTCTTCGGCTCCATCCTCGATTTTAATTCCAATCTGCCCTACGCCGGCATCCTCACCCTCGCGGGCTTCCATATCTTCGGCCTGCTGCTCATCCAGACCCTCCGCGGCAAAATCTTCACCGAAAGTCACCGCCGGCACTTCATCGTCGTCTTTGTCGTCTGTTTCATCGTAAGCTGCTTTATGTTTTTCTCGCATTTCTTCGGCCATTACACCCACCCTTCTTCCGCTCGCTTCTTCATAATCCTTTCCATAATCTTCGCCCTTTCCC
>Ga0105104_10000906_pt1 | contig 23046 bp, 17 predicted proteins | sample PPLLaktember2015_3_FD_87034 | JGI IMG/M metagenome (GOLD analysis project Ga0105104, IMG submission 87034) | Freshwater sediment microbial communities from Prairie Pothole Lake near Jamestown, North Dakota, USA - PPLs Lake P7 Core (6) Depth... | ecosystem: Environmental > Aquatic > Freshwater >... | reverse complement strand
GACGCGCAGATCTTCCCCGGCAACTCCGGGGGGCCGCTGGTGAACCTGGACGGGGAGATCGTGGGCATCAACGAGCTGGTGATGGGCCTGGGGGCGGCGATTCCCTCCGACCTGGCGCGCGTGGTGGCCCGGCAGCTCATCGAGAAGAAGAAGGTCGAGCGCGCCTGGACCGGGATGACCTTCCAGCCGCTGCTCAAGGACTCGCCGCAGACCATGACCGGGGTCCTCGTCGCCGGGGTGCTCCCCGGGACTCCCGCGGCGGCGGCGGGCGTGCAGCCCGGGGACCGCATCATCGAGGTGGAGCAGCGGCCGGTGACCGTCCGCTTCGACACGCAGCTGCCAGCGTTCACCAACGAGCTGCTGCAACGTGCGCCGGGGAAGCCCCTGGCGATCCGCCTGGTACGGGGGACGCAGACACTCGTGCTGACGCTCTCGCCCATCGCTCGCGACGCATCGCGAGGGAAGGAGCGGGAGTTCAAGGAGTGGGGAATGACCGGGCGGCGCGTCACCCGGGTGGAGGCGATCGAGCTGCAGCGGGCGGACACCCGGGGCGTCCTGGTGGGCACGCTCCGGCCGGGCGGGCCGGCGGACAAGGCGGTACCGGCGCTGCGCCGCGAGGACGTCATCGTCTCGATGGCCGGCAAGCCGGTCGAGTCTCCCGAGGCGCTCGCGAAGGCCACGGCGGAGATCGTGAAGGCGGGGAAGGCTCCGGTTCCCACCATCGTCGCCTTCGAGCGCGGGGCGGAGAAGCTCCTCACCGTGGTGGAGGTCGGAATCCGGCCTCCGCAGGAGCCGCCCCAGGAGGCGCGTCGGGGCTGGCTGCCGGTGAGCACGCAGGTGCTCTCGCCGAAGCTGGCCACGGCGCTCGGGATCAAGGGGCGCAAGGGCGCCCGGGTCACGCAGATCCTCCCCGACGGCGACCCCAGCGGGCTCCGGGTCGGGGACGTGGTGACGAAGGTGGACGACGCGCTCGTGGAGGCGAGCGAGCCGCAGGACGCGGACGTGTTCGACGCCTTGCTGCGCGCCTACAAGCCGGGGAGCAAGGCGGTGGTGGCCGTGCTGCGGGACGGCAAGCCGATGGAAGTCACGGTGACGCTGAGGGAGGCTCCCCGGGTGGAGAACGAGCTCCGGGTGTACGAGGACGTGGCGCTTGAGTTCCGTGCGCGGGACGTCTCGTACCTCGACCGGGTCAAGCGACGGTGGCCGAAGGAGACCACCGGGGCCCTGGTGAGCCAGGTGGACCCGGGTGGCTGGGCATCGGTCGGCGGGTTGCGGACCGACGACCTGGTGCTGGCGGTCGACGGGAAGACGGTTCGCGACGTGAAGGAGCTGGAGCAGACGCTCCGGCCGATGAAGGAGAAGAAGCCTGACGAGGTGGTGTTCTTCGTGCGCCGCGGGGTTCAGACGCTCTTCGTCGAGATGCAGCCCACCTGGGTCGAGCCGAAGGAGGCCTCGCGATGACCGCCGCCGGAATGCTCGGCATCCTGGCCGGGCTCCTGACCGCGGCGGGTCCGGATCTCGAGCCCACCGCCCGCGCGACGGCCGAGCAGAGCGGGAAGGCGGTGGTGACCATCCGCCTGGTGCTGAAGCTGAAGGTGGGCGGTCAGGATCACGAACAGAAGATGGAGGTCCCGGCCGTGGTCATCGAACCCTCCGGGTTGACGGTGGCCAGCGCCTCGAGCATCGACCCCTCCGGGGCACTCCGCCGCATGGTGGACGCGCAGCGGCAGCGCGTCTCGCTCGAATCGGAGGTGAAGGAGACGGTGATCCTCCTCGAGGACGGGACCGAGCTCGAGGCGGCGGTGGTGCTGAAGGACACCGACCTCGACCTCGCCTTCGTCCGGCCGCGCGATGCGGGGCTCAAGCTCGCGGCGGTGACCCTGAAGCCGCGCAGCGGGACGGTGCCGCTCCTGACCCGTATCTACGTCCTCGGCCGGCTGGGCAAGCTGGGCAACCGGGCGCTGGCGGTGGCGACGGGCGAGGTGCGCGCGTACGTGCGCGGTCCGGCGCCATACTACGTCACCGATGGCGAGACCTCGGCGTTCAACGGATCGCTGGCGTACACCGCGGACGGCATGCCGCTCGGCCTCTTCGTGAAGCGCTTCGCCACCAGCATCGACAGCCAGGCCGGCGGACGTGGCTCGGAGTCGGTGATGACGGTGCTCCGGCCGGTCGACAAGCTGCTCGAGCTCGCGGCGCAGGCCCGGACGATCCCGGTCGGCAGCAACGATGCGGGCGGGCCTTCCGCCCCCAGGTGAGCGCGAGCGCCTCCCGCCTCCCAGCGCCGGGAGCGGGTCTCGTACTCGGAGCCGAGCCTCAGTCCACGTCTGGCATCCCGTCCACCGGACGCGAGAGCGCCAGGAGACCAGAATTCCGGAGCTCAGCCTCCAGCGCATCGACCGACCGCGCCGGCAACGTGCAGGTGAAGTTCCGGCACACGTACGCGGCGAGGTCCGCGCCCGCTGCGGTCTTCCCATCGGCGAGCTCGGCAAGAACGGCGGGCGCGGCGCCCGGCTCGAAGGCCGCGACCGAGAGCGTCGGCGCGTAGGTCAGCGCGAGCACCTCGATGAACGGAGCGCGTGCTCGCGCTGCACCCACCAGCGCCACGTCCGGCGCGCCGTCTGCGAGGACATCCGCAGCGCACCACAGATGCCCATAGGCGAACGGATTCGCCAGCGCCGTGTCCCGCATCCGCGAGACGTACGCCTCCGCCCGGTCGAGGAAGTCCCGGCTGCCAGTCAGCGCTGCGAGCACCACGCTCGCCTCGGTCAGCAGGCTCGCCCCGGAGGGTACGGCGTTGTCGTGGAGCGCATACGTCTCGACCACGAGGTCCGCCTGCCCTCGGGGGGCAGTCCGGTACGCCTTCTGCTCGGGATCCCAGAACCGCTCCTGCGCCCCGTTCGCGAGCCGCACCGCGGCCTCGAGCCATCGCGACTCGAACGTCGCCTGGTACAGCGCGACCAGCCCCGCCGCCATGCCGCCCCAGTCCTCCAGGAAGGCGTCCACCTTGCTCGTCCCGTCCTGATGCACACGGAACAGACGGTCGCCCCGGAGCTGCCGGTCCAGCACCGCGCCGGCGGCCCGGGCCGCGCGCTCGGCCCACTCCGGCCGCTGGAACACGCGTGAGGCGAACGCCAGCCCGCGGATCATCAGGCCGTTCCATCCCGCCAGCACCTTGTCGTCGCGGCCGGGCGGGATGCGCTTCGATCGCTCGGCGAGGAGCTTCGCGCGAACGGACTCGAGCCAGCGACGCGCCTCGTCCTCCGCCATCCCCCATTCTCGGGCGAGGTCGGCCAGAGCGACTCGCCGCTCGAGCACGCTCTTGCCGTGCTCGAACGTTCCCTGCGCCGTCACTCCGTACGCCTTCGCCGCGCGCCGGCCCTCCTCGGCGCCGAGCACCGCCTCCAGCTCGGCCGGACTCCAGACGAAGTACTTGCCCTCCTCGCCCTCGCTGTCGGCGTCCTGCGTGGCGTGGAACGCCCCGGCGGCGTCGGTCATCTCCCGGCCGAGCCACTCCACCAGTCGCGTCGCGCTCTCTGCCCACTCCGCCCGCGGGGAGATCTGCTGCGCCTCGGCGAGCAGATGCAGGAGGAGCGCGTTGTCGTAGAGCATCTTCTCGAAGTGCGGCACCCGCCAGTGGCGGTCGACGCTGTAGCGGTGGAAGCCGCCGCCGAGCTGGTCGTGGATTCCGCCGGTCACCATCCGGTCCAGGGTGTGGAGCGCGCCCTCTCGCAGCGCCGCGTTGCCGGTGCGCCGCCACGCCCGGAGCAGGAGCGCCAGACCCATCGTGTTCGGGAACTTCGGCGCGCCCCCGAAGCCGCCCTCGACCGGATCGACCGCCCGCGCCAGCGCTCGTCCCGCCGCCGCCACGTCGTCGCCCGAGACCCGCGTCACCAGTGTGCCGAGCCCGTAGGTCGCGAGCTGGCGGAGCCCGTTCTTGAACTCCCCGGCCTGCTCGAGGACCTTGCCCCGCTCCTCGGTCCACGCGCGCGACAGCGCCTCGAGCAGCATCCGGAACGACGGCAGCCCGTGCCGAGGTTCGGGCGGGAAGTACGTCCCGCCGTAGAACGGCACCAGGTCGGGCGTGAGGAACACGGTCAGCGGCCAGCCGCCCTGCCCGCCCATCAGCTGCACCACGCCCTGGTAGACCTGGTCCAGGTCGGGCCGCTCCTCCCGGTCCACCTTCACGTTCACGAAGTCCGCGTTCATCTGCTGCGCGGTGGCAGGGTCCTCGAAGGACTCGTGCGCCATCACGTGACACCAGTGGCAGGCCGAGTACCCGATGGAGAGGAGGATGGGCCGCTGCTCGTCCCGCGCCCGGCGAAGCGCCTCGTCCCCCCAGGCGTACCAGTCCACCGGGTTGTCCGCGTGCTGGCGGAGGTACGGTGACGACTCGGCGGCGAGGCGGTTGGTGCGGCCGGGCGCATTCATGGTTCTGCCTTAGGGCCCGCCGCCGCCGGCATGCAACCGCCCGGCAGCGGAACCGTCTGGCGCCATCGCGCCCATTGGGCTGAGGGGTCAATGCCCCCTAGGGCCCACCACGTGACGCTGGTGTCCGGGCGTGACGCCGGGCAGCGTTGGGCCCCGAACAGCAAGGAGCTCCCATGTCCCCGAGGTTCGCCGCCAGGGTCTGCACCGCCCTCCTGATGCTCGCCCTCGCCGCCTGCGTCGGCGGCACCAAGCTCGTCAACAGCTGGAAGGCGCCCGACGCGGCGCCGCTCTCGGTGAAGCAAGGCGACCTGGTCATCGCCATGGTCATGAGCAAGCAAGAAACGACGCGACGGACCGGCGAGGACCTGCTCGGCGAGGAGCTGCGGCAGCGCGGCCTCCGGCCCATCCCCTCCTTCACCCTCATCCCCACCGACCAGGTCGATGACCGGGAGAAGGCCGCAGCTGCCGTCCAGGACTCGGGCGCGGTCGCGCTGTTCGCCATGCGCCCGATCGCCGTCAACCAGCAGCAGACCTACGTGCCGCCCTCGTACATGGGGCCTGGCCCGTATGGCAGCGGCTGGGGGCCGTACTACGGCTACGGGTGGGGAGCCGCCTACAGCCCGGGCTACGTGGTGACCGATACCGTGGTGCGGGTGGAGATGCTGGTCTTCGACCTCAAGCAGAACAAGCTCCTCTGGGCCGGTCAAAGCGAGACGACCAACCCGGATCGGCTCGATCAGTTCATGCGCGATCTGGTGAAGACTGCCGCGGCCGACATGCGCCGCAAGGGCGTGATCGCCGAACCCGCCTCCTAGCGGCGCCTCGGGAAGTCCAGGGCTACTTCTTCGTCTTCCCCTGCCGGAGGTACTCCTCGAGCAGCTGCTGTGTATCGAGGGCGCGACTCTTCTCCTCGTTCCAGGAGATCGACACCTCGCGCCCGTCCTCGGGGAGGTAGACGACCGGAAAGCCGGCACGGGTGATCAGGAGTCGATGTTCCTTCTTTTCGACCGTCACCGTGTACTCGGAGATCTCCAACCGCTCCCACACCTGGGCGAGCCAGACCTTCGACGCCGGGTTCGCCCCGGCACGAGTGATCCGCACCAGGGCGCGCTTGGGCCCAGGGGAGCGAACCGCCGCCAACGCGACCTCGACCCCCTCCGCCGAGGTGAAGAAGTGCCCGGTCGGATCGACTTCCAGCTTTGGTGTTCCACCCATCAGCAGCGCCATCAGAAGGAAGGTCATTGCCGCAACTCCAGGGTCCATTGTCAGGGAGTGACTCCCATGGAGCTTCAACGCAGGCCCGCGTTCCCGGATCTTCCGTGACCTCACGGTGCAGAGGGGATCGTCCGGGACCGCCCACCTCGTCTCCGGTGCAGGATGGGGCATGGCCGCCGTTCCGCCCGGGCCCGAGCACTTCGAGCACCTGCGCCGCCTCCTCGCGCTCGAGCGCCGCGCCGAGGAGCAGCGGCTTGCCGACGAGCGGGCCCGCCTCTCCCAGGGGGAGCGCGAGTCGCTGGGCCTCTCCGCCGGGGACCTCGAGGCCACCGACGAGGACGTCGGGCTGGGAGGCCGGTTCCTGGTCACCCTCGCCCGCGCGGGCGGGCAGCCGTGGCGTAATCCGTTCAGCCCCGGCGACGTCGTGGAGGCCCGGCCACGGCGGGCGGAGGTGGCGCCACCCGAGCGGGCGCTGGTCGTCCGGGGCGGCCGCGAAAGTGTCCAGCTCGCGTTCGATCGGCCTCCTCCCGACTTCGTCCGCTCTGGCCGGCTGGTGGTGGACCTGGTGGCGGACGATATGACGTTTCGTCGCGCAGACGCCGCCGTCGCCGAGGTCGCCGCGGGAGACCGGGGGGCTCCGGGCCGGCGCCGCGAGGTGATCCTCGGCAAGGAGGCGCCACGCTTCGAGCCCGAGAGACCGCCCGAGGGGATCGACGCGCTGAACCCCGAGCAGCGCCTCGCCGTCGAGCGCGCCCTCGCCGCACGGGATCTCTTCTGCGTCCACGGCCCGCCCGGCACGGGCAAGAGCACCGTCCTCGCCGCGGTGGCCCGGAACGCCGTCGCCCGCCACGGCCGCATCCTCTGCACCGCGGCCAGCAATGCGGCGGTGGACCACCTCCTGGAGCTCTGCCTCGCCGCGGGGCTCCGCGTGGTGCGCATCGGTCATCCGGCACGCGTCTCCCCGCGGCTCGTGGAGCACACCCTCGATGTCCAGGTGGAGAACCACCCGGACCGGACGCTCGCGCGCCAGCTCTTCGACGACGCGTTCGAGCTGCTCGGGCACGCGCGGAAGCAGCGGCAGCGGGGACGCAGCCGCGAGCGCTTCGCCAACGCTCGCTCGGCACACGCCGAAGCCCGGGCGCTGATGGACGAGGCGCGCGGCCTGGAGCGCAAGGCGGTCCGCGACTTGCTCGAGGGCGCGGACGTGCTCTGCGCCACACTCACCGCGCTCGGCGGCGCGCCGCTGGCGACGCTCCGTTTCCCGCTGGCGCTGGTGGACGAGGCGACCCAGGCCACCGAGCCGCTCACGCTCCTGGCCTTCCTCCGGGCCGAGCGGGTGGTCCTCGCGGGCGACCACCGGCAGCTCCCGCCCACCGTTCTCTCCCAGGAGGCCGCCGCGGAGGGCCTCGCCACCAGCCTCTTCGAGCGGCTGCTCGCGGTGCACGGCGACGCGGTCCGGCAGATGCTCCGGGAGCAGTACCGGATGAACGCCGAGCTGATGGAGCTTCCCTCGCGCGCGTTCTACGGCGGCGAGCTCCGCGCGCACCCCTCCGTCGCCGGCCGCACGCTGGCCACGGTGCTGCCCGGGGCAACCCTGGATGCTCCGCCCCTCCTCTTCCTCGACTCCGCCGGAAAGGGCTGGGAGGAGGTCACGCCCGAGGGCAGCGAGAGCCTCGAGAACCCCGGCGAGGCGCAGGTGGTGGTGGCCCGGGCGCGCGCGCTGCTCGCCGCCGGCCTCGGCCCGGCGCAGATCGCCGTCATCACCCCCTACCGCGCGCAGGCGGCGCGGATGGGACCGCTGCTCGAGCCGCTCGGCATCGAGGTGGACACCGTGGACGCGTTCCAGGGCCGCGAGGCCGAGGCGGTGCTGGTGAGCTGCGTCCGGAGCAACGCAGAGGGGCGGCTCGGCTTCCTCACCGACCTGCGGCGGATGAACGTCGCCCTCACGCGGGCGAAGGTGCATGCCTTCGTGGTGGGGGACAGCGCCACGCTGGGCGGCCACCCCTTCTATGCCGGGCTCATCGAGCGGGCCCAGGCGCTGGGTACCTACCGGAGCGCCTGGGAGTGGGCGGAGGCCGAGGACGCTGCAAAGTTTGCATAGCAGCGTCTGCGGACTGGCGATTCAGGAACGGGTGTGGGTTGGTGCAACCCGGCGTCTTCACCGGACCCGGCCCTGACCGGGGTCCGGCATGTCCCCTGCTTCGACCATGGGTGGCGCGAATGGAACCCACCTCAGAGAGCACCGAGCTGCCCGTCCTCCGGGAGGAGGAGGGTATGTGGATTCTCCGAGTCGAGTCGAACGGGAAGGTCCAGGAGTACCGCTGCGGGAGCGAGGTTCAGGCCCGCGCGCTGGCGATCCTGCTCCTGCCGGCGGCAAGCGGTGAGCCGACACCGGACGACAACCCGACGCTGTCCTGAGCTCCTTCAGCCCACGCGGGCGCTCGGCGTCTCGAGCGACGGGTCCGGCACGTCCCAGTGCGCAGCCCGCGCCCGGCCGATGGCCTGCAGCTTCCGCCGCGCGGGGAAGACGAAGAGCCGCAGGAGCAGCAGCTGGCCGAAGGTGAAGACGCAGACGTCGGACACCAGCTTCGCCAGCACCACCGGCACTCCCACCCGATCCGCGAGCGTCCGCACCAGCATCGCGTGCACCAGCATCCCGGCGAAGGTCCCGGCGACGAAGCGCAGCGCCTCCGGCACCCACGCCGTGGCCGAGCTGCGGAAGGCGAACCGGCGGTTGCCCAGGAAGGCGACGGTGCTTCCCACCGCCACGCCCAGCATCGCTCCTCCGGCGCTCGAGGCGCCCAGCCAGCGCATCGCGGCGAGCAACACACCGACGTCCACGAGCGTGGCGACGGCGCCCACCAGGAGGCTCGGTACCGCCCAGGAGCGCAGGGAGCCTTCGCCGCCGCTTGGCCTCATGCCGGAGTCCGTGACGTAACAGGCGGATCGGGGACCGTTCAAGCGGATGCGTCCGCTCGTAACGGAAGCGTCACATCGGTGAGCCCACGGGCGAAGAGCTCGCGGTGCCCCATCTCGGGGGCGCGCTCCAGCCGCTCGGCGCGGATCACGTCCCGCAGGAGCGCCGTCCCCTCGGGCAGCTCGCGGACCGAGCAGAGTCCCCGCTCGAGCCGGAGCGCCTCCTGGAGCGACACGTGCGGCGCGACCAGCCAGGCATCGTGGAGCGCCGGCATGGTGCAGGCGAGCACCCTCACGTCCGCCGCGCGACCGGGAGCGACCTCCTCCACCGCCTGGCGCAGGTCGTGCCCCTCCGGCGGGGCGAAGAGCGCGGCGAGGTCCGCCTCGCCTCCGAGGAGCGCCTCGAGGCAGGCCTGGAAGGTCCCGAGGAAGAGCTGCTGGCCGAAGAGCTTGCCCGGCTCCAGCCCGCGCTCCCGCAGCCACGCCATCGGAAGGAGGTGGCCGGCGAGGGAGACCCGGTCCACCCAGGCGGCGGTGGTGCCTCCGAGGGTCTCCAGTTGCAGGAAGGAATCGCTTCGCACCAGCAGCGCCGACCGCGAGCGCACCGAGCCACGGCGGAGCGGGCGCACCAGGATGCGCGCGCCGAGGGCCTCGGCACGGGCGGCCACCAGCGGGGGCGCCCAGGCCGCGTCCACCTCGCTGCGGCGGAGCGCGTCGCTCAGCGCGTCGTAGTCGGAGAGGGTCACGACCGAGACCTGCCGCCCCACGATGGCCGAGAGCACCCGGGTGAGCCGACCGGTGGCGCCCGGGATCGGTGCGACCGGGAGCGAGGGGGGCAACCCGAAACGGAACGCGGTGCGCGAGGCGGTCACACCCATCTCCTCACCTCACCTCGGCTCGAAGCCGGGCGACCTCGTCGTCCGCGAGACCGAAGGTGGCCTGCAGCATGTCCAGGACCCGCAGCTCGGCGGCGGACGGCCTGCCCGACGACTGCGCGATGCGGACCGCGAGGCCGAACGCCCTCACCCGCTGCGCATGGGTCGTCAGGCCGTGGGCGAGGACCCGGAGCCGCTCGGGCAACCCCTGCTCGGCGAGCGCCTCCACCGAGTCCCGCATGTACGACTGCGCCCGGGCCGCGTCGATCTCCTGGAACAGCGGATCCGAGGCCAGCGACTCGACGAGCGCACGGGACTCGGCGGGCTTCATCTTCCCATCGGCCGCCGTCACCAGGACCATCACTTCCGCGTAGAGGCGCTCCAGCGGCTCGCCGAGGACCTCGTTCAGCGGCCGGCCCGACTCCACCACGTCGACCAGCTCCGCCACCTCGTCCTCGGCGATGCCCAGAGCGGCCTGGAAGGTCTTGAGCAGCCCCAGCTCCGCGCGGGTGGCCTTCTTGTCGGCGAGAGCGACCGAGGCGGCGAGCCCGAAGGCGAGGAGCCGGTTCTGATGCGTCGGCAGGCGGTCCCGGAGGCGCTGGAGGATGGACTCGAGGCTGGACTGGGAGGCCAGCCGCTTCACGCTCTTCTCCACCAGCGCGCTGATCTCGTCGGGGTTGGTCCCGTCGAACTCGGGGCGCTCGAGCACCCTCCGGAGCAGCGTCTGGATGGAACCCTCGGTGAGCTTCCCGTCGGCCATCGCCGCGAGGAGCATCACCTCGACCAGGGCGGCGTTGCGGTCGGCCCGGGTGGTGCCTTCGGTCTCCGCCTTCATGCTGCGTCTCGCTCCTTTTCCCGTGGGGCGGCGAGGGCCGCGAAGTCGAACAGCTCCCTGTCGGCGAGGTGGGAAGGCCGAACGTTCCCCATCGCCGACAGCACGCTGCTCCGGACGTGCGGGATCTCCTTCTCCAGATCCTCGAGCAGGCGCTTCATCCGCTTGCGCTGCAGCTGCTCCTGGGTGCCGCACAGGTCACAGGGGATGATCGGGAAGCGCCTCAGGGCGGCGTACTCGGCGATCTCCGCCTCCGGCGCGTAGATCAGCGGCCGGATGACGGTGTTCCGCCCATCGTCCGAGCGGAGGACGGGGGGCATCCCCCGCAGCGTCCCGGCGAAGAAGAGGTTGAGGAGCAACGTCTCGGCCGCGTCGTCGCGGTGGTGGCCGAGGGCGATCTTGTTGCAGCCGAGCTCCACCGCCGCGTTGTAGAGGATGCCCCGCCGCAGGCGCGAGCAGACCGTGCACATCGTCTTCCCCGGCGGCGTCTTCTCCAGGACGATGGAGTAGGTGTCCTCGCGGAGGAGTTGGTACGGCACCCCTTCCCTGGCAAAGTGCTCGACCAGCTGTTGCCCGGGGAAGCCGGGGTGCCCCTGGTCGAGGGTGACCGCCAGGAGCTCGAAGCGTACCGGAGACCGGCGCTGGAGAATGCGCAGCAGTTCCAGGAGGGTGTGCGAATCCTTCCCTCCCGAGACGCCGACCATGATGCGGTCGCCCTCGTCCACGAGGCCGAAATCGGCAATGGCCCGGCCCACGTGACCGAGCAGGCTCTTCTCCAGGCGTGATGCGGTATCCACGGCGGGCGGCATCCTACGGACCTCCGCTGTAAAAGACGACCCTTCGTGGCCCCCTTCAGCCAGCCGATTCACGATGTCATGGACCCGGTAGGCGCCGCGGCCGTGGTCCAGGCGCTCGAGCCGGAACGGCTGTTTGCCGTGGACCTCGAGGCGGACGCGATGCACGCCTTCCGGGCGCGGCTGTGCTTTCTGCAGATCGGCACCGACGATGACATCTGGCTCCTGGACACCCTGGTCCCGGGGGTGGAGGCTTCGGCGGTCGCCGCGCTGTTCGCCGACCCGCTGCGGACCAAGGTCTTCCACGCCGCCCAGGGGGACCTCCAGTTCCTGACGGAGGCGGGGGTGCGGGTCCGTGGTCTGTTCGACACCCATCGTGCGGCGACGCTCCTCGGGTGGCCGAAGGTCGGCCTCGCGGACCTGGCTGCCGAGCGGCTGGGGGTGACCCTGGACAAGGCGCACCAGCAATCGGATTTCTCCATCCGGCCGCTCCCACCGGAGATGCGCCGCTACATCGCCGACGACGTGCGCTACCTCACCGAGCTGGGCCGTCAGGTGAGCGCCGCGGTGGTGGCGGCTGACATCGTGGAGGAGGTCCAGCTCGACTGCGAGCGGCTCACCGACGAGGCCGCGGCGCGGCCGTCGGTGGCCCCCCTCGCGATGAAGATTCCCCGCACCCTTCCCCCGGCGGAGCAGGCCTTCCAGCTCGCCGCCAGCACCCGGCTCCATGCGCTGCGGCTCGCCTGGGCCGAGGCCGCGGACGTGCCGATGGGGCGGATGCTCTCCAACGCCGCCATCCAGGAGCTGGTGACCCGTCCCCCCAGAGACCGCAAGGCGCTGTCCCGCACGCCGGGGGTGCGGGGCCAGGTCGCCCGCGAGCACGGGGACGAGGTGCTCGCGCTCCTGGCCGGGCTGCGCGCGGCGGCCGAGCGGGGCGAGCTGCCCGTCCCCCTCGCGCCGACCCGCGACCCTGGCCGGCGGCGGCGGGAGGAGGCCCTCAAGGAGTTCCGGGCGGCGAAGGCCCTCGAGCGCGGGGTGACGCCGAGCGTCGTCCTTCCCAACCCTCTGGTGGAGCAGCTCGCGGCCGCGCCCCCTGCGGATCTGCACGCGCTGTCCCGGGTGCCCTACCTCGGCGAGAAGCGCACCCGGCTGTACGGAGAGGCGCTGCTGAGCGTGCTGGCAAGCGTCTGAGGAAGACCGGGCTTCTCGCGGCGCGTGTAGTAACGTCCCGTCTTCATGCGAGGTTGCACTTGCCGGAGGCGCGAGATTCGAGACGGATGAGCGCCGTCTGTCACCAGTGCGGCGCCAGCCTTCTCCCGTTGTCTGCGCGCTGCCCGGCCTGCGGCACGGTGAACGCCCCGCCGGTGTCCTGGACGGCGGTGACGCTGGCCCCGGAAGGTGCGCCTCCGGGGCACCACCCGCGCCCTCCTCCGGGCGGCGAACACGCCCACACGCCGGGCAGCGGCGTGGCGCTCGGTCCGCTGGTGCCCGGGATGTCCTTCGGGCGCCGGTACCACATCAAGCGGCTCCTCGGCCTCGGAGGGATGGGCGCCGTCTACCAGGCGTGGGACACCGAGCTGGGCATCGACGTCGCGATCAAGCTCATCCGCCCGGACATCATGGGCGACCACACGGTCGCGGCGGAGATCCAGCGCCGGTTCAAGCGCGAGCTGCTCCTGGCCCGGCTGGTCACCCACCAGAACGTGGTGCGCATCCACGACCTCGGGGAGATCGACGGCCTCAAGTACATCACCATGTCCTTCGTGGACGGGACTGACCTCGCGACGCTCCTGGCGCGCGAGGGCCGCCTCCCCGTCCGGCGCGCCCTGCGGCTGGCCCGGCAGATCTGCGCGGGCCTGGTGGCAGCGCACTCGGCGGGCGTCGTGCACCGCGACCTGAAGCCGGCCAACGTGATGGTCGGCGCGGGAGACGAGGCGCTCATCACCGACTTCGGCATCGCCCGGCTCCTGGGCTCGGTCGAGGCGGACGGAGGCTCGGCGCTCCCGTTTTCGCCGGGTCCGCTGGACCTGCACCGCGCGGACGTCACCCGGCCGGGCTCGATGGTCGGCACGCTCGAGTACATGCCGCCGGAGCAGGCCCGCGGCGAGCAGGTGGGCCAGAGCGCCGACGTCTACGCGCTCGGGCTGATGCTCCACGACATGCTCAGCGGGCGCATCCGGCACACCCGGTCACCCAGCGCACTGGAGGAGCTCAAGTCGCGAGGCGACCGGTCACCGTCGCCGCTGCACGGAGAGATCCCCGAGGTGAGCGAGGCGCTGGACGCGATCATCGCCCGGTGCACCGACCCGCTCCCGTCGCGACGGTACCGGAGCTCGGCGGAGCTGGCCGAGGCCCTGGCGCGACTGGACGACGAGGGACGTCCCCTGCGGACACAGCGCACGGTCGGCGTGCGGCGGGTCTCGGTGGCTGCGGTGCTCGTGCTCGCCTGCATCGGCGTGGCCTTCTGGTACCTCCGGCCCCGCGCTCCGCCCGCCGCGCACGCGCCGATGAGCGTGGTGATCAGCGATTTCGCCAACGGGACCGGGGACACCGGGCTGGACCGGACGCTCGAGCCGGTCATCAAGCTGGCCCTGGAGAGCGCGCCCTTCATCACCGCCTACGCCCACAGCGACGTGCGCCGCGCGCTCAACGTGGACCCGCCGGACCCGTTCGACGAGCGGGCGGCGAACGAGCTGGCGGTGAAGCAGGGGCTGGGCGTGGTGGTCGGCGGGAAGATCGAGCGCCGCGACGAGGGCTATCGGCTCGAGGCCACCGCCCGTCAGGCGGTGACCGGAAAGGTGGTCGCCCGCGCGGAGCGGGACGCGTCGGGCCGCGACGGGGTGCTGGCCGCGGTGGGCCGCCTGGCGGAGGAGATCCGCCAGCGGCTCGGCGACGAGTCCACCGACGCCGAGCAGCGCTTCGCCATGGACACTCTCACCGCCACCTCGCTCGACGTGGTGCACGACTACGCGGTGGCGATGGAGGCGCTCTCCTCCAGCCAGTTCGAGGCGGCCCGGGCCAGCTTCCAGCGCGCGGTGGAGCGCGACCCGGCCTTCGGGCTCGCCTATGCCGGGCGGGCGATCGCCTCGGCGAACCTGGGGAAGCAGCAGGACGCGCAGAGAGACATCACCGAGGCGGTCCGTCACCTGGACCGGATGACCGAGCGCGAGCGCTTCCGGGCGCGCGGCCTCTACTACTACCTCACCGCCGACTACCCCTCGTGCGTGAAGGAGTACGGGGCGCTGGTGGCCCGCTACCGCTCGGACGCGGCCGCCCACAACAACCGCGCGCTTTGCCTCACCCGGCTGCGCGAGATGCCGCAGGCGCTCGACGAGATGCGGCAGGTGGTGACCATCCTCCCCAACCGGGCGCTGTACCGGGTGAACCTGGCGCTGTACGCCGCGTACGCGAGCGACTTCGCCACCGCCCAGGCCGAGGCCACACGGGCCCAGCAGATGAGCCCGCTGGGGAACTTGCCCATGGCCTTCGCCCAGCTCGGACAGGGCCGGCTCGAGGAGGCACGGCGGACCTGGGAGGCCCTGTCCAGGGCGAGCCCGGTCGGCGCCTCGTTCGCCGCCTCGGGACTCGGCGACATGGCCATCCACTCGGGCCGCTACGGCGAGGCGGTGCGCATCCTCGAGGAGGGCGCCGACGCCGACCGCAAGGCCGGCAACCCCGACCGCGCCGGGGCCAAGCTGGCCGCGGTCGCCTTCGCCGAGCTCTCGCGGGGCCGGAAGGCCGCGGCCATCGCCGCCGCGCGGCGGGCCATCGACGAGAGCGGGACGATGAAGGTCCGCTTCCTCGCCGGCCGCATCTACGCGCTCACCGGCGAGACCGAGGCTGCACGCTCCATCTCCCAGGCCCTCGCCAACGAGCTCCCCGCCGAGCCCAGGGCGCACGCCAAGGTGCTCGAGGCCGAGCTGGCACTCTCCGCCGGAGACCCGCGCCGGGCGATCGGCCTCCTCGGTGAGGCGAACACGCTGCTCGACACCTGGATCGGCCGGTTCGAGCTCGCCCGGGCCTACCTGGAGGCAGGGGCCTTCGCGCAGGCCGACTCCGAGCTCGACCGCTGTCTCGCCCGGCGCGGCGAGGCGCTCGCGCTCTTCCTCGACGAGGAGCCTTCCTTCGGCATCACCCCGCTCCTCGAGTACACGCAGGGGCGGGTGCGAGAGGGCCTGGGCACCACCGGCTTCGTCGACGCCTACCGGCGGTACCTCGACCTGAGGGGGCCCGCGGGCGAGGACGCGCTCCTGGGAGAGGTTCGGCGGCGGATCGCCGCCGCTGCGTCACGCGGCGGCTCCCGTCAGTAGGTCACGGTGGCGAAGTTGGAAACGCTGCTCTGCTGATTGTCCACGCAGTTGTAGGCCGGCGTCGGCGTGCACTCCGGTGGCGGCGGCAGCGTGGCCACGACGAAGTAGGTGTACGTCCGGTTGTTCTTCAGCGCCTGGCTGATGTCGGTGATGGTCGTCACCGTCCCCGCGACGTTGGCCACCGGCGCGCGGGCGGCGAAGTTGACGGGCGTCACGCTCGCGCCCTCCACCCGGTACACCTGGTAGGCGAGGGGCAACCCCACGTGGGGCGGGAACCAGGCGAGCTGGATGCCGCCGTTGTGCTTCAGCACGGTCGCGGCGAAGGTGTTCGGCGCGTTCCCGAGCGACCCTGCGGTGTCGAGGTTCAGGTCTCCCGGCCCGAGCGCCTCGTCCGCCGGCACGCCCAGGTCACCGAAGCCCAGGTCTCCGAACCCGAGGTCGCCGAATCCGAGGTCGCCGAATCCGAGGTCTCCGAAGCCCAGGTCGCCGAACCCGAGGTCTCCGAAGCCCAGGTCGCCGAACCCGAGGTCGCCGAATCCGGTGTCCAGCGACAGCCCACCGCCGACCGCCGGCGCGGGGGGGACGGGAGCGACGCCCGTCGTGGGGTCGATCACGCTGTAGCTCAACGCCTGGCTGCCCACGGCGCGCCGCGCGCCCACCTGCCGCAGGTCCATGGTGGCGAAGTCGTTCGCCCCGGTGAGGGATTGCCCCGGCGCGCCGTCATAGTTCACGTCCAGCGCGGCGGTCCCGCCGATCTGCCCGTTGCCGTTCCAGTCGACGGCCGGCAGCAGACGCGGATCGCCGTCGATGCGCACGTAGGCCGGATCACCGGGCTGGAGCCGTGAGCCGTCGCAGCGCCGGGTCGCCGGGGTGGTGCCGAGCGCGGTGGCGATGTAGCTCGCCGAGGCTGGCGCGAACCAGCGCGGGAGGTACGGTGTCGCGGTCCCGAGGCCGGTGGACTCCCCGAGCGCCGACTCGGTCAGAGGCGGAAGCACCTGCTTCGACAGGTCGATGGTGGGCACTCCCTGAGGAGTGAGCAGCCCCCGCACCTGGAACAGGTAGTTCATCACGCTCTGGTAGTTGGGCTTGCAGTTCGGCTCGAGCGCCCCGGAGTCCATCAACCCGCCGTGCTTCAGACAGAGGGTGTGACCCAGCTCGTGGAGGAGCGTGGAGCCCTGCATGAACACGGTGCCGGTCTGGAAGTCCCACGACCCGAGAGTCACCATGAGATCCCCGCCGCATTCGGCGATGCCGGAGGTCTTTCTCGGCACTCCCGGGTCGGTCGGCGATCCGTAGCCCAGCGCGTGAGCGAAGAGCGCGTAGCGGGCGATGTCCTTCCGGTTCCGGGGCATCCGGGGCTCGCAGCCGGTCTGACCCGGGCTGCAGGGCGCCGCGCCCTGAGCGCGGTTCACCGGCGCATCCCGGTACGCCCGGAGGCCGTTCTTCCAGCCCACCACGCCCGCGAAGCTCCGGAAGGCGCAGCGCGCCCCCGAGGGGGTGAAGCCACTCGCCGAGCACGGCGTCTCGGGAATGGCGTTCCCGCCCTTGGCCTGAGCGACGGGGACGATGGCGCAGTCGGTGGTCCAGGTGCTCGCCGAGGCGCACGTCGAGAGCCGGAAGCTCGGCGGCGGCTGATAGTTCGAGCCCACGTCGAAGTGCACGGCGATGGGGCACTGGCCCGGTGCGGCATTGGCCGCGCACAGCCCGGAGGCGACCAGCGAGGGGCGGGGGGGCGCGTTGTGCAGGGCGGTGGCCACCGCCTGGAGCGCGCTCCTCGCCGGCAGATGGGAGTGGCCGTCCGCGCCGGTGAGGTAGTCGACGTGGACCACGACGTCCTGCACGTCGGGGTTCAGGCCCATCGCGCCGAGGTCCGGGAGCGGTGCCCCGGTCGGGTCCGTCAGCGGCCAGCTCGGGTACACCGAGGCGAGCCGGCTCGGCTTCGAGCTCCACTCCGCCCTCGACTCCAGGACGTCGAGGACGCCGTCGCCGTCCCGGTCCTGCGCCAGCATGCTCATCACCACCGAGTTCCAGCTCAGGCAGTCGAAGGAGCCGCTGCCGCCGGGATCGACGGTGACCGTGGCCTTCATCGCTCCGGGCTCGAGCGGGACGTTCTGGAAGGTGACCGCCTCGAACCCGGTGTTTCCTCCGAAGGGGTTGATCGCCACCAGCCGGTTGTCGGCGGACGAGGCGGTGCTGGTGATCTGCACCCGCTCGGTCTTGTTCGCCTGCCCGTCGGCCACGAGGTGCGTCATCCGCGCGAGTGGAGAGGTGCGTGACGCTTCGTAGAACCCCTGCAGCGTGAGCTGCATCTGCTGGTTCTGGTTGTTCATGGTGAACCCGCCGTCGTAGAGGACGACCGCGCGGAGCGGCATCCGCGGCCTCTGGTAGCCGGTGGCCGGGTCGTAGCCGGTGACGCGGTAGACGATGACCAGCCCGGCGCCGAGCGTCGAGGGAAGCTGGTTGCTGGTTCCCATGTCCGGCAGGGTGACGGTGTGGCTTCCCGTCACCTGGACCTGGACCGGCTCGTTCGGGTTCGCGGGGCGCACGCGCGGGAAGAAGCGCTGCACGTCGGCGCGGAACGACCACGTGGCCTTCGAGCCGCCGGAGTCCCCGGTGGCGCCTCCGCCGCTCCAGCACGGAGCGCTCCCGGCCTTGGTGAGCAGCACCGCGATGTTGCTGATGTCGTTGCCCTTGAACTTCGCCCCCTGGAGCACGGAGGGGTCCGGGGTGCCGCTGGAGGAGATGGTCTGCCAGTAGAGGTGGGCGGCGACGACCTCCGCGCCGGGGGGAATCTGGGCCGGGTCGACGGTGAGCGTGCCGGTGGCGAAGCCGTTCACGCCCGTGTGCTGGAGCCCCACGCCGACGGCCAGGTAATCGCCGGTCACGAAGTAGTTCTTGAAGGGGTTGAGCGCGTTCTGGGCGCGCGCCGGGTGAGCGGCCAGCGCAGCGATGAGCAACGCTCCGGCGGCAAGCGACCCCCGAACGAGGGTCGCGGTCGTCCTCAGCATGCGATGTCTCCGATGTCGATCTTCAGGCGCCAGGGCGCGCACTGTCGCTCATTTGCGCCCCGGCTGCCGCATCTCTCGATGCGGCGACGGTGAGTCGGTCTGCCCTTCAAGGGTTCGGGCGTACTCCAGCGACCGCGAGACGCTACGGATCACCACGAGGCCGACGCCCAGCCGACTCAGGACGAGGCCGCACCGCACGTCGCCTCCGCGCCGTTCCTCGCCGGCCTGCGCCCTGAAGGCCATTGGACCGTGGAAGCATCGGGAGCTCTGACCTCGTACCGTCTTCGCGATGGAGCCCTGCAACGCGTCTTGCCCCCCGAACGCGTCGGGAGCGCTGGCGAGCCGCTTGCTTGTCCTGTTCCCGGGGCGGGAGGGACGGATGCGGAACTGGGCGGCGTTGCTGCTGGTCGGGACGGTGGGGTGCTCTGGGTGTTCGGGCGGGGAGACGCCCCCATCTCCGGAGGAGGACGCGGTGCACGACGGCGGAGTCTGGTCGCCGGACCGGGGCGCGGGAATCGAGGTGCTTGCGCGTGGGCGGAGCCTGCCGCCGGCCCACCCCGCCGACGCGGCCGAGCTTCGGCCCGATGCCGGAGCGGGACCGTTCACCGACATGCGAGTGCAGGTCGACCTGAGCGCGGTGGTGCACACGGTGCCCTGCGCCGTACCGAGCGGGAGCTACTGCGACGGGTTCGCGGTGGTGGACGACTCGGGGGCGACCATCGCGGTCGACACCTACGCGTACCTGGGGCCGAAGCCCGCCTGCCGAGCTCGCTGGGCGGAGGGAGCGCGGGTGGCGTCCCTCCGCGGCGTGTGGCAGCAACGGACGGCCGGAGCGGCTGCGCTCTCGGTGGTGGCGCTCTCCAGCTGTGACGACCTGGATGGTCCGGCGCCGGCGCAGGGCTCCCCCGCCCCGCCCTCGAGCGAGGTGCGCCAGCTCGTCGGTGGGTGGGTTCCCGGTCGCCTGGTCTCGGTGCACGGGGTGGTCGTCGCGCGCTGGAGGAGCAGCTCCGGAGCGTTCGGCTTCGCGATGCAGGACCCCGACGGGGCGACGGCGAGCGGCGTGCGGGTGGTCCGGTCGCGGAGCTCGCGCACCCCGGCGAGCGCGCCCGAGATCGGGGACTGGGTCCGCGTGACGGCGCGCACCGGACGCGATGCCGAGCACCTCCTCGAGCTCTGAGAGACGGCGGCGCAGGGAGACGCGGCGTGCCTCGGTGAACGCAATTTCCGCCAAGCCGCGGCATCCGCCGCGGAGCGAGCGTCCGTTGCCGGATGAGACGCGATCACGGCACGGTGCTTCGAGGGGTGCTCCTCTCCCTCGTGGTGCTGTCGGGAGCCTTCGGAATGACCCATCTGTCCTCGCCGGGGCCCGGCACGCGGAACGGGTTCGCCGGGGCGCTGGTGAGCAGCACCCGCTCCGCGGAGATCCGAGATGACGAGGACATCTACGCCTCCCTCGAGGGGAAGTGGGACGTGGAGACACGGGACTGGCTTCCGGACGGCTCGGTGGTGACCGGCCGCGGGGAGTGGCTGTTCTCACGGGTGCTCGAAGGCCGGGCGTTCCAGGACGTGTGGATCCTCCCCGCCCGTCGTCCCGGCGGGGCACGGGCGCAGCATCCGGCCAACCGCTACGGGACGAGCCTTCGGATGATGGACCCGACCACCCGGGAGTGGCGCGTGGTCTGGCTGAACCCGGTGAGTGGCGCCTTCGACGTGCTGCGCGCGCGCAGGGAGGGCGAGCGGATCGTCCAGGAGGGCGCCCGCCCCGATGGGCAGCGCATCCGCTGGGTCTTCGACGTCCTCACCCGGAACCGGTTCCACTGGTACGGAGGGGCCGAGCAGCCCGATGGCAGGTGGAGGCGCGAGGCCGAGTTCTCCGGCCACCGCCGTGGGTTGGGCGCCGGGTGAGAGCACCCGCGAGAGCTTGACCGGGCAAGACGGCAGGCGGCGCGGCGCGGAGGAGCGCCCTGCCCGAGGGTCAGACCGGTCGCGCAGCCCCGTCCCCGACGGGCTGACCTCCCCCCCGGGCAGGCTATTTCGCTGCCGACTTGGTCGGGTCGTCGGCCGGGTTCACGTAGGTCATCGCGAACGGGCCGATGGCGGACACCTCGACGATGGCCGCCTGCTTCGCGAAGGCGAAGTGATTCACCCACGCCGGGGCGACGGCGAAGCTCCCGGCCGGGAAGGCCTTCGACTTCGCGGGATCGAGCTTGTCCCCCATGCCCATGTTGAAGGTCCCGGAGATGACCGTGACGTTCTCGTCGGTCGGGTGCCACTGGGCGGGGATCTTGTACCCGGCGGGCATCTTGAGCCGGACGATGAACAGCTCACCGGGCTTCGACGGGTCTCCGTAGAGGACCGCCATCTTCGCCCCCTTGGGGAAGACGGGGGGCGCATCCCCCCACTTGATCTCCCCGGGGGTCAGCATCGGCATCGGCGCGTCCGCCAGGGCGACCGGCACTCCCAGGGTGACGGCCAGGAGCGGAATGAGAGCCAGCGTGCGACCCATGGCACCCTTCATTCTCGTCCGGGGAGGGGGCGGGATGCGCCCTCGGTCCGGGCGGGCGGCGGACTGGGCCGCGAAACGAAGGTCGATGGAAGCCGCCTGCTCGGGGAGCATCCGTCTGGGGGGGGGCTGACCCGGGTCTGGACCGGCAACCCGATGGCATGAGCCTCGCCCGGCACGGCTTCAGGGCATCTGCGCGCGAGGGGTTCCCGGGGCGGGCGGCGAAGGCAGCGGCTTTCCCGAGAGCGCGCTGTACTTCGCACGGAGATAGGCGAGGAAGTCCACGTCGGTCAGGCCGTGCCCGGTGACTGCCTGGACGCGCTCCTCGGCGGAGAGGCGGGCGCCGTGCCGGTGGACGTGCTCGTGCAGCCAGGCCCGGAGCGACCCGACCTCGCCTCGCGCCACCTCGTCCCACAGTGACGGAAGCGCCCCCTCGGCGGCCAGCATCAGCGAGGCCGAATACAGGTTTCCGAGTGCATAGGTCGGGAAGTAGCCGAACTCGCCGTGCGCCCAGTGGATGTCCTGCAGCACGCCTTCCACGTCGTCACGTGGACGAAGCCCCACGGTGCGCTCCATCTCGGTGTTCCAGGCCTCGGGGAGGTCCCCGACCGCCAGGTCATCGCGGAGCAGCCGCACCTCGATGGAGGTGCGGAGCACGATGTGCAGGTTGTAGGTGACCTCGTCTGCCTCGACCCGGATGGGCGAGCGCCGCACGCGGTTGATGACCCGGTGGAAGTCCTCCAGCTCCACCGCGGCCAGGGCCTCGGGGAACGCGGCCCTGAGCCGGGGGTAGAGGAATCCCCAGAACGGGAGGCTCCGGCCGACCAGATTCTCCCAGAGGCGGGACTGCGACTCGTGCAGCCCCATCGACGGCGAGGCGGCCAGCGAGGTGCGGTGGTGCTCGGGGGAGAAGCCCTGCTCGTACAGCCCGTGCCCGAACTCGTGGAGGGTGCCGAACACCGCGGGCGAGGGGTTCCGCGGGTCGATGCGGGTGGTGAGGCGGACGTCGGTGGGATGCGTCCCGCCGGTGAAGGGGTGGATGCTGCGGTCCTGCCGGCCGGCGTTCAGGTCGAAGCCGAGCAGCTCGAGCAGCTGGAGGGTGAAGCGCCACTGCTGCTCGGGGTCGAACGGCCGGCCGTCGAAGAGCTCCGGGCCGGTCATCGCGCCGTCCAGTGCGTCCACCAGCGGCACCAGCGCGGACCGCAGCCGCTCCAGCACCGGGAGGAGCCGAGCGGTGGTCATCTCCGGCTCGAAGTGGTCGAGCAGCGCGTCGTAGCGCTCGCCGCCATGACCGATGGCGTCGGCCTGCTCGCGGCGCAGCTCCAGGAGCCTGGTCAGCGCCGGGGCGAACCGGTCGAACCGGCGCTCGGACCGCGCCTGGCGCCAGGTCTCGAGCCCGGTGGACTGCGCCTCGGCCAGCGCCCGGACCAGCGACTCGGGGACGCCCACCGCGTGGTCGCGCTCGCGCCGGAACACCTTCAGCATCGCGCGGGTGTCGGCGTCGAGCTCGCCACGCTCGGCCCGCTCGAGCCAGTCGCCCACCTCGGGCGCCACGAGCCGCTGGTGGTACAGCCCCTGGAGCGTGGCGAGCTGGGCGGCCCGGGCCGGCCCCGCCTTGGAGGGCAGGTACGTCTCCTGGTCCCAGGTCAGCAGGCCGAGGATGCCTCCCAGGTCCTTCAGCTCGTGCATGCGCGCGCGCAGCGCGTCGAGGGCTGGGTCAGACACGGTGACTCCAGTGTCTCCGCGTCACGGGCCCGCCTGCAATGGAGAGCGAATGGGCGATCTTCCAGCACCGGATGCACGGGCGCTTGCGCCGGACCCACCGTCCCGGGCACGGTGCCCGGCACTCCGCATGGCGAACGTGATCAAGCCGCTGCTGGACGCCGAGGACGAGCACGCCTTCCTCCGGTTCCTCGCCCAGACGCCTTACGAGGTCTACCCGCGGCGCGTCCCGCCCGGCTGGACCCCGTTCGTCGCCAGGCCCGAGACCCACGACCGGCTTCCGCCCGAGCTCTACCTGGCCGCGGCGGACCTCGGCCCGGTGCTGGTCGACAAGGTGAAGCGCGGACCGGACCGGGGCCACTGGCGCGTCGACGAGGTGCGCTCACCGGTGGTGTTCTGGGAGCGCTCGCAGCTCGGCAAGGACGAGGCGCTGATCGCCG
>Ga0105104_10000905_pt1 | contig 23050 bp, 22 predicted proteins | sample PPLLaktember2015_3_FD_87034 | JGI IMG/M metagenome (GOLD analysis project Ga0105104, IMG submission 87034) | Freshwater sediment microbial communities from Prairie Pothole Lake near Jamestown, North Dakota, USA - PPLs Lake P7 Core (6) Depth... | ecosystem: Environmental > Aquatic > Freshwater >... | reverse complement strand
GGAACGCCCTGTTGAGCCAAATTTTCGAGGACCGAAAATTGGCGAGACGGGTCCCCGGAGCCGATGACCGGCGAAGGGGTGAAGTGGAAGGGGAAACCGACTACAGTCCCCTGGATTTGAATTTAACTCGAATATTAGTCTTAACTTAGCAGCATTCTTGACTGTCCCCTTTTCCCCCCGGGGGTCCAAAATTCCTGTAAAAATCACCCCGGGGAAAATCCGCACATAAAATCAAACTATAATTTCAGAAACCAGGATTAGAATTCTTCAAATCCATCCTCATCCGAGCTAAAGAAATCTTCCGCAGACTGGGGCTCTTTGCTTTTTTGAGGAGAAGGAGCCGGGGCGGAAGCAGGCGATGAAGTTTTGGATTTTGTCTCGGCAGTGGGTTTCTCTTTTTTAGATTCTTTTTTAGAAGTAGACGCTTGAACCCTGGAGTCTTTTTTTATGGTTGTTTTCCCTGTATCTTGTTTATTGGATTTTAAAGAGCGGGGATCCTGTGCCGTATCGGTTTGAAATTGACCGACCAATTCTTTGAGTTGGGAAGCGTTGGTTCGCATCTGGGAACCGATTTTGGCGAAATTATTAACCAAATCGGCATTTTGGCTAATAACCTTGTCCAGTTGGAGCACAGCCTGGCTGATTTGTTCCATACCGGTGAATTGTTCGTGGGAACCGCTTTCGATACCCTGGATCAATTGGGATAATTGGGATAGAACTTTCATAATGGATTCGAAGAACTTTTCGGTTTCATGAACCAGTTCCATACCGCGGTGAGTGGAATCGACGTTAGTTGAAACGATTTCCTGGATAGTTTTCGAGGAGTCGGCGGTTTTTTGGGCGAGGTTTCGAACTTCAGAGGCAACAACCGCAAAACCGCGGCCGGCTTCACCGGCTCGAGCGGCTTCGACGGCTGCATTCAATGCGAGCAAATTGGTTTGAAAGCTGATATCGTTGATAACGCTCATAATATTACCGATTTTTTTGCTGGAGGAGTCGATTTCGGTCATGGTATCGGTGACATTTATAATCAATTCGCGTTTACCGTGGACTTCCCGGTCGAAAGAAGTAATCTGGCTGTTGGCTTCCTGGGCTTGTTCACTGCTTTGTTTCATGATAGAGGTAAATTCTTCGAGGGTAGTGGAGGTTTCGGTAATGGAGGCTGCCTGTTGGTTTGTCCGGGTGGCCAATTCCTGGCTGCCGTTGGCAATGTTTTCAGTAAAATTCAGTATTTCATGGGTATTTTCCTTGACTTTGACGATGATATCCCGGATGCGAGCGATGAAATTATCAAAAACAGTGCCCAATTCGCCGATTTCGTCCTTACTTTTGAAACCGATCTGCCGGGTAAGGTCGGCGGTGCCCACTTCCAATTCGTGCCCTTTAGCGACCATTTTCAGGATGGGGCGGGTGATGGTTCGATGGAGAATGAATAAAATAATGAGGGCAATCAGGATGGATAAGCCGGTGAGGGAAAGAATACTAATAAAAGTGGTTTGATAGACAGAATCGGATTTACTTTCTAATTCTGAGGCCATTTCGTTTCGCAGTTGGCGGAGTTCCGCCAGGTAATCGATCATTTCGATAAAGGCTTGCCTGGCCTGGCCAAGGCTCAAATCGATAGAGAGTCGACGGCCTTCGGGGGTATCATCCTTTCGTCCTTTGACGATTTGCTGTGATAACGCTTCCCATTTACTCCAGGCTTTTTTATATTCGCTTAAGAGGATTTTTTCCTGTGGGTCCTGGATAAGGGCTTCATATTTGCTAATTCGGTCTTTTGCTTGCCTGAGGCTTTCCTGGTATTCGATTTCCAATTGTTTAAAGGTCGCGGATTGAACATCGGCAAAAATCATGGACCGTTCGGCGGCTAACAGTCGATATAGATCACAGTTAGCCTGGACCAGGTTTTCTATTCCAGGGAGCTCATTAGTTAATGCAGATTCGACATTCAAAAAATTCCGCCTGGTTCCATTAAAGCCCATAAACCCGATAATACCCAACAGTATAATTATAACTAAAAAGCCGATCATCAACTTCGTGCGGATTTTAAAGTTTTTAAACCAATTCATTCTCATTCTACCACCTCTCTTATATCCTTATAGTTGATATACTTATCATCTTCATCCCGGTATTATTTTATTTTTTCGATATCCACACCGAAAGTAATCGCACCGATGACTCTATTTCCATCTTTAACAGGGACGGAAACCTGTACAAGATAGGCTTGTGTGCTTTGATCGAATTTAACATCGCCGAAGTGAATATCGCCTTTACCATTATTAAAGGATTTAACGAATTTATCTTCATCGCCTTGCCAGTAATCGGAAGTTTTATTGGTCATGGCGACATTGGCGCCCTGGTTATCCATAACGAATATTTCATCGATATAGGGGTGTTTGGTTTGATATGAGATGATATATTTGCCGCATTGGGATTCCATCAGCGCTTTCATAAAATCAGCCAAGCCGGGAGTTTCTTGCCATTTTTTGTCCATTTCTTTGATCTGGTCTAAAGTCTTGCCTTTTGCATTTTCGGCTTTAACGGCATTAACGATGATGGGGTCTTTACCGAGAGCAAAAAAATCGGTTTTGGCCAGGTTGATAATTTCCTGGGGGATTTTATCGGCGCTGCGAAGTTGGGTGGAGATTAAAAAAATCCCGATTAAGCCCACTATAATTATAAATACAGGTCTTCTTTTCATATAGTCCTCCTATAACTTATTCATTTTAGTTGAAGGGAAAAAAATATGCAACGTTTAAATTTTTTTTTTTTGGACCGGGAAGAGGAATTAATTATTAAGTGGTTAAATCTTTCCATTTTTTGGCAAAATATAAAAAAGAAAAAAGGGGACAGTCAAGAAACCACACTACGTGTGGCCCTTCACGGAGGGGGTTTATTATGGCGCGTTGCGCCACCCGGCAGCTTCCTTAATTGTCAGCCGCTGCGGGTTAATTTTTGTAATCCGTGGATTCTCTACTCTCTGTGAGAAAAATCTTTCGGGGTTCCGGCTTGACCGGGTTATGTATTAAATTCTTTAACGAGATTTTGAGGATGTAACCCGGATAAGACTTGCCTGACATTATCGACGGTCAATTGGGCCATGCCGAGGCGGGTGGTGTAGGTGGCACTGCCGACGTGAGGTGCCAACACGGCATTCTTTAACCGGATCAAACGTTCGTTAACGTTGGGTTCGAATTCGTAGACATCGAGGCCGGCGCCGAATAATTCGTTTTTCTCGAGTTTTTCAGCGAGGTATGCTTCATCCATGAGGTCGCCGCGTGAGACATTTAAAAAAATCGCATCGTGTTTCATGAGGTCGAAAACATCTTTGTTAAATAATCGGCGTGTTTCCGGGGTAGAGGGGATATGGAGTGAAACGACATCGGCGGCCCGGACCAATTCGAGGAAAGGGGTATAGCGGAATCCAAAGCGGTCTTCGAGTTCCGGTTTCATGGTGCGGGAGAAGTAAATAATTTTCATCCCGAATTGGAGCGCGCGGACAGCCGCAGCCAAACCGATCCGGCCCATGCCGACGATACCGAGGGTACACCCTTTCAAATCTTTTCCCAGCATGAAATTAGCAGTCCATCCTTTGAAGAGTCCTTTCCTGACGATTTCATCTCCTTCAACAATGCGTCGTGCGACGGCCAACATCAACGCGATAGTCATATCTGCCGTCGTATCGGTTAATATATCGGGGGTATTGGTTACCAGGATTCCTTTCTCCCTGGCATAATGGACGTCGATATTGTTATAGCCCACGGCATAATTGGCAATGATTTTCACGTTTTTTCCAAGATCGATGATGGTTTTGTCGATTTTATCGGATAAAAAACCGATAATCGCTTCGGTATCGGGATTTTCTTTTAAAATATCTTCCAGGGTCTTCCCGCTGTTCTCGACCATAATCAAGTCAAACTCTTCTCGCAATTGACGCAGGGCTTCTTCCTGGTAGGTATGGGTTAAAATGACTTTTCGCTTCATTGCTCTATGTAAACCTCCCGATTTTGAATGTTTATATTTACTTACCGTAGATTTTTTCGACTATCCGCTCATAAGCATTAATAAACTCTTTTTCCAGGCGTTGTCGATCCGGGAAAATAGTAACACCTGTGGGAGTTAAAAGATCGGAAGTCACGACTACCGCATGGAAAGGTTTTTCAAGGTAAACGCGAAGAGGGAATATCTCCATTTCAACGAAATCGAGGCCTAATTTGACTTGTTGTTCCAACCATGCCGGTGTCTCCCGCTGGATGATATCGACGGTAACGCCCCTGGCTTTTTTCCAGTTTGGATTATCCATGGTTTTTAAGTAGAAAGACTTCTCAGGGGAAAAATAGTCCAGGATTTCGGTGGAGTATATTTCCGAAACCTGGAGGGGAGTGGGTGTATCGATCTGGGGATTCAAACTGCCGGCTGTTCCTAGAAAATAAAATTCTTTTTCCCGGACCTGGTTAATAAATTCCAATACCGTCAAAAGGTGGGGATATCCCAGGAAACCGGTGATAACGGTATAATCGGGGAAGAGAATAACATCGGAAAGGATGAGGCGGAAAGACCCGAGAGCTTGTTTCTTCACGTTTTCAAAATAATTCTTATGCCACAATTGGGGGATTAATATGACATGATCGGGTAAATCAAAACGCTGGGGATTAAAGAGAATTTGTTTCATTTTTTTTCGTATAAAATAAAAAAATGGGCGATAGAGGATTTGAACCTCTGACTTCTACCGTGTGAAGGTAGCACTCTGGCCGCTGAGTTAATCGCCCATGAAGTGATTATTATAAAACGAAATGCCTCGATGAGTCAAGTTTTTTTTTTATTTGATTTAAAAAAAAATCGTATCGCCGGGTTTGAGTTTCAATTCTTTTGTGCGGTTTCCCCTGAATTCCAGTATGTATTGGGCGGGTTTAAGAGACGTATAAGATGGGCAGGGTTCATTGGGGCAAGGGGGAACATTAATATGTATGTTGATGATGCGTTTATTTTTATCGAGGAAAACGATATCCAGGGGAACGCGGCAATTTTTCATCCAGAAGGAGCGATCGTCTTCGGAAGTATTGACAAATAACATGGCGAAGTCATTGGGGATATGGTCACGATACATTAAACCCACCATATGTTGTTCAGGGGTCTCGGCAATTTCCACGTAAAATTTTTGGTTACGGATATAAAGGGTAATCATTTTAATATCTACACCGGAACAAAAGGAAATAATGCCCAGTGAGAGGAGAAATATCCCCGAGCATGCGATCATGGTTAAATTTTTTTTATTCATATGTTCGTCCATTTTATATTCAGCAAAAAAATTCTCTTCATCAGGTAATTAAACAAAAGGTACAAAAGAAACTCCGATCAAGGGTTCCGAATAAATTTTACCATTTTTTTTCCAATATTTAATGATGCGTTGGAAAAAGTCTCCGACGGGAGCTATGGCGATCCCGCCTTCGGCGAGTTGGCGAAAGAGGGGTTCAGGGAAAATTTCCGGGGCTGCGGTAATAATAATACGATCGAAAGGGGCATGTTCAAGCCAACCGCTACGGCCATTGACGAATTTAAAGAAAATATTGGTATACGCGAGAGTATCGGTCAGTAGTTTTTGAGCGTTGCGGCCTAAGGGTTCGACGACTTCGATGGTGTAGATTTGATTAGCAATTTCGGCCAAGATTGCTGTTTGATAGCCGCAGCCGGTTCCCAGTTCCAACACTTTTTCGCTGCCGGTCAAAGCCAATAATTCGGTCATATAAGCGACAATATAAGGTTGGGAAATAGTTTGTCCAAACCCAATAGGGAGTGGACCGTCGAAATAGGCGCTGCCTCTCTCGTATTCGGGAACAAAAACGTGACGGGGGACTTTGAGCATTGCAGCCAATACTCCGGGATCGGCGATCCCGCGCTGCCTGATCTGTGTTTCAACCATTAATTCCCGATAACGTCTATATGCATCGTCCATCGGTTTCATACTTCCGCTATTTTCTTTATTTGCCGGTAACATAGAAAATATATATCAGATTTAAGAGAAATATGCAATACTATTAGCGATAATAATCCAATTTTTTTGATTTGATGCACTTTTAGGAGTTAAAAAAGGGTGAAAAAGGGGACAGGCAAGAAAATCGGTCAAGCAAATCGCTTAATGGTCAGCCGCTGTGGGATAATCATCTTTGCTGGTGGAAAAAAAGGGGACAGGCAAGAATTTCTATATCTTCGTGCTCCCTGTGAACGAAAAAGGGGACAGTCGAGAAAATCGGTCAAGCAAATCGCTTAATGGTCAGCCGCTGTGGGATAATCATCTTTGCTGGTGGAAAAAAGGGGACAGGCAAGAAAAAAATATCAAACTGGATTGTTAAAAATTGTTAAAGGAGTTTACTTGAAATCCACCGTGATAAATGGTAAAACAATCTGTTGCGAAACGTTAATCAAAAAAAATCGAACCGGGTATATGCAAATGGATAGAGTTATAATGGTCAGAGGAGCAAAGACCAACAACCTTAAAAACATCGATGTGACGATCCCACGAGAAAAAATCACCGCCATTGTGGGGGTCAGCGGCGCAGGGAAAACATCCCTGGCCTTCGATACGATTTACGCCGAAGGCTACTTGCGTTACATCGAATCGATTTCCCCCTATATCCGGCAATTCCTGGACAAAATCGAAAAACCACCGGTGGAATGCATCGAGGGATTACCCCCTGCTATCTCATTTAAACAAAAAACGCGGGCCAAAAACCCACGTTCTATCGTTGCTACTTCCCTGGACATCTACGATTACCTGCGACTGCTTTATTCGAAAATCGGGGTATTCCACTGCCCGGGATGCGGCGGCATTATTAAAAAATACTCCATCGACGAAATCCTAAAAGAATTATTAACTGAATTCCCCCACCAAAGTGAAAAAATCGAAATCTGCTTTCCCTACCAGGGTGATGTGGCTTTCCTGGTCAACCGGGGATACTATTTTTATATGGAAGAGGGGCGTAAAAAACGCATCGATGCCTCCATAAAAGAGAAACCCATCGATGTACTGATCGATTCGGTAGAAATCGATCCCTCCAACAGGAGTAGATTATTCGAGGCCCTGGATAAATCTCTTTCCCTGGGAAACGGTCCTGCATTATTTTATTGTAAAGGGGAAAAAAAGTCGTACCCTTCGGGTTTATATTGCCACCGGTGCAATATTCGTTACCAACCCGCAGATGAGCACCAATTCTCTTTTAACAACCCCAAAGGCGCTTGCCCCGAATGCAAAGGCTTCGGGGATATTCAAATCCTCGATCATGATTTGATCTTCGATCGCCGGCTTTCGCTGGAGGAAGGAGCGGCCCGACCCTTTAATTCACCGGCTGCTCGAAAGTATGGTAAACAAATCGTGGAGAATGCCGAGAAACATGGTATAGATATTCATAGACCGATAAAAAATTTAAGTGAGCCCGATATTGCTTATATAATGGAAGGTGATGAACATTTCGGCGGCATTCATGGTTTTTTCCAGCGGCTAAAATCGAAAAGTTATAAAGTCCAGGCCCGTGTATTTATCAGCCGGTATACTACATACAAACCCTGCGGTGAATGCGGCGGAACCCGCCTCAATTCACTGGCCCGGTCTTTTCGAATAAACGGTAAATCCATCGCCGATTTCCTCTCTTTCACCATCCGGGAAGCCGCCGAATTCATCCGGGGCCTCAAACCCTCGGATTACGCTCATGCCGTTTCCCCCGAAGTATTTTCCGATATGGGTTCACGGTTGGAGTTTCTTGAAGATACAGGGCTCTCTTATATTCGCCTCGATCGCCCTACCTTCACCCTGTCCAGGGGGGAATTCCAGCGCATCAACATGGCGTTTATCCTGGGGTCTACCCTTTCAGATTCCTTGTTGGTCCTGGATCAGCCCTCTTCCGACCTTCACCCGATCGAATACGAAAAATTGAAAGTTTTTCTAACCCGTTTGAAAGATGCAGGGAATACCCTGTTGATTATCGAGCATAATGCGGATATCGTTCGGTGCTGCGATCATGTGATCGAATTGGGTCCGCTAACCGGCAAGGAGGGTGGAAATGTGGTTTTTTCCGGGAGCACATCGGTTTTTTTTTCAGTGCCATCCGGTTCTGCATCGGCGACTGTCTCCGCATCGGCTCTTACCCTCACCCAGCGTTATTTTATGCAGCCTCCGCCGGTGGGAAACAAAGGAAAACGGGAGAAATTCGGGGAATGGTTGGATTTTGAAAATTGTGATACCCATAACCTGAAACAAATTTCGGTCCGGGTTCCGCGGGGTGCGTTTACGGTAATCGTGGGGGTCAGCGGTGCGGGGAAAACAACGCTTTTGTACCATGAAATGTATTTGAAAGGGAGGAAAAGGTTGGCGGCCGGGCGTTTTTTCAGGGGAATAAAAGAGATGGTATTTATCGATCCGGGGTTAAGGGAGTTACGGGGCAATGCTATTGTTGCAGGGTTTTTCGATGTATTTTCTGCTGTCCGGGAGTTGTATGGGGGTTTGAAAGAAAGCAAACTGCAAAACTACACGGCGGGGCATTTTTCCTTTAATTCTGTCCAGGGGCAATGCGAATCGTGCAAGGGGAAAGGGTACACGGAAATGGAGATGCAGTTTTTACCGCCAGTAAACCTGGTATGCGGTCAATGCGGCGGTACCGGTTTTAAACCGGACATATTGAAGATAAAATACAAAGAGTGGAATATCCATGAAATTCTCGGTTTAAGCATCGATGCGTTTATGCGTGAAGCCGGTGAGGATATGCCGGGGGCTAAACGGGACATATTGAACAGGGTTATCGCTAAGGGCCTGGGGTATTTGTCGTTAGGGCAGCGTTTAAAAACGCTTTCAGCCGGTGAATTACAGCGAATCAAATTGATCAAACACCTCAACACCAGTCAAACCGGTACGCTGTTTCTCATCGATGAACCCTCTTTCGGCATGCACCCATATGATATCGAAATGGTGAAACAACTTATCGACGGACTGGTGGAGGGGAAAAATACGGTTGTTGCGGCGGAACATAATATAAACCTGATCGATTATGCGGATTATATCATCGAATTGGGACCGGAAGGCGGGGACCGGGGAGGATACCTGCTGTTCCAGGGAACAGGCGAGGAAATAGACCGCAATTCAGCCGACATTAGAGGCCCATATCTGAAAAAAAATTTTAAAAACACTTGACAAAAAACCAAAATCCTTATTAAATATACTTAGTAAAAATATTAAAAGGAGTCACCTATGGAACAACTAGAAATCCTATCGTGGAAATCCCTCGATGCGATAAAGAAACAAGCACGTACACTGAATACGATCGGGAAACTGGATACCGACGAATATACTGCTATTTTCTGTTCCATCGATGAGGACTATTTCGAATTGTATTACAGCGAATTGGAAAATAGCTACCTTAGGCATTTCGAAGATGAAGAAGAGATGTATAAATATATCGATATCCGGAAGAACGAAGTGGGATCAAAGAATTTCGAGTCCGGGGAATTTCCCAAAACAGAAATAGACTACGAGTCGGACCTGGAAGCGGATTATGAGAAGTATCGGCTGCGGGAAGGCGATGACGACTATTAACGAAAACGAAAAAGAAGAAGTTGAAAAAGGGTTAAAATAATGGGGACCGCGTCGGATAAAAAAAAACGGGCAGATTATTCCACCCTGGGATTGATGTTCCCCACATCGATCGCCGGTGGATTAGCCATCGGGTATTTCCTGGATAAATGGCTTCATACGTCTCCATACCTGTTGATTATTTTTACCCTGTATGGTGTTGTGGGCGGATTTTGGAATTTATATAAAGTGACGAAAACGGATCGTTCAAATGACCGTCACCCCCATGTTTAAACGTATTGGAACATCGGCGTTTATACTCCTGGCGATAGGGGCTCCTTTAATTTTTATCTTTACTGGAAAGATTTTTAATAGTATAATATTTCTCCTGGGAGGCGTAATCGCTCTCCTGGGTTTTGCTGTGATGGTAAAAATGACGGATATCGTATTGAAAACAGGAATGAAGAAAGAAAGAAGGACTTTTTTTTTGATCGGGTTCGTGAAGCTGGCAATAATCGGGGCGGTTTTCTATCCCATAAGCCGGGTTTCCGAGGTTGCCGTCTTTTTTTTTGTAGGGGGGATGCTGATCATCTTCCCTGCCATCATCGCAGGAGCGGTTTATCAATTACGAAGAGGTACAGCAAATGGCGGAGCATAAATTTATCCTGGTAGAATTGGTCAACGGTTTTTTTCGTTGGGTTTCAGGTTTGGTAGGACTAACCGTCGAGCCGGGTAGAGAAATTATACCCTCTTATATCGTCATGGCCGCAGCAGCCACTCTTATAATCATCGTATTCTTTAAATTGACGGTAAAGAACCTTCACCTGTTTCCCTCTCGAATGCAGCATTTCCTGGAAATGGTGTACAGGTTTTTCCAATCGTTGGTGGATGATGTGATTGGGCCGGAAGGACGGAGTTATATCCCAGCACTGGGAACGCTGGGTTTATTCATCGCCGTATCCAATTTAATCGGTTTGCTCCCGGAAATGGAGTCTCCGACGGCGAACTGGCATACTACTTTCGGGTGTGCCTTGTTTATTGTGATATATTATCATTCCCGCGGAGTTAAGAAACATGGTTTCTTTGGGTATCTGAAAAAGAGCTTTCTAGGACCTGTATGGTGGTTGTCGTGGTTGTTTTTGCCTATCGAAATCGTCCAGCATTTCATATCGCGCCCCTTATCGTTGACCATGAGGCTTTTTGGGAATATATTCGCTGAGGACCTGGTGATTATTATTATAGCCAGTCTTGTCCCCTTCGTGGCTCCCATCCCCATGATGGCTATGGCCATTTTCACATCGCTTTTGCAGTCTTTTATTTTCGTTATGCTTTCCACCATTTACCTGGCTGGAGCCGCTGCAGAAGAACATTAAAACAGAACATTAACAATAAAGGAGATACATAGATGAAAATCAAATCTTTGTTAATAACCGTGTTAATCTTACTTTTTTCAGTTGCCGTATTTGGACAGGAAAAAAGTACTGAAGCCAATTCACCTACCGTGAATGCCACACCGCTTTTCCTCTGGTCCATCATTATCGGGACCGTGTGCTTAGCCTTGGCGGCTATCGGTGGTGCTTGGGCCCAATCGGCCGCTATCCAGAAAGCAGTGGATAATATCGGTCGGAACCCGGCTGCCGCCGAATCCATCCGCGGCGTATTGATTATCGGCCTGGCGTTGATCGAATCCCTGGTCATCTACGTGTTGTTGATCGACCTGATCCTCTACTTCGTGAAGTGGGGCAGCTATACCGTATAATAGCTTTCCAGGCTCTAAGTTAACCGATAAGAGGAGACAAAAAAGCTTAAAGGCTTGGTGCGTCTTCTCTTCATCGGTTCACGGGAAACGTTATCCCTATGCGATTGAGGGAGTTCAACATTTTTAAAAATATGTGGAATGCCCTTATCCAATTTTCCCGGGAAGACGGCATCGATAAATGCAGTATCCTGGCTTATTACTCTCTTTTCTCATCCCTCTTTTTATTGGCTTTTTTTACTTACATCTTTTCCAGGTTCCTGGGAGACCCCCAATCGGCCCTGAAACTTGCCTACCCGTTCTCCCCGGATTTTTTCACGGATATCTCTCCCTCTATCATGAGACGGGCGCAAAATACCTCCGAACAACTGCGAAAAATCGGTATTACCGGGATAGTTTTATCGGCCTTCATGGGTTTCCTTCTTATTTCTAAAATCGTTCGTTACGTCAATGAAATGTTTCATATCGATTTTCAATCCTTTAAAACCCAGAAAGGTTTAATCGTTCGGCGGATCAAAGAGGTTGGGTTTCTTTCTTTTATCGGGTTCCTGATCGCCGGGTCTTTCTTTTTTACCAGCATCGTCACCATGGCTGCCGATGCCTTATCCCCCAAAAGTAAATTCCACATAACCCGGGTTAATTTCGACTTTATCCATTTTATAGACGCATTTCTTATAAAGTATGTTTTATCCTTTTTTATTACTTTTTTATTTTTTCTCATCCTGTACAAGTGGATCCCGGAAAAGCCCGTGTATTTCAAAGGTGCGGTTATTGCAGCCGTTATTTCCACCATCGTATGGGAAACCATCAAGTATTTATATACGTACTATGTAGTTCATGTTTCTATATTCGGCAGGGTTAAAGGGCCACTGATCGGTTTGATTTTATTCGGATTCTGGATGGAGTTTTCTATGGGTATCATGCTCTACGGTGCAAAATTGACGTACATTTTCGATAGGGAAAAAAATGATAAGCTTAAAAAAAATCAGTGAGCGAATAAACGGTGAATTAAAAGGTGACCCGGGGTTCATGGTAGAATCCGTCAATTCCCTGGAGCGGGCGAAGTGTAATGAAATTGCTTTTTGCGTCAAAGAGTCCGTGGATGAAACCAAAATAAAAGCCGGTGCGTTGATTGTCGGCAGGGAGAGCAAAGTCGTTTACCCAAACCTGGTATTTGTCGATAATCCTTATGAAGCTTTTGCCGCATTATTGGAATTCTTTTTCCCCGGGCGCAGGTTCAACGATGCTGTGGACCCCAATGCCTATATCGCACCCACGGCAGTGATCGGTAAGAACGTCAGTATCGGTATTTTTTCATATGTGGGGGAAAACAGTGTTATCGGGGATAATTGCCAGATTCATTCCGGGGTTACGATTTACCATAATGTGTCTATCGGTAAGAATTGCCTGGTCTATTCCAATGTCGTAATTCGCGAAGACGTGGAGATTGGAGAAAATGTCACCATTCAACCCGGTGTGGTTATCGGTGCGGATGGTTTCGGTTTTACCCGCTTGCCGGATGGAACGCCCGTTAAAATCCCGCAAAAAGGCAAAGTGATTATCAAAAGTAACTGTGAAATCGGGGCCAATACCTGTATCGACCGTTCAACCATCGAAGAAACCGTACTGGGCGAATATGTCAAGTTAGACAACCTGGTCCAGGTGGGCCATAATGTTCGCATCGGGAAGAAAACCGCTATCTCCGCTCAAACCGGTATTGCAGGTTCCACCACCATCGGGGAGAATGTAATCATGGGTGGGCAAGTGGGTATCGCCGACCATTTAACCATTGCCGATAACGTCATCTTGGCCGCGAAATCCGGCGTTCACGGCAGCATAAAAAAAAGCGGCTCCGTGATTGCCGGTTACCCCTCCCAGGAGATCGAACAATGGCGGATGAGTTATGTTATCCTCAGAAATATTCGACAATACGTCGATCGAATCAAAGAATTAGAAAAAAAAGTGACTCAATTAGAAATAAAAAATCTTACAAATACGGAGGATTAAATCCAATGAAACGCTTATTAATTGTCCTGCTGATTCCTTTATTAACGTTATGTGTCTTTGCAAAAAAGGCGGAAATGAAATTTGATGCCACGGAAATCAACTTTGGCGACGCCGAAGATAACAAAATAGTGGATATGGAATTCAAGTTTGTAAATGCCGGAGACGATACCCTTATTATTAAAAATGTCCAGTCTAGCTGCGGCTGTACAGTAGTTAAACCTGAAAAAAACGAGTACAAACCGGGTGAAAAAGGTGTACTCCCCGTTAAATTCAATACCCAGGGATACAGCGGCACTGTTACAAAAACCATCACCATTAGCACCAATGATGAAGCTCAACCTTATACCCAGTTGAAAATTACCGGAAACATTAAAATGACCAATTTTGCCTCCATTGAATTGGAAGGATCCGACGAAGTGAATTTCAAAGATACAAAGATAGGCAAAGAATACCCTGAGACTGTAACTCTTCGAAACAGCGGCACCATCCCTCTCAAGATCATGGAAATTTCCCATGGCCCGGAAATTTATCCCATTTTTAATAAAAAGGAGTTGGCACCCGGTGAAGGCATCCAGGTCAAATTGGTCTTCAAACCCATGCAGGACGGCCGTTTTGCTTCCTTTATGAAAATTTATACCAATGCCTACCGGCAACGTATCCTGGTATTGAAGATTGTTTCCGAAGTCGCAGCAAAATAGTCCCCGCCGGTAGCTGCGCGCTTCGCACGATTTTTATTTTTGCCACAGAGTGCACAGGGTTCACTGAGAAGAATTTTTTTAATCCCTCTTCAATTGTTTCCGATATGTCTGCGGATAAAAGCAAAATGATGAAGGGTAAAAAACAAAAACACTCCGCGGTCCCGGTGATCTCTGTGAAAAAAGAAAATAAGGGGACAGTCAAGAATGTCACCAAACTTAAGGTTATTTTTGTGCTGTAGGGGCGTGTCGGCATTCGTGCTTATCCGTATTTAGCTCCGATTTAGTTCTAACAACACGAACTCGGTCTCTGTTTATAGGCAAAAAATGCCCCGATTCAGTTACAATGCCACGCGCCTACCCTCTGTCCATACTGTCCATATTGTCCATATTCTTAGCCTATCCCTGCCTATGCTGACCAATAACCATTATGCAAAAGAACTTAATGGACTGTATGGACAAAGTATTCGCTCGAAAAACCGGGAGTGAAGAGGGACTGTTGCATTTCATTAAAAACAAACTTTAGTCTTAACTTAGCGGCATTCGGGACAGTCAAAAAAAATGACTACGTTAATAATTGAATAAACTCCGCCTCCCCGATAATAGGTATACCCAGTTTCGATGCTTTTTCCAGTTTCGAACCCGGTGACGCCCCCGCCAGCAAGTGGGTGGTTTTGGAGGAAACCGAATCCACCACCTTGCCGCCGAGCCTTTCAATCTCCTCGGCAGCTTTGGATCGCGGCGAAAAGCGTTCAAAGCTCCCGGTAATGACCCATACCTGGTCTTTAAAAGGCATGGAACCGGTTTCTTGCTCCCCAGGTGAGCAAACCTGGACCTCTTCCTGGAAATTCAAACCGATCTTTTTCAATGCGTCGATTAATGCCAGGTTCCGGGGATCTGTAAAGTGCTGGATCATCAAACGCGCCGTTATTTCTCCAAAACCGTCTATACTGGAAAAATCTTCGGTATTCCCCCTGGCGGATGTTTCGATGATCCGGTCGATCGAGTTAAAACCGTTTTTTAGCAGGTCGGAAACCGCCGAACTCCCCAGGCCGTCGAAACCCAGGGCGGATAAAACCCTTCGAAACGGCTTTTGCATCGATTGGTTTATGCTGTTCTTGATATTGGCAATTTTTTTGTCTTTAAAACCTTCTTCCTCCAACAGAAGGTTGTAGTCGAAGGTATAAAGACCCGGTATCCCTTTGATGAATCCTTTATCGAAAAGAAAAGAGATGGTTTTTTCTCCTAACGTATCGATATCCATCTGGTCTTTGGATGCGAAATAGATGATGGAGCGTTTGACCCGTTCCGGGCAGTCGCGGTTTTTGCAGAAATGGTGCCCGCCGTCTTTTTGGAGAGTGGACTTGCAGAAAGGACAAGCCGCCGGGTATTTAAAAATCGTGGGGTTACCCGGGTTTTTTTCAACCACTTCTTCCACTGCCGGGATAATATCGCCGCGTTTCGAGATACTCACTATATCTCCCAGCCCCAGCTCCAGTATTTCAATATATTCCTGGTTGTGGAGTGTAGCGCGTGAAACCACGCTCCCGGCGATTTTAACCGGCTCCAGTATCCCCACCGGTGTGACTCGGCCGTTGCGTCCTACCTGGACCTGGATATCCAATAACCGGGTCTGGCCTGTCGGCGCATCGAATTTAAACGCTACGGCCCAACGCGGGTGGTGGGACGTATAACCCAGGTTTTCGCGCACATCCAGTTCATTCACTTTAATGACCAGTCCGTCGATCTCATGGTCCAGGTTGGTTCGTTCCGCCATTCGCGCCCGGACATAAGCTGTCAACTCATCGATCGGACCCACCGTGATTCCCGGGAGCAATTCCCTCACCATTTTGGCTTTCGATTGATCTGTGGAAAAAAAACCTACATTTTTATTGATCCTGAAGCCCAGGTCTCGCAATTTTGCCAGGATGAGGATATGATCGTTGGTAAAAATTCGATCGAAAAACCCCTCGTAATTGTAGATATTGAGTGGAACTTTTGCCACCACCGAAGATTTTATATTGCGAAGGGAGCCGGCTGCAAGGTTTCGGGGATTGGAATATTTGTCTTCGAAAGCCTGGTTATAAGTAACAAAATCGCTTTTTTTAATATATATTTCCCCCCGAACTGCGAATTCGGACATTTCAACGGTTTTTAAGGGAACTTGTTTAATCGTCCGGGCGTTTTCGATCACATCGTTTCCTACCACACCGTTTCCGCGTGTAAGTGCAGAAACCAGGTTCCCTTCTTTGTAATAGAGGACGATGGAAGCTCCATCGATTTTTTCTTCCACCACGAAGCTGAGAGATTGGGCGGCGTTGCTAGCGGTTTTGCTCAGCCATTTTTCCAGGCCGTCTAACGAATATTCTTTATCCAGGCTTAGAACCGGTATAGTGTGGGCTTTTTCAGGGAATGCGGCATCCAGGTCCGAGCCCACTCGCCGGGTGGGGGAGTTTTCCAATGCGTATTCCGGGTATTTCTTTTCCAGTTCCACTAATTCGTCATATAACCGGTCATACTCGAAGTCGGGGATCTCCGGTTCTGCTTTTACATAGTAAAGGTATTGATGGCGCAGCAATTCACCGGACAGTTGCTCGATTTTTTTTTTTATTTCCATGCGCTAATTATATGAAAGAACCCCCATCCGGTCAAGTCTATGTTTGAAAAAAAGGCCCCACTACGTGGGGTTTTATTATGACGCAGAGCGTCATCCTGCAGCTTCCTTAATGGTCAGCCGCTGCGGGATAATCCTTGCTGGGAAAAAAGGGGACAAAAAAGGGGACAGTCAAAAAAATCAAAAGAGGCCAACACCTTTAGTGGGGTTTTATTATTCGATTTCGAAACGATACCCTTCATTTCGGACAGAAATAAAGTGCCTGGGATTTTCCGGGTTGGTTTCGAATAATTTCCTGAATTTCAATATAAAATTATCCACTGTACGGGGAGTCGGGGAGACATCCATGCCCCATACGTCTTCCAGGATATCCGACCGGCGTAACGTTTGGCGGGGGTTTTGAAAGAAGTATTCCAGTAATTTGATCTCTTTTTCCGAAAGAACCACCAGGCCTTTATTACTGTCGCATTCGCGCGAAGAAAAATTAACACGGAAACCATTGACCATGAAGAGCTTAGCGGAGGGGATCGCGCGTTTTCCCTGGCTGCGCCGGATCAGCGCATTGACCCTGGCCACTAACTCTTCCATATTAAAAGGTTTAACGATATAGTCATCCGCCCCGATATTTAGTGCATTGATCTTGGTATTAAAATGACCTTGAACCGTCACCATCAATGCAGGGGTTAAAATATTATTGTTTCTTAACTCCTCCAAGACCCTCATACCGGATATACCGGGTAACCCGATGTCCAATAAAATTAAATCGAAAAGTCCTTGAGTTATGTTTTCCAATAACTCTTCTCCACTGGAATAACAATCGACCTCGAAATCGTTTTTTTCCAGGTTGATTTTAATCATGTTGGAAATCAATTCATTATCTTCTAAAATCGCTATTTTATATCGCATGACCCTCACACTCCTTGTCAATTCTCATGAAACCGGGTTCAACAGTTTTAAAATAAGCCTGAATTCAGTCCCCTGGTTGAGGCCGGTGCTGGAGGCTTCCAGTTGACCGCCCATTTCCTGGGCCAATTTCCGGGAAATAAACAAGCCGATCCCCGATCCATGTCCTGCATGAGGTAGTTCTTGTTTCGAATACTTGAAAGCTCTGAAAATGCGCCCCTCTTGCGAAGGAGAAAGCCCGGACCCATTATCCCGGACAGCGATCACCGCTTTTTTATTGGAGGCCATTACTTTTACTTTCAAAATAAGACCTGGTGAGCAATATTTTAACGCATTATCCACGATATTGTCCAGGATTATCTTCAGCCAGTGTGAATCGGCTTTCACACGGATAATGTCCGGTGGAACCGCCGAATCGCACCCTATTTCCAGCAGGAGTTGGGTGTCCGTCAAATGCAGCACATGCAATTCGAAATAATCTTTTATAAATACCTTCAAATCAATGTCGTCCATGGCAGGTTGATGGTGGGTGGTAAAAGAACGCAGCCGATTACCCGCCAATATATTTTCTGCCAATTGTTCCTGTTTTTCAACTTGTTTTAAAGCCATGTCGATGTAAAAATTCATTTGGTCTAAAGGAATCGACTGGTTTTTCATGCTCTGGAAAAAAGCTTTAACACCGGTAATCGGTGTTTTGATTTCGTGGGTGACCCGTTCCCAGAATTCTTCGATTTCCCGCATGGTTTTTCTCCCCAGTTGGATGAATTGATAGAGCAGTACGCTGCTGAGAACGATCAGGAAAACCAGCATAGCCGATTCCCCGGTGACCATAATTTTTTTTCGCTCAAAATCTCGTTCGGCAGACTTTATGACGTTTTCTTTTACTTGTATACACAGGTTGGGCCAGCGGGGAGATAATGAAGTGGAGTACCACTTTTTTTCCTCGTAACAACTGGAAATGACAAACAATCCATCATGGTAAGCCTGGCCGATCCGGGGCTCTTTGAGATTCGTTTTTTTTAATTGTATTTCCAGGGCTGCTATCTTCACTTTTAATTCAAGATTTTTTTTATGCAATGCCTCTTGTTTATCGATCGATTGGTTAATAAATACGGACCACCACCCCACCAGGAGCGCCAGGGAAAAAATAGATATCCCAAATATAGCATGATGCCCGTGTTCTCTCGCTGCATAAAAAAATCTACTGATCCATTTCATTTTTAGCCTGAATTGTCATGAGCATTATTTATAAAACACATTGACTATAAAGTCAATCGCTTTCGTTTTTTTGCCGGTGGTAGCGGTTTTTTTAAATCCAGCAGTGCGGATCTTCTGCCAGGAAATCTTTTTCCAGGCAATAACACATAGCCCGGCACCCCTGGCACTCTTCGATGGAGCATTGGCCGCATTTTCCTTTTAATTGGGTTTTATCCCTGAGTGCGTTCAGAACCGGTGAATGGTTCCATATTTCATCTAGTGGGGTGTCGATTATATTGCCGATCGGGAGTGCAAAGCGCCGACATGGTAGAATCGTCCCATCGGGAAGAATAGCCATGCCGTCTTTTCCAACTACGCAGCCGGAACCTAAAACATCGTTTTCGGATTCATGGAAATTAATACGTATTGCCCGGTACGAGATTAAATCCGCAGGGTCTGCGGATATATTTAAAGTGCCCAGGATTTTTTGCCAAACTTCAAGGAATTCGCGGCCATCGAGCACATCTTTCTCTATTTGGTTGCCTCTGCCTATGGGAAAAAAACGTTCGATAACGATACTGCCGATTCCCAGTTTTTCGCCGAATTCCGTAAGACCCTCGATTTCATGATAATTCCGTTTCATCACTGTAAACATGATTGTAACCGGTATCCCCAGGTCCTGCCAGCGGTGGATATTTTTTATTACATTGGCCAGGACTCCTTTACCTCGAATTTCATCGTTGGTTTCATTACTGGTTCCGTCGATGGATATGCGCATTTCCCTGAACCTGGAGAGTGAGACCAGTTCACGCGCGTAGGGCGGCCAAGCGGTGCCGTTGGTAATGATACTGAGGTCGCCCACTTGATCGGAATCATCCAGCTTATGGAGTAGTTGAAGCAATTCCGGTTTCAGGAAAGGTTCACCCCCTGTTAATGCGGCGTCGAGTTTGGTTCCCCAGGTTTTCATCGTATTTAATAGGTTGTTCGATGCGCGGAGTAAAAGGGGCCAATCCGGTTCGCGCGCTGTGGAGAAGTCGGACTGGTAGCAGTGGAGGCAGCGAAGATTGCAGCGGTCCAGCATATGCCACTGAACGTAGAACGAATCGTTTATCACGGGATTTTTCATACCTGTATTTTACCATATTCTTTCCCTTCTATGAAATAAATTTAGCCGCAAAGAATACCGAGGTCACGGAGCCACAATGCGTTGGACCCCACTACGTGGAAAAAATGGGACTATGGTGGATTTTTTTTTCTCCATCTCTTATAATAATCATGAAATAGAAGTCGATTTTGAAATAGAAATAGGAGCTTTATACCATGAGAGAATCATTATCTAATACATCTTGCGGTAACTCGATGCAATATTTCATCGATGGCACGGATATTTTCCCCCAAATCATCGATATCATCGATTCCGCTCAAAAATCCGTTTACGTGGAAGTTTTTCTTTTTTATGACGACGAATCGGGCCGGGCGATCGTGAATAAACTGGTGGAAAAAGCAAAAGCCGGCCTGGACGTGCGAGTCCTCTTATCAGCCAAAGGTTCCGAATTCAATAAATCCTATTGGATTTTCAAAACATTAAGAGAAAATCATATCGATATTGTGTTTACTTTCCCTCTTCCGCGTTTGCTCAAAAAAATTTGGGATTCGATTAAGTTGGAACAAATACCCACCGCCAATGGGGAAGATGAAACCTGGGAATGCCGGGTGGATGAAACCCTAAAACAGCGTTTGTCGAAAAAATCACAGGAAATATCGAAATCCATCTTCCGGAAGTACGATCAAGCTCCTTTGACGCAAGTCACACCTTCTACTTTAAAACGCAAACGAAAAAAAATATTGCGCTCCATAAAATTCTACGACCATCGCAAAATCATCGTGGCCGATAACCAACGGGCGTTTATCGGCGGCATGAATTTCGGCAATGATTACCTTTTCCAGGGCGAACCGTCGGAATTCGGGTACTTCCACGATATCGGCGTCTTATTGGAAGGAGACGCGGTTAAAGAAATTTTAAAACTCTTTATGACTATTTGGCACCTCTTTAGCCCGGCAAAAATTTTTTTAACCTTTTCCCGGCGGTTATTAGCTGCAAAAACCGAAACAGGAATCGACATCACCACTATCTCCAGTTTCCCGAAGATACTACCGAACCCTATCCGCCAGGCATATTTGAAAGAAATCCGGGAAGCAAAAAATTCCATTTACATCATTAATCTTTACCTCACCGATAATGAACTGATCAAGGCCCTGGTGGAGGCAAGCCAACGCGGTGTAGATGTTCATATCGTTTCGACTTTTTTACCCACGAATTCCATTACCAGTTTTTTTATTCGCTTACTCTACAAGGGGTATTTTTATTTGATAGCGAAAAAAACCAAAATGCCGGATTATGGGGTTCATTTACACCATTATACCCTGTACAATGTGCATGCCAAAGTGGCAATAATAGATGACCGCTGGCTCACCGTCGGTTCTTCCAACCTGGACTATTCCAGCCTCCGCAACGCCATGGAAATCAATATCACCCTGACAGCTCCCCACATGATCGAAAGCATCAAAAACAACCTGTTTATCAAAGATATCAAGAATTCTACTATCCTATCGAAACGGCTGTCTTTCTTCCAAAAAATTTCCTATTATATCTGCTATAAAATCTTCCTGGTCTGCGACAAATATTTTATTTAGCCCTACACCTGTGGCCCCACACGTCGGAAAAAAAAGGGACTGTGGTGAATGCCGCTAAGTTAAGATTTTTTTTGATAAAAGGGGGCGTGTTTGTGGCGATTCTTTCACCTGTTTTTAAAACTACCTGTGGGATTACAGCCGTACGGCAATACCGCCCCTGAAAACAATCCCGTCATAAAACGCCGCTTCGCCCAATATATAAAGATTCGAAAGCACTTCTACCCTTAACCCGAAATTGACGTGAATGATGGGAAAAAAATTGAAAGGAAATTCGTCTCCCTCATTTTTTAAATCATCCATAGCCTCTTCCAATGTTAATGTGTCGGTTTCGGTGATTACGCTCGTGTTTCCAGGGTAATAAACCGTTTTAACCACGTCTAATTTAAATTCTCCATCCATTTTCCCAAATCCGAAACCCAGGCCGAAATAGGGGTGAATGCGTGCCGAAGGCCACAACTCCCATCTAAGACTCAAATTGATGGAATGCGGACGCAAATCCATTGTCCCATCACCGGTTACAGTGCCGGGGTACCCATTATAGGTCTCATTGTATCCCCCTTTCATTTTGGCTTTAAAGTTGTTCCGCTCGATTGAAACACCCAGGGAAAAAGATCCGTCTTTCCCACCGGGAAAATACCGGATTTCCAGGCCATAGTTGTTCCCATTGGATTTGAAATTGAAATCTCCTTTGGAAGCGTCATAATCATCAATCTGAGTGATAATGTTATCCTCGATCAATTGGCCTGCAAAATTAACGGTCCAATAAGAATAATGACTGCCGAATTCCCAGTGGCCGCCGGACGCGAAAAGCGATATACTCATTGCATATACAAGAATGAAACCGATTTTTACATATTTCATATTGTCTCCTATATGTTAAACACAACACATCGAACCGATAAGCATAAAATTATACACGGAATACCGGGAATTACAAGCCCGCAAAAAAGAATTCAGCCGTTCTCATTCCGGAATCGCGGCGGCTGTAGTCGGTTTCCGAATTCCTTTCATTATCCGTTGATCGTGAATCGTGAATCGTCGATCGTCGGCCGTCGGCCCTTCGTTGTATTATATAAGTTCGATTTTTTACTTAATGAAAAAGCAAACCTGGAAACGAAAACCCGTACACCCGTGAACCGATTATTATCTTTTCTCAATTCATCAATCATCAATCATCAATCATCAATCATCATTTCAAAGGCACCGACACACCCCACTGCGTGGGGGAGCGTTTGCTGAGCCGGGAAATTCCCAAGGAAAAAAAGGGGACAGTCAAAAATGCCACTAAGTTAAGGTTTTTTGATAAAAGGGGGCGTGTCGGTGCGTGTCGGTACGTGTCGGTACCCCCTGGAACGCCCTATTTGAACATCGTCACCTACTCCCCGAAACTCATTCATTAATATTTTAACCCCGGTAACGGGTAAATTTTGATCGTCATCGAAACTTTAAGTGTCATCGTTGAGGCTTTTAGTGTCGTCGTCGACACTTTTAGTGTCGTCGTCGAGACTTTTAGTGTCGCCGTCGAGACTTTTAATGTCGTCGTCGAGACTTTTAGTGTCGTCGTCGAGACTTTTAGTGTCGTCGTCGAGACTTTTAGTGTCGTCGTCGAGACTTTTAGTGTCGTCGTC
>Ga0105104_10000904_pt1 | contig 23077 bp, 37 predicted proteins | sample PPLLaktember2015_3_FD_87034 | JGI IMG/M metagenome (GOLD analysis project Ga0105104, IMG submission 87034) | Freshwater sediment microbial communities from Prairie Pothole Lake near Jamestown, North Dakota, USA - PPLs Lake P7 Core (6) Depth... | ecosystem: Environmental > Aquatic > Freshwater >... | reverse complement strand
TGCAGGCACGAGGTCCTTGAGCAGGTTGCGGTTGAGCTGGGCGGCATGCGTCTGGTTGGCGGCTTCGCGCCCCAGTGCCTGCGTCTGAGGCGTGAAATCGGTGGGGTGGTTATGGTCGGATAGGTCGGTCATGTGTGTCTCCTTTTTACACAGGGGAGACGCTAAAGCAGCAGCATGCAGATTACAAGGTCTTGACGCTCAACCCTTCGCCAACCTTATCGCCCGTGCGGCGATAGCCCGACTTGTTCTCCGTCGGCTTGCGCTTGGGGACGCTGCCCGTGACCGCGAGATCGAGGAGCTGCCCGACCAGTCCAAGAGCATCATGGATGTCGTCGTTTTTGCCCGCCGGAAACGCCAACAACTCGGACTCCATCGCGGCTCTCTCAGGCAGGTTCTCGTCATAGTGCAGGCCACGATTCGCGACATAGCCGCGTATCGCTTGAGCACGGACACCCTTGTCCAGTCGAGACACGAACTGGATGCGTTCGGTGAACGCCTTCTGCGCCAGCGCTTCACGTTCCAGCCACGGACCAACGCCCGAGATGATTTGCCCACGCTCTTCCCCCCAACTCATCGGCTTCCACCACTTGACCAACTCGCACCATGCCTCGACCCAGACGTCAGAGCCAGTGCGTCCGCGCCACAGATCGAGCAGCCACGGCCTGTCCTGCTCATCGATGCCGACAACCGCATGCACAGTCCAGTCGCCGCCGCCCTTGGTCACCGCATAGTCGCTGCCGCCGTAGATCTTCAGGTGATGCTTCTGCGGGACGCGACTAGCCGGGACAGGATGCAGCCACTCACGCTTCCAATACGTCCCCTGCTCTGCCGTCGGGCGCTGCTGGTACAGCGACAGCCACAGGGCGGGATCTTTCTGCGCCTCACGCACCATCTCGTCGGTGAACCAGTCGGGCCACAGGCGTTCGCCTATCGGTCGACCAAGCGGGTCATCGATGTCTTCCGAGATCATCGGCAGGCTGATGACCAGCCATTCGTCGCCTTCCGATTCCAGAATTCGCGCCGCCAGATCATCCTCATGCCACCGCGTCATGATGATGACCTGAAACGCCCCCGGCTTGAGGCGGGGCCTGAAATCAAACAGGTACCATTCCCACAGCTTCTGCCGCGCGGATTCGGACTGCACGGATTCCTTGCCGCGCACCGGGTCATCGATCAGCCCGATATCGCCGCGAAAGCCTGCGATGGCCGATCCAGATCCTGCGGCTAGATACTCGCCTTGGAAGGGTCCGCCATCGAGCTTCCACCTGCTAGTCGCGCGTTGGTTCGGATCGAGGCTGATACCCAGCGCCCGGTAGTGCAGGTCGATGAGCGACTTGACGCGAAAGGAAAAGCGTTCAGCCAGATCTTCACTGTGGCTCGCCGCGAGGACGGACCACTTGGGGTTTCGGGCCATCGCCCACGGGGGGAAGAGGATGCTGGCATAGGTGGATTTCGCGCTGCCGGGTGGCATGAAGATCATCAGCTTGCGCCGGGGCAGGTGATCGCGTCCGACTAGTCGCTGCTCGCACAAGGCCGTCAGGGCGTCGATGACCAGCATGTGGTGCTCTGCTGGCTCGAAGCCGCACAGCCGGCACCAGTCAGGCAGGCTCTTCTTCGTCAGGATGAGTTCCCGCTGTCTGACCAGCAGACGCATGAGCAGCTCGTCGCTGTCGTTCCAATCTGGCGATGGCATCCTCGACCTTTGCGAGCGTGAGATCCGAGATGTCGCCGATGCTTTCGGTGACGTCAACCTGCGGCTCGCGCCAACTCTTCACCCGGGGCGCGAGGAGGGCTTGGGTGGCGCGGAGCGAGACGCCGAGATCGGCATCCTGATTGGCGAGGAACAGCATCCGTTCAGTGGCGTGGGCGAGGATGGCATCGACGCCGAAATCGAGTTCCTTGGCGTAGAAATACTCGAGCGCGACCCGGCTGCAGCCGAGGCATGCCGCGATGCGGTCGTGTGAGACGTCGTTGAGTTTCAGGGTGACGACGAGTTTCCGGTGGGAATCGTTCGGAGAATATTGTTCTCCGTCAAGGACGGTCAGCATCCGGCGCTTCATCTTCTCCCGCATGCGACTAGTCGGACCTCCAGAATTGACCGTGGGCGGCGTTTTGCGTTCGGCAGCGCCAACCATGCCGTTTGTTGCGCGACGGGCCTGTGCGGCCAGCATACGCCCAGCGGAAAGCAAGGAAAAGGGCCGGGATCGTCACCCTTCCCGTGGAAGGGATCTCCCAAACCCAACCAGAAACAGCTCTCTCTCTTCCCTTTTCTTTCAATTACCCTCCTCTTTTAACCATTTATTTAGAGTACTTCCTTAAGGATATCAGATACTTAGCTCGTTTATGGGTTATTTCCCTCGCGTACGCGCGCCTGAGCGTAGCAGGCGTACAGGGGTACGCGCCTCGCCACCCGCCCATGCGCAGGCGCTACGAGGGCTTTTCGCCCATTATCGACGTAAGTGCTTGATATACTTGGGAGATTGCCCAAAACAATGGGTGATTTCCACCCCATTTCTGGGGTTTTCGCTAGGAGATCGGAGTGTTTTTGACCAGCTTCGGGCAAGTGGGTATCCCTGAATGCACGAAACCCACCGCAGCGGGTAAGCGCCGGGTGGGTTTCAAGGGCCAGTTGACGAGGAATGTCCTTGGGGGGCTATACCCGCCTCTGGTTGCCGGCGATCTTGCGCTTCGCTCCCGAATCCGTCAAGATCCCTTTCCGTTAAGCTGACTGAGCATCACGAGGGGCAACTTTATGACGACCGACTACAACAAGCCTGAGCGGCATCGTCTGCAGCGGCTACACACCCGCATCGAGAAGGCTCTGGACGAACTGAGCCGTGGCGCTGGGGAGATGCGCCCGATCCGTTTCAAGGGCATTCGCGACCGGCTTGCGACGATCATGGCCCAGTTGGAGCAGATCAGCGGGAACATCGAGGACGGCCTTGGGGCCAAGCAGTCGGATCTGCTGAGTGGCCGTCAGGGCGAATTACCGGGTGGCCAGCCGTCGCCCTACGCTGACGAGAGCGATCCTGAACCGATTGAAGTGATTGAAAATACCGGAAGGAAGCGGGCATGAGCGACGACAGCGTGACGAACGACGTCAAGGCCGAGATGGACGCGGCGTCGGCCAAGGTTGCCGGCTTGGTGCAGGCCGGGGGCTACATTCAGGGCGGCATTCAGGCGCTCAAGCTGGCGCGCGAGGTCTACCAGCGGATTGGCCGGGACGACAGCGAGCTGACGCTGGCGGAGCAGGATCTCGAGGACGAGCGGCAGGCGCTGCACGAGGAGGCCGAGGCGGTCAAGGTGGCGTTCCAAGAGCGCAGCGAGGAGCGTGAGCAGGCCCGTGCGGAAGCAGCACAGGCGGCGAATGCCAAGGTGATGGCGCAGGTAGCCAGCCAGCCGGTCGACCAGCCGCCGGCGGACGATTCCGACGAAGATCCGGTCAAGCGCGAGTTGGCCAAGGAACGCCAGCGCGACCTGCCTGACGACGCCGCATGAACCAAGAGGTCCAGAAGCTGTTCGAGGACTTCGACCGTCAGGCCGACGAGGTCATCGACAACATCCACATCACCAGCGACAGCGACGGGACGTCGGCCATGGCTGCCGGTCTGGCGATCCGTCTGGTGCAGTGGGTGATGGCCGACGCCTTGGGGCCGGACGATGCGATGAAGGTGGCGCACAGCCTGCTGACGGAGTTGGCGGCGCTGCGCCAGAACATCGTCCACAACGTCACCATCACGCCTGACGAGACCGTCCAATGAACGCCATCGAGCGCGGCAACCTCAACCGTTCGACCAAGGCGGTGGCGTATCTTCGCGCACTGGCGAAACAGCCGGCGGTACGGCCTTCCGGCAGCCACAGCGGGGCTTTTCTGCGTTCTCTCGGGCTGACCGACGACGAGGTCATCTCCGAGGACAAGAAGCGCATGACGGCGGGCGAGGCGCGGGAGAAATTCGGCGAGAGCTGGTATTTGTCCACGCAATTCACAGGCCGCGAGCGGGTGACCAAGCGGGGCCGCGAGGAACTGGCTAAACTCAAAAAGCAGGACTAAACCTGAGGGACGGCGGCGGTGCGCGACCACCGCCACGCTGTCTCAAGGGGAGCCAACCAACTAGGACACCACCACATGGCCGATGACAATCAGCGCTTTGAGCGCATTCGTTCCACGCATTCCATCCGCGACTACCTCAGTCACATCGGCACCAAGGTCGACCAGCACGGCATCTTTCGCTGCGTCGATCCCGGCCACCCCGACCGGACGCCGTCGGCCAAGATCAACCCCAACAATCCCGATTTGTGGCAATGCTTCGGCTGCGGTGCCAAGGGCGACGTCATCGACCTGCGGGCCTTGCACGAGGGCCTGTCGGTCGGCGAGGCGGCAAAAGCCTTCGACGGCGGTGTCAGGCCAGAGCCGGGAGCGCCCAAGCCACCACCCCGCGCCAAGCCGCAGCTTCACATCGTTAGGGGCGACTACGGGCCGATTCCCGACGACGCGCCCAAGGCAGCCGACGGCAAGCTGACGGTGTGGCGGGAATCGAAGGACAGCCCGGGCGAGTGGACATCGAAGGCCGAGAAATTCACCCACCTGTTTGAGTACCGCGACCGCAACGGCGTCCTGCAAGCCTACGTGATGCGGCAGGACTGGACCTCGACCCGGGACGGCAGGCCGAAAAAGCGCATCATTCCGATCCGCTGGAATCTGCAGGCCAAGCGCTTCGACTATGTCGGCTTTCGCGACAAGGAACCGCGACCGCTCTACGGCGAGGACGAACTGGTGCGCCGACCGGCTGCCGAGGTTTTGGTGGTCGAGGGCGAGAAGACGACAGCCGTGGCGCGCGCCCTGTTCCCCGACATGGTGGTGGTGTCATGGCTAGGCGGCACCGGGCAGGTGGCGATGTCCGACTGGTCGGACCTGCAGGGGCGGCACATCACCTTGTGGCCGGACAATGATGGCCCCGGGCGCAAGGCGATGGACTACATCGCCGCACAGGCCAATGCCGGGACGACGCTGATGGTCCCGATGGGCGACATCTGGCAGCCGAAATGGGATGTCGAGGATGTTGCCGCGATTGCCCCGGGGGAGGCCGTCAGGGCGCTTCGAACCCGACAGCCCTACCGCATCGACCTGTCGCCCGGGGGCCGCACCGGGCTATGGGACAAGGTCTCTGAAGGCGGCTGGCTGCCGGATCATCTCGACCCGATCCCGGGAGCCAACGGCATCGTCAAGGTCGACCACGACTACAACGCCCTGCTGGTGCTGTCGCATCACCCCGCCTTCGCTTCCCTGAGTTGGGACATGGTGCGCCACCGCATTGTCTGGCAGGGCCAGCCGGTCAGTCAGGATCTGCTGTTCATGACCGGGCTGTTGAACCGGGCGTCGGGCCTGCTGATCGGCAGCAGCTACCACGAGATCATCGAGAAGGCGGCGCAGACGCGCCCGGTCAATCCCTTGGCCGACCAGATCCTGTCGACGGTCTGGGACGGCACCCGGCGCGTCGAGGCGCTGTGGACCTACCTCGGCCTCGGCAGCGCCTCGGAGTGGCATATCTGCGGCCCCAAGCGGTGGTTCTTGGGATTGGTCAACCGCGTCCTGCATCCCGGCGCGCAGTCCGACTTGATGCTGATTCTGGAAGGCCCGCAGGGCATCGGCAAGTCGAGCGCCCTGAAGATCCTTGCCGAACCGTTCGGCTTCCCGGGACACGCCTCGATCTCCGGCTTCGGTTCGTCCAACACCACCAACGCCGCCGACATGATGGTGCTGTCGGGCAAGCTGCTGGTCGAGATGTCCGAGATGACGGCGCACCGCAAGGCCGACGTCGACCATTTCAAGGGCATGTTGTCGAAGACCGAGGACCGCTATCGCTCACCCTACGGTCGACACTTCAACGACGTTCCCCGCACCGCCTCATTCGCCGGCTCGACCAACCGCAAAGATCCCTATTTCACCGACACCACGGGCGGTAGGCGGTTCGTCCCGGTGACCTGCACGGCGCAGATCGACCTCGCCAGTTTGACCGAGGATCGTGACCAGTTATACGCTGAAGCAGCCCATTTGCTGAGGCAGGGCGAACAGCCGTATTTCACCGCCGAGGAGGAAGAGTTGCAGGATCAGGAAGTTGCCAAGCGGACCAGCGTGACCATGCTCAAGCAGCAGGTCGAGGACTTTCTGGAAACCGTCCACGGTGATGTCGTGCTGCCGGTCGAGATCTACGGGGTACTCGGCATCGACGCGATGTCGTTCCGCGACAAGCAGGTTGCCAAGCCGCTGATCGACGCCGCGATGGCCGAACTGGGCTGGATCTGGGCCGACCGCACCCGCACCCTTGACGACCGGCGGCAGCGGGCATGGACCCGGGGAACACGCGGAATCGGACGACCAGCCAAGCCGCGCCCGCCACGGCCCGCATGGTGGCCCAAGGACTAGATGGTGCGTCACCGCCACAGGCGCGGGCTTGAATTGTAACCGGGCCGTGCTAAAGTGTTGGCAGCGCTCGGCAGTTTGCCGGGATGATGCGACAGCCGCCTTTCCTAGTTGGGGCAGGCCGTCTCCCCGTCATCCCTTCGCGGCTGTCAGTGGACATGGGTCGCGCCTGAGTTCATGGGGAGGGTTCCTGACCGGGAAGCCCTCCCCGCGTTGTTTCTAGCGCCGCTGACGCTCCTGCGACATCCCGTCATACCCCGATAATGACACTTGCGCCAAACGCATGTCTGCATATCCTTATGCAGAGGCACAGGAGATCCGTATGCCATCAATCGCCATCTACCTCCCTGCCGATCTCAAGGCGCGGATGGACAATTATGACGACACTATCAACTGGAGCCGCCTCGCCCAGAGGAGCTTCGAACAGGCCATCACCGAACACCAAGGAAAAGCCACCGCCATGACCAGCATCAAGGAACGACTGAGAGCCTCGAAAGCCGCCAGCGAGGCGCGCGAGAGGGAACGAGGCCGCCGGGACGGCCTGCACTTCGCCCAAGCAGCCGCCGACTACGACGACCTGCAGGCCCTCAATGCCTTCAGTACCGACCTCTCTGCCCCCGAGGACAGGCTGTGGGACATCCTCGTGCGCTGGTTCGATACCCTGACCCAGCGCAGCCCGCGCGACTTGATCGAGGATCTCACCCGCGAGAAGCAGCCGGTGCCATCCGACCCTTACGTCCAAGCCTTCGTCACCGCCGCGCTGGAGGTGCTCGACGCCGCCGAGAACGAACCCGACCCGGTCGCTAAGATCGAGACCCGGGCCTGATTTCCCGCCGAGGGGAGGCGCGCTTCCCCTCCACGGGCAACCGCCCATCGCCACAGTCGATTTGAGAAGGAATCCAACATGACTGACGCAACTGAAGCTGCCCCCGAGAGCAAGGCCCTGACGATCCAGATCCCCAAGACCGTCGAGGATCTGATCCCGGTCAAGGCGCGCGACCTGACCACCGAGGTGGCGCTGTTCATGCGCTCGCACTGGCCCGAGGTCGAACCCTACTTCGAAGCCATCGCCGGCAGCGCCGCGACCATCCACGGCTCGATCCGCATGGACGAGGCGCACATGGTGTTTCAGGTCCAGAAGGTCGCCAAGGCCAACGGCTACGCCGCCCTCGGCTCGGTCGACGCCGAGACCCTGCGCAAGGCCCTGCGGCGCGGCTTCAAGAAACTCACCGACATCTCGGTGCGCGAACTCGAAACCCAGAACAAGCGGCTGCGCATCGAACTGCGCGGCTGACATGAAAAATCCGGCAGGGGCGCACTCCCCTGCCGGATTCCACGACGTCGATTTGAAGAAGGACACCCTAGCACATGACGATCCCGAACGACAATGTCATCCCCTTGCCACAGGTCGCCGACCTGCTCGCCAGACAGGCCCGCGAGGCGATGGAAACCTACAAGTCCCACAAGAACGGCAGCGTCGAATCGGTGGTCGCCTACGGCCTCGCCCTGCTGAAATATCGCGAGCAATTCGGCGAGGACGACAAGGCATTTGGCCGCTGGATTGCCGCCAACGGCCTCAACCAAGGCAACCCGTGGAAAGACCGCATCGAGCGGTCGGTCGCCATGCAAATCGCCAAGCTGCTTACTGTTGGTTCTGAACCAACAGTAGATTTTTCGGAATGCCGAAATTCGCTGCCGACCGGAATCATGAAATGGTATCGGAAAACCACCGGACAGACGCCGCTGGAGCCTGAGAGGGGGGCGAAGGAAGCCATCGCCTACGACGCCTACGACAAGGCCATGCAGGGCGGCGAGCCGGTCAGCCTCAAGGTTCTCTGCAACAGCCTCGACGGCATCTCCTACGGTGCCGTGCAGCGCGCCGCCCGACGCTGGGACCGCGACCATGCGGACGCCCCCGCCGACGCCCTGCTGGAGAACCTGTCGCCATCCGGCAAGGTCAAGGTCGAGGATGCCATCCGCATCACCAAGGCGCGGCTGGAGAAGGATTTCGAGCGCCGGGTCGGGGTGACGGTGCGCGAGCGCCTCGCCGAGGCCCGTCAGGCGCAGGACGAACTGCGCAAGGAAACCCGGGAGGAGGTTCTGCACCTGCGCCGGGTGGTCGGCCAGAAGGGTGTCTTCTTCAAGGACCAGCTCAACCTGATCCGCCGCTGCCTGCACACCGATTCGCGCCACTCGATAACAAACGACGACCTCAATGAGGCGCTGCGGCTGGTCAACGAGAACAAGGACAAGCTGCTCAGGACATGAAAAGGGAGGGGTTCCCCCCTCCCTCACGCCGGCTCCAGTTCCGGCTTCACGACCCTGATGCGTCGCAACTGGGCCTTGATGTGTTCTCGGATGGCGGTGTCGTCGTCACTCAACTCGTATCTCCTAGATCGTCAGTCCCTTGGGGAGAGCGCCCCAGCGCTTCAGAATCGCAATCGCCCCGTCGTAGGTGTCGCACCACTCCCAAGCCCCGCCAGCGGCGATTAGCGTACGACCGAAATCCCACTGCGAATCGGTCGGCGTCTCGCCCTGACGCTTCAGCTCCAACCCGAACATCCGACCGCGTCCCGGCTCGACCAGCAGGAAATCCGCGACCCCCGGCTTGACGCCCATGCGCTTCAGTTTCGCCGCCGTCTGGATCGACCGCAGTTCTCCGTTGGGCGTATGCCAATACAGCCATTTGCATTGCAGCCGCAGGGTGTCGGCGATCATGCAGTGGATGGCGAACTCCAGCGGGGCCGGGGCCTTGACCCCGCGCTGGCGCTTGCCCTTGAAAAGCGAAAGTTGTCCGGCCATTCAGTCATCCAGAAAGCTGGCCTGCTGCGCCTTGTGCCAGTCGGCGTCGGGCGGCGCAGGCGGGGGTGGAAGCGGGCGAAACTGGTATAGGCTCTGCCGTCGGTTGATGACGACGTAATGAAGCCGCCGCAGCAGGCGCAGTTCGCGCAGGATACGACCGGGACTGTCGGGCGCAATGTCCGGCATCTGCCGCAGGACGTAGTCGCGCAACTCCTCGGCGTGGAAGGTGCCGAGAGGTCGCTCGTCCTTGAAGGCCAAGATGACCGGCGCGATACGGGAAAATACCCGCTCGCGCTCCTCCGGGGCGTCGTTGTCCCGGCTCATCGTCAGGCCGCCTTGGCTTTCTTGGGTTTCAGCAGTTCGCGAATTTCGCGGTTGAGCGGGGCATCGCAGCACTCGCACCGGTCAACGTCCATGCAGTAGGCGACCTCGCCGAGATCGAGGCCCATCTCGACGCCGCGCCTGAGCAGCTTGATCTGGTGCGGGACGGCGATATTCCAGTCGTTCTCGAGCCAGCGCCCGACGGCGGTGCGGTGGACGCCGCAGATGCGCCCGATCTCGGCCAGCGAGCCGTAGAGCGAGACGAGGCGCGGAATGTTTCGTGGCATGGGATAGTCCTTGTGTTTGAAGTTGACGGTGACGCACACCCTATGCGAATGTCGGCCCCATTGCAACGGAGTTGAAACCATGAACGCCCCCGCCATCCATCGCCCCGCGCCGCCGAACCTCCCCGAGGTCATCGCCGCCATCGAATCCCGCCGCGCCCAGCTTGCCACCCTTTTACCCGCCGACGTTCCGCTGGAATCCTTCATCAGCCACTTCAAAACGGCGGCGATGCGCACCAACGGCCTCTTGGAATGCACCCCCAAGAGCGTCGTGCTGGCGATCATGCAGGCGGCCAACGACGGCTTGATGCCAGACGGTCGCGAGGCCGCGATCATCGTCTACAATCGCAAGGACCGGGCATCCGGCAAGTGGGTCAAAGAGGCCCAGTACCAGCAGATGTATCTCGGCATCCTCAAGCGCATCCGCGCTGCCGGCGAGGTGGTCAAGATCGAGGCCCGGGTGGTTCATTCCGAGGACGATTTCGGCTTCGAATACGGCGACAACCCCCACATCCGCCACATCCCGGCCCTGAAGGCCGAGGTCGGCCCGGTTGTTGCTGTTTACGCTATCGTCACCTTTCATGACGGCTCCAAGCAGCACGAGGTGATGTCGGCGCACGAGGTGATCGCTATCCGCGAGCGCAGCAAGGGCTGGAACCCGGACAAGCCGGACGGCCCGTGGCACACGGATTTCGGCGAGATGGCGAAGAAGACGGTGCTCAAGCGCTTGGGCAAGATCCTGCCGCAGGCCCGGGGCCGCGCCGCGATTTCTGCCGACGCCGACGATTCCGGGGCCGAGGAGGAGGTCGACATCTTCCCTGAGCTGGGGACGCCAGAGCCGCAGGAGCGCCTGCAGGTCATCGAGGCGACCACCGGCACTGCCGAACCGGCACCTGCCCCACAGCCCGCCCCAGCGGCTCCGACTAGTCGGATCGAGGACGGTCAAAAGGCCGAGAACGTTTTGACCGGGACCGTGGTGGGGGAGGAGGAGGATGTCGCGCACTGGAAGGAGCAGCTCAAGAAGTTGCGCAAGGCCCTCCACGACGCCACCACGCTGGCCGATGCCGAGGCCGCCTACGAGGCGTGGAACGCCGAGTACGAGACGATTCCGCCGGACGTCGAGACTGAGGTGACGCGGCTGGTGCAGCGCCGGGTCGACCAGATCAAAGCCAGCTTCAAGGGGCCGTCGGACTACCAGAAGATGAAGGACGCCGAGGCCAAGGCGGACCCCGAGGAGGAGGTCGCCCACAACCGGACGAGCGGGGTCAGTTCCGGCGACTACAAGAAAATGTCGGGCGGCGAATAAATCTTCACCATTGCTGTTGACGTCAAGTCAGCAGTGTGAGACAAGGATGGGGCAGGGCGCTTCGCCCGCCCCAACCGGAGACGAGACGATGAACACCGCCACCGAATACCGCCTGATGGACCTCTGCAACGACTACGGCATCCCCTGCGACCTCAACATGCTCAAGGGCCGCTTCAAGGTGAAAGACAAGACCTTCACCAAGATCGAGAAGGCTGTCGAATACGCCGAGTTCTGGGTCGCGGTTCGCAAAGATCCCACCCTCCTCCTCCGCCGCGCCAAGTAAGGATCACCGCCATGCACCGCACCTACATCGTCCACTACCTCAACCTGCGCACCGCCCCCGCCGACAAGGGCGCGATGCCGATCACCGCGACGAGCAACAAGGAAGCCCGCCAGAAATTTCTGGTCGGCAACCGCAACCCCTACCTGAAGGTCACCTCCGTGAGGAAGAGCAAGGGATGACCGAGCGCGAGCGCAAGCGCCTGACGCGCATCATGCTGGAGCTGTTCAAGACCCGGCAGGAATCCAAATCCGACGCGGTGGCCGACGCCCTCGCCACCGCCATCAACGCCCTCCACCGCCTTCTCAACGAGACACCGCCATGCTGACCCATCTCTACCTCATCCGCGCCGTGCGCCCGCGCAGCAACATGCGCCTCGACTGCATCATCGAGGCCCGCGACGAAGACGACGCGATGGAACTGTTCCGCTACGAGCGCGGGGCCTACGATTCCATCCCCGACTTCCCCGACCGCCTCGACATCGAGATCGATGAGATCCCGATGCTGACCGGCGAAATCACCCTGCACCACATTTCGTGAGGCCCCGATGAGCAACATCCACAAGCGGGGATTTGCCTCGATGTCCCCCGAGCGGCGCGCCGCACTGGCGTCCCTCGGCGGCAGGTCCGTCGCGGCAGAAAACCGCGCCTTTTCCAAAGACCGCAAGCTCGCCTCGAAAGCCGGCAGCAAGGGCGGTATCCGCAGCCCCAAGGAGAAAACCGTTGGCCCTGAGAATTGACCCGACCAGCCAGACCGTCACGGCATGGCAGCCGGAAGGAAACTTCCTGACCGCCCTGCGCGCCACCATCGGCTGCAGCCAGTTGGACAGCGTTATGCTGCAGCGCGGACTGGCGTTGTGGTTGGACAACTTCGGCCTGCTGCAACTTGGCGCGCCGCTGTTCCGCTTCGCCGGCTCGACGCAGCGCTTCGCCGGCATTGCCGTGCTGACCGCCGTCGACGCTGATGGGATGCCCTGTGATTTACCGCCCGATTTCGACATCGCCGTGCTGGGCCTCGACTGGTGCCCGGGAGAAGCAGTCGCGGCGATCCGCGAGGAGCTGCAGGTGGTGCCGACCGAACTGGGGCCGTGGCCCCGGGTGACCCGCATGCCCGAATTTCGCACACCCCTCAAAAACGGGGCTACAGCGCCTTTCGCCGTCGATCCGGTACGTCTGGCCCCGGAAGGCGTCCAACCGCCCACAGGCCCCGGAATCGCGGCGCAACCGGCCCTTGCCGACCTGCCGGCGCAGGCAATCATGGAAGGCTCCGAGCCGGAGCGCCTGCCGACCGTGCGCTGGACCGTCGTCTCGGACGACGTCGCCGACCAGTTCGTCGCCACCCAGTACGACATCGCCAGCGGCCAGCCGACCGGGCGCGAGGCGGTGTTCGCCGACCTCCCGGCGGTCACCGGCTACCTCGCCAAGCAGGGTGCCGAGCGCCTGCCGGACGATCCCGACGATCCCGACGAGGTGGTCGCCCGGTTTATTGCCTGAAAATAGTTGTAGACGCAGCATCAGCACTATGCCATAAGCATCAGGCGGGGCGCGACACCCGCCTGATGGAGATGACCATGAAGAAGCCCACCCCCGACCAGCTTGCCCGCCTTGAAGCCCTCCGCGAGGTCTTTCGTGCCAACCGCACCGCCGCCAACTGGGACGCCACCGAGGTCTACGCGAAGGAGATCGGCTTCGCCCCTCCCAAGTCGCCCTTCCGTGGCTCGCGCACCACGACCCGCCTGACCCGCGAGATGCGCGCCGTCGACTACCGCCGCCGCTAAGGACACCGCCATGATCACCGCCAATGACCGCACCTACAAGTTCTGCAAGACCTGCGTCGAGTGCGGCGAGCGCTTCGACACCAACGTGCGCGCTGCCAAGGCATGCACCACCGCCTGCCGCAAGGCGTTCAACAACCGGCGCGCCCTGCGCGGAGCCGAGATGTACGACCTCATGATGAAATACCGCTACGACCGCAAGGCAGCCTCGCAGGACGGCACTTGGAGCCAGCTCTGTGCGCTTGCCACCGCTGCCCGCGCTTCCGACCACACCCTGCGCGCCGGCAGGATCTCGTGGGACGTCGACGCACAGTCCCAGCTTCCGATGGGCTACTCCAGCGCCGGGGATGGACGATGATGGGCGTTATCGGCTTCATCGCCTGCCTCGTGACTGTCGTTCTGGCGGTCTGGCTGATCCACGACGAAGACCCGTTCAAATGAAAGGAACCACCGCCATGGCCGTCGATATTGCTCTCGGAATTGCCCTCTTCTTCGCAGGCTGCCTCGCCTTCTTCTTCGTGCTGCGGATGATCTTCGCGATCTTCGAATCGCCCGCGCTCCTCGCCATCATTGGCCTCGTCGTTTTTATGATCGCCATCACCCCGCTCGTCGCCAAATACTGAAAGGAACCACCGCCATGCAGATGATCGAAGACGACCCGTTCTACCAGACGCCCGCCGAGGAGAAACTGCAGGAAGCGCAGGACGCGCTCACCACCGCCGAGGAATACATCGGCCTGCTCGAGACCGCGCTGGAAGAAATCCACGATATGTTCTCGGACGAGATGGATGCCGATCAGGACACCGACGGCACATGGCGTCCGAATGACGCGATGAAGATCTGCACCCTGATCGATGAGGCTCTCGGCAAAGGAAAACTCAAGCTATGAAGATCAACCTCACCTCCGACCAGACCCACGAGGCGCTGGTCGCCATCATCCACGCGCGGCTCAAGCTGGAGGAGGATCTTAAGCACTGCCCGCTCACCCAGCGCGGCTACGTCCAGACCCGGATCGCCAAGTGCGCCGAACTGGAGGAACTGTTCCGCCTGCCCCTCGGCCTCTCCCGCAAGACCACCGCCACCTCCGCCTGACCTGTGAATAACGGGGACAGCGGTTTGCAGTCCCCGGCCCGCGATGGCAAAGCTATGACGCCACCCACCGCCAAGAGAGAGCCACGATGAGCCACAGCCCGCTCCAGAAAATCACCGACATGATCGGCAAGAACCTGCGCAAGATCCTGCCCGAGCACTACAGCTACAGCCTGACCGTCTGGCGGCGCTTGGATGACGAGCGCGTCGAGATCGCCAACGCCTCGCACGGAAACCCGGCTGAGATCGTCAGCATCCTGCGAGACATCGCCGACGAGGTTGTGGAAGAGGAACGCCTCGCCAGCTAGTGCTTCTTCTTCGCCGCCTTGCGCTGCTCCGAGAGCATGCGCCGGACCAGCACCGCGTCGTAGCCCACCTCGTGGATGATGGCGCGGTGGGCCGGTGTCAGCCGGTCAATCAGGCTCATCTGGTGCTTGATTACCTCGATGTATTCCTGCCATTCCTGTTCCGTCGCCTCACGCATCGCTGGCAATCTCCAGCGCCGAGAGGAAGGCGTCGTGATAGCCCTCGATGAGGTTGCCGATAGACGCTCCGTTCGCCCATGGCGGAATCTTGCTCTTGTCGCCGTTGATGATCTCGCGCGCCCCGTAGGCGTCGTTCTCGTCAACGTCGAAGTACCTGCCGAGGGTCTCCGGTTGGCCGTTGTCCGCCGTCCGAAACCATCCCTCCTCCATCCCCAAAAACATGACCGCCGCCGCGATTTTCGGGTGCAGCGCCTGTTCCGCCTGCCATTCCAGATTGGTCTCGATGCCGGGAAAAGCGGGCATGATCTCGTTGTCGGCCCTCTCGTAATTCTCCCGCCATGTCAGTTGCACGAATCCCCGGCCATAATAGGTCTGGCCGGTTTCCGGGTCGGGGCTGCCGTACTTCATGCCCTCGCCTTTGCCATACTCCTCGATGGGCTGCATGGTCATCGAGGTCTCGTGCGCCGTGGTCGCCAGCATGTAGGCCAGCCAGCGCAGGTCGGAATCCGCCCGGTACTTCTCCCAGACCCCCAAGATCGCTTCCATGCCTTCGACCTGCTCCTGCGTCAGGCTGCCGGGAAACGGATCATGGCGGATCATATCGAAGAAGATTGTGCGCTCGATCATGAGAACCACCATCCAATGAGTGCGAAGGTTACGCCACATGCGAACACTAACGCCATCACCAACTCCATTCCGCCCCACTTCATAGGCGAGGGGGTGGGACGGTGCCAGTCAGTCCGAGCAGGACGTAGATCAGGGCAATCGCCGCGATGACAATGATGATGATCTTCGCCACCCGGTTGAGAGGTTCGGGCACCGGAATGGTATCGATTAACCAGTATGCCAGACCGGCGACGAGGACGACGACGAGGACGTAGACGAGGAGATTAATCATGGCGGGGTGTATCCTCCCTTGCCGACTGCCGGGGGTGGCAGGCATCTTTCTAGCATCAGTTCGAACTCACGCTGTTGACGAACGGAATTCGCCTGAAAGACCCAGAAGAACACCGTCACGAACAACGCATTCATCAGCAGGATGGCGAGCAGGATCGGCTGGTGTCGTAGCGCTTCCACGATCCTGCCCACGCTCTCAACCATCACATCCTCGCATTGCCGATAACGGTGACGCTGGTCGGGGTGGAGTGCGCCGTCGTCTGGTAGAAAGCGGTCGGGCCAAGCGCCGCCAGCACCGCACCAGTACCGGCGCTTGGGACGTTGGTCACCGTGTAGGATGTAAGGCGCTTGGTCGCCTTCCAGTAGCCCCCCGGAAATTGTCCCGCAGAAATGGCAGAGTACACGGTGAAATCGGCCTTCTCGTAATACCGCTGACAGGCGAGTAACTCGTCGGCGTAGTCCGGCACCTCGAAACGCGGCGGCAGGCCGGTGTTGTCTGGATCGAGATAAAGCCCGACATCGAACAACTCGAAGACGTTGCCGACCGTTGCCATGCCGTTGGTGTTGGCGGCGGTACCCATGTAGGGATTGGTGCTATTCCAGCCGACGACACCCTGATAGGTCGGCCCAACCGCCATGACGAAATTCAGGAAAAGCCCGACGTTGCTGCCTGCCTCCCAGACAGATGCCGTCGTGTCGCCGGGGATGACTAAAACCTGTTCCGTGTCGGTGTTGGCCTGCCCCGCCGCGATGGTGAAGTTGGCGAGATAGGTGCGCGTCCCGGCGTTGTTGGCGATCCTGATGCTGTAGGTTCCGGCGGGGCTTTTCCAGCCGAAACGCAGCACGACCTGTTTGGCGGCAGCCGTTCCCCACCGGAAATCGGAGACCTTGATGCCCTCAAGCGGCGTACCGAAACGCAGGGTTTCGGTGGTGGTAATGGAGGTATCGGCAGTGGTCACCGTGATGCGAAAGCGGTCTTGGCTGCCATTGGGCGTAATGGACTGCACCCGCTGCGCAGAGACAGCGCCGGTTGTTGCCATGAGCAGATACCACTGATCGGCTGGGTAGTACCCGTTCAACGTCACCGCCGTGTTGCCGTTCTCCTGCGAAATCTGCATTGCCGGGTTGACGATGCGGTTGCGGGAGCGGGCGGTTGGCACGGTCGCGTAAGGAATCGCCTGCGCCACCCAGATGCCGCTCTGGTAGATGTAGGTCGGGCCGCCAGCCGGGGCGTAGACGGCACCCTCTGCGGGGGCGTTCGGGAAGTCCATCGCCATGGGTCAGCCCTTTTTCTTCGCGAGGCGCGCCTCTAACTCGGCAAGGCGGTCGAGCACCGCCGCCATCGGATCGGGCGGCGGATCGAAGGTCGGCGGCGCTGGCTCGTCGGGCGGCTCCTCGTCCAGCGCGTCGTAATCCTCGACGCATTGCTCCCACATCGGGTCGTCGGCGATGACATGGTACGGATTGCCGTTGTGCTCGATGACGTAGGTGCCATCGTCGCGTTGCTTGTAGAGAAAAGTCGTCATGCGATCCTCCAATACAGGATGTGCCACAACACACCTGCCGTCGCGCCAAGAACGGCTGTTCCGCCCGCTGCTGCACCTGACCAGATTTGCGTGGTAGTCGCCCCTGTTGCGTTCAAGCCGTAAGAGAACCACGCCCACGTTCCACCCGCCGGGAGGACAGCAGCCGTGTTGACCGGCAACCCTTGTGAGGTCCATAGCCCCATGACACCCGCGCCATTGGCTGGCGCTGCGGGCAGCCCCTTGGCGGTGACGATGCCGGTGGCGCGGTTGATGGAGAACGGCGTGTCGATGCCAGTACCGGCGTCACTGTACCTGTCGATCTGGAAGTGCGACCCGGCGTTGCCGGTGCTTTCAGCCGCGCCGTTGCCGGGAATGATTGCCCAGCGCGCCTTGGCGGCGATCTGCCCAAAAATCACATTGTAATCGCCTGATGCTGGCGCGTTGAGGATCAGCGCCGGATGGGCTTTTGCCACCGTCAGGTCGCCGGTCAGCGTCGTCGTCCCGCTGGCGCGGTCGATACTGAGCGGTGCGTCAATGGCGGCCCCGGCGTCGGTGTAGCGAACGATTTGAAAATTCGATCCGGTATTGCTGCCGCTTTCCGCAGTCGCGTTGGGGGTAGCAATCAGCCAGCGGTTCACGCCGTTGAGTTTGCCGTAGATGCCGTCTGTCTGCGCCGCCGCCGTCTTGTCGAGCACCAGTGTCGGCGCGGCCTTGCTGATCGTCAGGTCGCCGGTCATGGTGTCGCCGGATTTCGACACCTTCGACGGGTCGGTCGAGGCTCCGAGCACGGTCACCCACTGCGCACTGTCGGCATCGCGATAGCGCACCGAGAGGACGCCGGAGGTGGCATGCCACCACAGCGAATTGTCGGTCGGCGTCGGCGGCGGCGTGTCGGAGATGTAGACGACCGCGCCGCTGCTGCTGGTGGTCGTCCAGATGCCGCTGCGGAAAATGTAGGTCGGGCCGCTGGGCGAGACGTAGGTCTGGCCCTCGGTCGGCGAGGCCGGGAAATCCATCGCGGCCATCAGGCGGCTCCTTCCAGCGCTTCGATGCGCGCTTGCATTTCCTGCACCGTCTTGGTCAACGCCGCGATGATCGTCCACGGGTTGGGCGACTGAATGCAGTCCTCCTGATCCTTGACGCCGGTCGCGGCGGACGGCACCAGCGTCTCCTGCAATTCGTGCGCAATGAAGCCCCAACGCTCGATGTCGTCGGCGGCGAAGAACGGGCCGCTGCGGTAGGTCGGTTCCGGCTCGCCTTCGGTGCGTTCGCGCGCCGCATCTTCCGCCGCACGAACGGCGTCCTCCGCGACCAGATCGAGATGCGATTGCGGCGAGTATTCGGCCTGCGTGTAGCGGATCGGGCGCAAAGCCTTGACGATGTCCCACGTCGAGGTGAGGTCTTCGACGTCCTTCTTGATACGGTAGTCCGAGGCGAAGGTGACGGCACCGAGATCGACGTTATCGACCCAGCCGTGAAAGCCGCTACCCCAACTGAAGTTGAACCAGTTGCCGCCGATCACGCCGCTAATGCCGCTCTTAACGCCGAAACCTCCCACCCCGGCGGCAAGAACGTAAGTGACACCAGTGACGGTGGTGGCAGCGGTGAGCGCGCCACTGGCGGCGAAAGTGCCGTTAGCCGACACAACGCACTGACCGGCGACGACATCCCAACCCTGCGGGCGCAGGACGACAAGGCCACTTGCACCCTGCCCCGCGAGGGTAAGCTGCCCCCCGACAGACTTAAACACCCCGCCGTTTGACGTCACCTTGCCGTTAAACTGAGCATCGCCGTTGGCGCGGCTGATGTGGAGCGGCACATCGATAGAGGTGCCAGCGTCGGTGTAGCGGTTGATCTGGAAATCCGACCCGGCATTCGCGCCGGTTTCCGCTATGCCGTTGCCGAGGTAGAGACCCCAGCGCGCCTTGCCGTTGAGCGAGGACGTGATGCCCGCCGCCTGCCCCGACGCTGTCATGTCGAACGAGGTGAATGGATAGGTATTCCTGATCGTCAGGTTGCCGGACAGCGTCGTCGCCCCGGTGGCGCGGTCGATCCAGAAGGGAACGTCGAGAAAAGCCCCGTTGTCGGCGTAGCGCGCAATCGCGAACGTGCTACCGGCATTGCCGCTGCTCTCCGGGCCGTTGAGGAAGGTCGCCCAGCGGTTGGCCCCGGCGGCGTTGGCGAGGAAGACCGAGCTGCCCTTCATGAACAGGTTTCCGGTCATGGTGTCGCCGGTTTTGGCGACTTTCGAGGTGTCGGTGCCCTCGCCCATCACCGCTACCCACTGGGCGCTATCAGCGTCGGTATAGCGGATCGACATCACGCCGGTCGCGCTGTTCCACCACAGCGACTTGTCTTGCGGCGAGGCTGGCGGGGTGTCGCTGACCGTCACCGCACCGCCAACCGGCACCCCCAGAACGGTCGGCGGCGATTGGAAATCGACCACCCCGGTCGCGCGGTTGATCATCACCGGGGTGCCGAGATAGCCCCCGGTGTCGCTGTAACGGTTAATCTGGAAGTTGCTGCCCGCGTTGCTGCCACCCTCGGCGTCGGCGCTGCCGGGAATGATGCCCCACCGCGCCGAGTAGTTGGTGGTGCCGTAAAAGCCGCCGTAGCCTGCGACCGTCGTCTTGTTGAGGTAGATGTCGGGGCTGACCTTGGTGACTTGCACGTTGCTGGTGATGAACGTGTTGACGCCGTTGATCGCCACGTTGCCGGTGGCGCGCTCGATCCACAGTGGTGTGGCTTTATAGTCACCGGCATTATCGAAGCTGACAAAGGCGAAATCCCCTGCTGCGGGATCAACGCCATGATACCAGCGACCGACGCCGCCGACATTGTAGATGACGCCGCTGCCATCCGAGCCGCCGACGTTGTTGAGATACAGGGTGCTGTCGGCTTTGCTGATCGTCAGGTCGCCCGACATCGTGTCGCCGGTCAGGTTGACGTAGAGCGTGTCGGCGGTTGCCTGTGTCAGGTCGCCATCCGGCCCCATTGGCCCCATCGGCCCGGTCGGTCCCATTGGCCCGGTCGGACCGGTATTGCCCTGCGCCCCCTGCGGCCCGGTCGGCCCGGTGTCGCCGGTATCGCCCTTGGGACCAATCGGCCCCTCGATGCGGTAGGTCTCGCCGGTCTCCTCGTCGTAGACAATCGTCCACAGGCCGTCGTCGTCGGCACTCGTGCCGGGAGGAACCTCCTCGAGCGTGGAGAGGTCGAGCGCCAGCACGACGGATTCGCCGAGGTAGTCGATGTCGATGCCGCCGCCGGGACGCAGGCGCATCGGGATCTGCGTGTTGACCAGCCCGAGGCCGCCGGTTGGCCGGTTGAGCGGCTTTTCCTGCAGCGAGGGCAGGGGGACGTTCTTGACCTCGTCAGCCATCGCTACACCACTCCATCGATTACCGGCAGCGTACCCGTCACCAAAGTGGTCCGGCTAGTCGCATTTCCGGCGGCGGACGGGAACATCATCAGGGATGAGACCGGGACGCCGAGCCGCTGCGACCAGATCCTGAGCTTGTGCGACACCGTCGCCGGATTCGGATAGCTGAGATCGGGCACGAGGGGATTGACGACCGGCATCACTCGCCGCCATGACAGCGTAACGTGACACGATCCCGGCCCCATCTGGCGCATGATGCTGTAGGGCACCACGACGTCGATGATGTTGGGATCGGTCACGACCACCACCCCGCTGTGATCCCGGGACGAGGCTTGGAAGAACGGCGCGGCATCGTAGACATCCGAGACCGCCGGAAAGTTGCGGCTGCGGCGACCGTAATCGTCCCACGCCGCATAGTCGGGCGACATGCCGAGCACGATCTCCTCGTCGTCGTCCCACGCCGCGTGGCCGGCCTGCAGCAGCCGGTACTGCCAGCGCCAGTCGGAGGTGGCGGATGCCTCTTCGAACACAACCTGCTTGACGCTCATGGTGCCCTCAAAGGTGTACGTACCAAGTCAGCGACAGGTACGGCTGGAGGTTGTTGTGGAGCGCCCCACCGCCGGCATTCGACGCCCATGTTCCCACCCCTGCGGCGGCGGTTCCGGTAATGCCGGTGACCTTGCCCCAGACGGCTTGTCCGGTCGCGGACCCGGCGGTGGTGCCGCTGTAGGCGTGGGCGTGATAGGGCGAGTTGGCGAGGCCGGCAAAGCGTCCGCCGGTGCCGCCGGTCGCCCAGTTGGCCGAGACGCCGCCGGACCCCGCCTGCGCGATGTTGGCGCTGGAGATGCCGCTGTGGGTGTGCGAGGAATCGCCACCGTCAGTGGTGCCGCTGAAGGTGTGAGCGTGCCACGGATCGCCGAGGCCGTGGTCGTGGCCCGGGTCGCTGATGCCGTGCGCGTGTCCCGGGTCGTTGATGGTGTGCGCATGGACCGGCATCTCCGACCCTGTCAGCGTGTGGTAGGCAAGGCCGCCGTAAGCGCCGGGGTTATCAACCGCGCCGTTCACTCCAGACAGGCCGTTGGTCAGCCGTCCCGACGAGGACGGGTTGCCCATCTTGTCGGTGCCGACCACCGTGCGTCCGCGCAGGTCGGGCAGCGTCAGCCGCTTGTGGGCGTCCCAGTCGCCCTGCGCCGAGCCGGTGGTGCCGTCGGAGATCGTCAGCATCTTAGTGGCGTCGGTAGTACCGTCCTGTCCCCACAGGAAGACGAACAGATCGTGGCAGTCGGCGTTGGCGCGCTCCGTCGCCCCCGACAGCGCGTCACCGATGCTCTGGCCGTTGGCGCGCACTGCCCGGTCGCCCAAGCCCAGCGCGTTGGTGAAGGCCGGGAACATATCGCCGGTCTTCATCGTGCCCTTCTTGAGCAGCAGGTCGAGCGGCGAACCGGCAGGCGGCAACTCGCCGCCGGTAACTGGCGGCGGGTCAGGGTCTTCCGGGTCGATGGTGCCGGTTGCACCGGGGAGGTTGTCGATATCCTCCAGCAGGACGTCGTACTGGTCGAAGGTCCGCACCCGGTAGGGAGCCGGAAAGCCGATCCAGACCGGCGGCACCCGGCCCGAGCCACCGGAAAGCACCGGCTGGGCGTGGGGAATGCCGAGAGACGGGTCGGTGTGGACGGTGACCGGATCTTGGGTGCCGGCCTTGTAAAAAAATGATTTGCTCGCTGAGACTGTGCCGTCATAGGGATCATAAAATGAAGTCAGAGACACTGGGGAAAGCACGGAATCAGCCATCATCTCGCTCCACAGGGAATCGTCGGGCGCTGCCCAGCCAAGAGTATCTTCTCTCTCGCCTCGACTATGATGCGGAGACTGGAATTGCGGTGTGGAAGAACGGCAGATTTCCGGGGAAAGAGGCCGGATATATTGCGACCCTGCAATCTGGTTTGCGTTATCGCGTGATCAACTTCAGTCCGGCGCAAGGCCCCCTGCTGTTTCACCGGCTGGTCTGGAAGCTGATGACCGGCGAGGAACCGCCGAAAACCATCGATCACCACGACCGCGACACGCTCAACAATCGCTGGGACAACCTGCGCGAACTCACGCACGGCGAAAACCTCAGGAACACAGGTCTTTGGCGAAACAACACGAGCGGGTTCAAGAATGTCTATCTCGACAAGCGACGGAATCATTGGTTCGCGCAGGTCAGATATAACGGTCGTTACATGCGTCTCGGTCGTTTTGCCACCCCCGAGGATGCCCATCAGAGGGTACTGGAGTTCTGCCGGGGAGAATACCGAATCGGCCATTAGATGCCTCCCCGGCTGACTTGGCCGCCAGCCTGTTGTCCTATAATCGCGCCGACCCGGTTCTGCGCCCACTCCACCGCTTCGCGCACCGCCGGATTCTTGGTCATCGCCCGCCGCACCTGTTCCAGATCAGCCGGGTGTTGTGAAATAAGCAGTCTTGAAATGTGCTCCGCCGCTGCAGTCATCAGCCGCTTGTTAAAGGACCGC
>Ga0105104_10000903_pt1 | contig 23080 bp, 17 predicted proteins | sample PPLLaktember2015_3_FD_87034 | JGI IMG/M metagenome (GOLD analysis project Ga0105104, IMG submission 87034) | Freshwater sediment microbial communities from Prairie Pothole Lake near Jamestown, North Dakota, USA - PPLs Lake P7 Core (6) Depth... | ecosystem: Environmental > Aquatic > Freshwater >... | reverse complement strand
ATGTTGCTCAGGCAGCAGTTGGTTTAAAAAATCCATCAGCAAATCTTTACTGGCTTCTTCGCCGAACAGTTTTTTGAAACCGAAATCGGTATAAGGGTTAATATATTTTGCTTTCAATTATGCCTCCTGGTTTTTACTCGCATCGAAAGGAAAAAAATAAACAGTAATAATCATAAGTATAATATAACTCAAAAGAAGTCGATATTCAACAGGGGTTTCGATTTTTTTCTTCAAAAAAACGATGAAACACAGCACGGTGCGTGCAAATGATCAAAAAAACGGGGGGCAATGCTTTATTTTTTGACTTTGTGGAAATTTTCCTGTTAGCGGTTTATTTGTTAAATTTAAAATAGGTGTAGGGGCCAGGCATGCCTGGCCCGGAAATGGGGAGGGCGGAATTCCTTCCGCCCGAAATACCCCGCATATCAAAGATTCAAAAACCATAACCTACATGGTGACCGAAACCGTCATTTCATCGCCGCCGGATTCCCCTTCGACATCGACGGTAACCCCGGTCCACGTGCCACCCGGCCCCGGCCAATTCAAAGGAGGGTTAGTCCCTTGGCCGATTTTCCGGATAGAGCCGTGAGGATAGAGATCATTGGCATCTCCGCGGTTCCCTGCACTGCTAATATCCGCTAAATCACGCTTTCCATCTGCTTGCATCAATTCGATAGCCAGTTTGTCTTCTTCATTCACATCGAGGATTTTTTCATCTACAACATAGGCCGCAATGCCTTCATCCGGTAGATAGGCATCGACCCCTTTTCTTCTCCTGTATTCCACCACAATGTACTTTTTCTTATCGGATTGATTGGGGTCCTGGATAAAAAGGACCGGGCCTCCTTCGGAAGCGGCTTTTAATTTGATGCTTTTTGTTGTCTTTTCGATCTTGATCACATCGACCCAATCGTGGAACATCCTCAGCATACCGTTGGAGAGTGTAGGGGTAACGCCGCCGTTTCCCCAACTGCCCGAAGCCATCAGGCAATAGTCACCCAGGCCGTTTGAAACGTCTGTTTTCCCGGTATCGTAATAATCGTCCCATTGAGCAGTCAAATGGCCCCATTCATGCGCGCATACTCCCATATAGCAATCTTCAGGGACAGTCAAGTAGGTTTTGACATAGATGGCAGGGATACCTGAAACCTGGTATTCCTGGGGGATGGCCCATTTATGGCTCCAGATATCGTTTTTGTTCCCGGTGACTTCAGCACCGCTGCCGGCATGAATAATAAACAGGGCTGTGACGTATCCGTCTCCCAATACGTCATAGCTGCTGAAATCCACACCTGCCTTGTGTGCTGCTTTGACTGCATCGTATGCCAGCCCCTGGGCATTTTGGGGGTAAGTATTGGATGTGCCGGACTTTTCATTGGCATAATACGATAGGTTGTGAGGCATACGGAACCACCCGTAGACTTCTCCCTGGATATCGATCCCTCTTTCTTTTTCTGCGCTGTAATTGCTGGCGATTTGGTAATATTCTCTCATGGTGTAAGTTTGATAGGTTTTGGGTTTTCCGAAGAGCAATTGCCGGTAGTAGTCAGGGGCATGGTTCGTGGATGCGGGTTTATCTTCGAAATCCACGAGAAGGACGATGGTTCGAACCACACCGGTCAATTTTTTTTTAGGGCGGTTGATTTTTGAGGGTCCTTCGACGTGTTGGAAATTGCCTGTGCGTCCATCATCGAGGCCGGGTTCTTTTGGTCCTCTCCGTTTCTCCTTCCAGCAAGCATAGAAATCTGAAAATGTAACATCGCCAGGGATGTTGCGCTTATTTTTTTGTTCCATAAACTCCCCGTGGATTTTTGCAACCAATGCGGGATGCGGTGCCACCACCCGTGGAGAGGCTTCATTTCTATTACTCATAGAATTTTCCTGTACTTTATTATTATAAGTCATGTTCATTTCTCCTTAAAAAATGGTAATTCGATATTAGTGGGGAGGTTCCCCGCAGCCGTGGAGCTGCGGAGCTCCTCGATCCCGCTTATGAAACATTTTGCTGCCATTGAACGTGATTTGGCTCTTCTGCCGGCTGAACGGGCTTACTGCTTTTCTGGATGCTGGCCATTAATTTAGATAAATTGCTGCCGGACATTAATGCGGCCCTCGCAGCCGGATTTCGGTTCAATGTCGCCATCGCTTCCCTGGCCAACAAATGTTCGATACTCATGGAGCCTTTCATCGAATATTCGATTTGGTACTTAATCGTACTTCCTTCTACATAAAGTCTCAGTAACGCGCAGTTCATATTCCCGGAAAATTTCAACTGCATGGGGCCTACGATCACATCCCCGGAAATGACTTCACCCAATACAACGTTCCTGAAGAGGCCGATATAATAGGTGGGTTCCACCCTGAATTGGGCATTTTCACCGCTCATCACATTTCGTTTGAAAATGGATCCCTGGTTATCCATACCGATACCCAGGTTGGCTTCGAAGCCGGAGTTATTAGAGATCAAGATGTGCCCGGGTGTTCCTTCGCCGTCTTCCACTAGTTCCTGGCATCCTTCGCCCCAAATGCATTTCCATTTTTTCCCCAGTATAGTGGGTAAGATTTGAGAAGACATATACACGCCTGAGGGCGCAGCCATGGTATAATCGGCAAGTGCAACGTTATAATCGACATCCCATTTCACCCCGCATATACCAAGCTTTGGTGCTGTGGCGCGCTTCCATGCTACGCTGTCCAAACCCACGGAATCCGGCAATTGTTGGTAAACAGCCATTACGTAGGTTCTGCTTGTTTCGTTTTTAAAATCGACATAATAAGTAGACATTTTAAATTCTCCTTTTTAAATTTTTATCGTCATGGACTTTGTCACATGATCCGCCATCATTCTACCGGATAAGGAGTTACCCCACTACCTGAGGTGATTCAAAAATTATTAAACACGATTCAAAATTTTTCCCCTTTTTTTTATGAATTATCGATGATGATTCAAAAATTATCAATGGTGATTCACCCCACTACGTGGGGTGGCGTTTGCAGTGCCGGTTTATTGTGCAATATCAGGGATATGGTCTGACTCCGTCGGTAACAATTATCAATTATCAATTATCAATTATCAATTAACAATTATCAATTATCAATTTTCAATTGAAAAGCGTCCACATGGTCCACATGTTCCACACAGTCCATTCAATAGACTATTGGTCATAGGCAGGAATAGGCAGGAATATGGACAGTATGGACAATATGGACATTATGGACAGAGACCGAATCCGTGGGATTGTGCAAAATTCCGGTAATACGCGATCCGTAGGGGCAGACCGGCGTGTCTGCCCGTCCACAACGTCCACATGGTCCACTTCGTCTACGGGTTCAAATGATGATCGATGATCGATGATCGATGATCGATGAATGATGAATGGTGATGGGTAGAGACGCAAAATCTTGCATCGCTACTTGCAATATTTTTAAAAGTGGTGTTTAATAATATCATGGATATGAATTGGATTAAGAAATGCGTTGAAGACAGAAATTATTATTTTTCCCACCATGGCGACCGGGAACGGATGAATGATAACCTGACCATTTCAGATATCGAAGAATCATTAGTAAACGGACGCATCTTGGAAGAATACCCCGATGATCTACGTGGAATTTCCTGCTTGGTTGTTGGTTTTTCCTACTCCGGGATACCAATTCATATTGTTTGCGGGGAAAGGAATGATAAATTGGTTATTATAACCGTTTACATCCCTAAACCACCCAAATTTAAAACACCTTATGAAAGAGGCTAAAAATGACAAAGTGCAATTTCTGCGGAAATAAAAACGTCCTATTTAAAAATACAGATTATATCTACCATCATAAAGGTCATTATATGCTGTTCGAAAACGTACCGTGCGAAGAATGCACATACTGCGGCGAACGCTATTATGAAGCCAATACATTAAAAAAAATCGAACTCGAATTCTTCGAAGTCCTGGACCGAAAAAAACAACCATCCCGAAAAATCGAAATGCCCGTCAATGTATTCACCGCATAAACCTGCCTTCTTTTTACAAAATGGTGAGTGGTGAGTGGTGAGTGGTGAGTGGTGAAGGGGAAATAGGAAGGGCTTCTTCTCTTCTTCTTCTCTCCGTGCCCACCGTGAGCTCCGTGAGAGTCAAAAACTCAAGCACCGCCCACGAAAGCACGCAGTGGGGAAAAAAGGGGACAGGCAAGAAAATGGAGTTAGGCTCTCCCAGGAAGCACAGCACAATAAACCGGCACGCAGTGCCTCTTCACATTCATCAATCATCATTAACCCTGGATTGCGACCCGGGATGATCGACATAGTAAGCCGAAGGCAAACGGTGAAACTTTTCTTTAAAACATTGACTGAAATAAGCGAGATTGGAAAAACCGACTTCCACGGCCACTTCCGTGACGTTCCCGAAATTGGCTTTGATGAGCTGCGCCGCCCGTTTAAGACGGTAAGACCGGATGAATATTTGAGGGGATTCGCCGGTTAAAGCCATTACCTTCCTGTACAACGAAGCCCTGCTCATATATAGTTTCTTTGCCAACTGCTCCACGCTGAATTCCGAATCCGGCAGGTTCTTTTCGATGACTTCTTGCAATTCTTTTAAAAACGTTTCATCGATGGATGAAACCGAAATTTCAGCCGGCTGCAAGGTCATACGGTTTTTAATTTTCAATTGGGCCTGACGGCGAAGCTCGATGAGGTTTTTAATCCGGGCACACAGGATCCGGAGGTTAAAGGGTTTCGTGATGTAGTCGTCTGCACCGGTTTCCAGGCCTTCCACGATATTCTCTTCGGACGCTTTGGCAGTCAGGAGGATAATGGGGATATGGCTGGTTTTCACATCATTTTTCAACGTCCTGCACAATTGATAACCGGAAATAGTGGGCATCATGATATCGCTGACGATTAAATCCGGGATCATTTCCAAGGCTTTTTCGATCCCTTGCTTCCCGTCTGCGGCTTCCACTACAGTGTACAGGGGAACCAGGGAACTGCGCATGTACTCGCGGACATCTGCGTTATCTTCCACCAGTAGGATGATATCTTTCTCCGCTTTACCGGGTTCCTTCTCTTCGTCGTCAGGGATTCCCACGGTCTCCGCGTTTTCGCTTTCGTTTTTGTTTTCGATGGTTTCCGGTTCATCCTCGTCTTTATCCTTATCCAAAGTGGCCAATGCCGGTATTAACGTGGTTTTGGGTTCCCCGGCCTGGATTTCGTGGGGTTCTGCCAGGTCTTCAGGCTTTAAGTGTTCCGCACCTGCCGGCAAATAAACAATAAATTCCGTACCCTGGCTTTCCTGGCTGAGCACATCGATGAAACCGTGATGAAGGCCCACCATTTCCTTGACGATAGCCAGGCCGATGCCTGTACCTTTGTAATGTTGGTCTATGGTGCTGTCAACCTGGTAAAACCGGTCGAAAATATACGCCAATTGATCCCGGGGAATACCCGGCCCCGTATCTTTCACCGAAACGGTTACGGCCCCGGAGGGGAATCGAACGTCTGCGTCTCCCACAGTATTTGCAGAATTCCACCCGACTCGAACAATAATCCGGCCCCCCCTCGGGGTGAATTTTACCGCATTGATCAAGAGGTTAAACATCACCTCTTCCATGCATTTCAAATCGAAATACAATGAAATATCCTCTTCATCCGAAATGAAACTCAAATCCTGTTCGTTTTCGGAAGCCAGGGGTTCGAAGGAAGCTGTAATCCCTTTGACAAACGGGACGATGTTTTGATAGCTCATGTGGAGTTTCAACTTACCGCTGTCGATTTTGGACAGCTCCAGCAGTTGGTTAATCAAGTTCAGCAGTCGTTGGCTATTGCGAAGCATCAGGCTTAATTTTTTTCGTTCAGCCGGTAAAGAGCAATCTCCCAACATTTGCTCCAGCGGTCCCATAATGAGTGTTAATGGAGTTCGAAACTCATGGGATATGTTGGCGAAAAACCGGGATTTGATGTGATCCATCTCCTCGAGTTTTTTAGATTGTTCTTCCAGTTGGAGTTTTTTTTCGTTGATCTCTTTAACCCGGTCTTTAATAATTTTTTCGAGGGTTTCTTTTTCTCTCTGCAGGTGAGCGGACCTCCACCGCACGATGAAATACACCATCAAAAAAGCCGCAGCCGCATAAATTAAAAACGCCCACCAGGTCCGGTACCAGGGGGGCAATATTTTGAAAGAAAAAAAATCTTCGCTGCTTATCGTCCCGTAAACATTCACGGCTTGAACACGGAAAATATAGGACCGGGAATCCAGGTTTGTATAATCTTTCTTACTTTCCTGGCTCCAGGGAGACCAATCGTCGTCGTATCCATCCAACCTCCATCGATAACGGGTCTCGGTTTCTCCTTCAAAAAAAGGAGCCGCGTATTCGAAACTTAAATTCCGGTCTTTGAACCGAATGGCGTGGATCGAAGCCGCCCCGGTAAGTCCAGTCGCGTCTTTAAAACCGTTGAAAATCGATCTTCCATTGACCTGGACCCTTCGAAGTAGTGTCGGGTATTTTGCTTTATAATCTTTTTTCAACCCGGTATCGAAACGCAGGAGTCCGTCATCGCTGGACAGCCAAACGATTCTTCGGTCCGGGTCCGGGTATATCTTGTTGACTTGCACCAATGGAATCCGTTTAAATGGAGCGGCGTGGATTTCATAGGATCCGTCCGGTTTGAGTCTGGCCCGGTAGTTTTTATTTTCGGAGAGAAACCAGATATTTTGGTGAAAATCTTCGGCCATGCAGAATATTTTCTTCGGGTTTTTGGAAGAATTGCCTGCGAATTCTTTTCCCAGGGTGATATCCGGCACAAATTTTTTTTTGATTTCATCGAAATAGAAAATACCGCCTGGAGTCGTAAAAATCACATGGTTGGCGGCAGCGAAGACCTGGGTTTCCCTGGAAGTGGGAGAAGGGGAGATATCCATGCGTTCGACCTGTGGGGATAAGTTTGTTCCATCGCCTGGGAAGTTCACTTTTATAATGCCGGCAGCGGGGGTTCCCAACCAGAGGTTCCCGGCTTTATCTTCGACGATAGTGCTGATTTGGTCGGCGATATTTTGAACAGCCGTTTCCCCTGTCCATCGATTTTTAGTTTCATTTAAAACAACAGACTCCAGGCCTTGCCGGGTTCCGACCCATACGCGTTGGGGGGATAAACGCGACGCGCATAATACGTATGAATGAGTGTTTGTGACTTTAATACCCCCACGTCCGCGGATTTGCAGGACACCTTCGCTGGTGGCAGCCAGGAGGGAATTATGCACGGAGAGAAGCGACCAACAGGGGCTGGAGCATCCCTGTACCGGTGCGAATGGCCCTCCCGTTTCCAACTGGAAAAGCCCGCGCGTTGTTCCCACGTAAAGCGTGTTCCCGGGGCTGTGCCGGGAAACCGATAAAACGATGCCCGGTAGATCGGAGCGGTCGTCATAAATATCGATGGGCGATGCGTATTCGATTTTGGTTATACCTTTTTCGCACGCCAGCCATAAATTGCCGCCTCTATCTTCATACACATATTTAATATTGTCATCCTGGAGGCCCGAGGATTTCGACAGGACCTGTTTTAACTTCCCCGTTGAATCCATGACCGCCAGGCCTCCCCGGAGCGTCGCCAGGGCATAATCGCCGCCGGACAGCCGAATCCCGTGGGATAACTGTTTGTCTTCCAGGTACTCATCGCACTCATTGGGGAAAGGCACTGCTTGAGACCGGTCATAGAGAAAAAAACCGGCGGACCGGGTCCCGATTAAAAATCGTCCCCCGTCATAGGGGGCCATCATGAATATGGGTTTATCTGCGAAAAACTCGCCCCCTTTCACCGGTTTCAAAGAACCGTCGACGATTTCTTCCAGTTCTTTCCCTTGTTCTTGAATAAAAAGCCGCCCGCCGCATAAAAATGAGACCTTAAAAGCGGTTCGGGTTTCCCATGTTTTGAATTGTTTCGAATGGGGATTCCATCCAAATAGAGTTTTCCCGGTTCGAAAATAGATGCCGTCGTTGAAGGAAAAAGTCTCCCACACGTTAGAGAAGTTATCTTTACCGGGTTTGAGGTAGGGCGTCAATGAAACGTATTGCAAAGACCCATTCGAGTCGTGGGACAGGTATCCCATTTCATTGATCCCACCCACATATATAGTGCCGTCGCGGTTGATATCCAGGGAACGAACGGGTTGATTCGGGATTTTGATTTCACGCCATGAAATACTGTCGAACTCCATCAAGCCGCCGTTGTTGCCGAAGTACATCACGCCCCGCCGGTCCTGGAGGACACACCAATTCTGGCTTTGATTATTATAGTCTCCCCGGCTGTAGTTCTTAAAATAATGCATCGGACCGGTGAGATATCGGCGAGGGCGATCCTGGCTAAAAATAGAGTAAACGTCTCCTATCGAGACCGCCAGGAGGCTGAAAACCATAAAAAACAAAAAAAGCCGAAGCTTAAAAAAACCTTTAATCAATCCTTGTTTTCCTGTGCTTTCCTATTTTATCTATCTTTGTCGTCGCCGATGATGACATTATCGGTGGGGCCGAAACCGCCAACCTCCGATGATGCGGATACCTCGAAACGGAAATTCTTCGGATCGATTCCATGTACTGTGCAGTGAATTGCCCCAGAACTGCCGACCGGGAAGGAGACGTATTTTGTATTTTGATCGCCGGATTTTAAATAAATCGTCTTTGAAGTAGCGGTCAATAGAATTTTAGAGTTGCAACCCGGTTTAATTTCGTTTCCTTCGACAGTGAGTGTGCTTCCCTTGCACGTATTGGTTAAGGATATGTAAAGTCCTTCGCCCATAGATAACCTCCATAAGAGTTAAAAAAATATTAATCTATATAGATATCTATAGATTAATTACCACATTCGGGAAGAATTTTCAAGGGGTAAAAGGGTAACTATTTTTGAAAAAACCTCGATGAACCCCATAGGGCAACATAATCGAATTTGTAAGCCCTAATTTTCAATTATCGTTTATTAAGTTTTAAATATACAAATATACAATAAAACCATTGACAATATAAGCTTAAGGGGCTATACTACAAACTTAAAAGCCACCCCGGTTTCAACGGTTTTTAAACCAAAGAAAATCCCGGTAAAAACAAAACACCCGGGCAATGCGATTCGTTGAGGTAAACATAATGAAAAAAAAAGCACAAGGCAAAATGGACTTAAAAAAAATAGAAGAAGGCGTTAAACTGATATTGGAAGGAATCGGCGAAGACCCGGGATCGGAACGCTTAAAAAACACACCGTGCCGCGTGGCACAAATGTTCACGGAAGTTCTCTCAGGAACCCATAAAGACCCGGGAGATTTCCTGAAAGCCCTGACAGAAGAAAAACACGAAGAAATGGTGATATTAAAAGATATTCCCCTTTATTCCATGTGCGAGCATCACATCCTGCCGTTCTCCGGGACAGCGAGCATTGCTTATATCCCCAAAAACGGGCGAATCATCGGCCTCAATACCATCGCATTGTTAGTGGATTCATTGGCCAAACGGCTCCAACTCCAGGAACGGTTGACCAAACAAATTGCCGATCACCTGGTAGACGCACTTTCCCCGATGGGAGTTATGGTGGTGATCAAAGCGGAACACCTCTGCTTGAGTATGCGAGGAGCCAATAAACCGGGGTCCCTTACCGTAACATCCGCGGTTCGCGGGATATTCCGCGATAAGATAGCGACACGCGAAGAAGCGATGTCTTTATTGGTATCGAAAACGATTTAAAAACGACCGGCTCACTTTAACGCAGAAGCATTGCCGGTCGGCATTGAAATAAAAATTTATCGGCGCCCTCTGCGTTCCCTGGACTATATTTATTTATAGAAGAAAAAGATCTTATTTTTTATCGTCTTCAGTTTGAACTTTATCTTTTTCGACAGCGGGTTCGAGTTTGTCGGCGGGTTTGCATTCGGTGCAGGGTTTTAAACCATTCTTAAGGGCTTCGCTCAATTTAACTTCCTGGAAGTCCTCTTTCACAAGCTTACACTCTTTCTTGTGGTAAACGGGATCGCCCTTTTTATTATAAACAACCGGGTCAACCTTAACTTCCTGTACAGTAACAGTGCTTTTCTCTTTGGTCGGTGTACATTTGGATTTTAAAGGGCACTTTCCGCAGTCCTGGCCATAAACCATGTTAATGGTCAGCATAATCAGTACGATAGCAAAAATCACGATAAGCTTTTTCATTTTATTCACTCCTTATGTTAAAAAAAGAGCCCAAAACCATAATCCTGGTTATAACAATAAATAAGGTTACGATTTACCTGGCTCTTTCTCTAAAAATTTCTTCGATGCGGGCCACCACTTCGGTGGGTTTAAAAGGTTTGGTCATGTAATAAGAAGCACCCAGGGCGATACCGATAGCTTTACTTTCTTCCTCTTTATCCGCGCTTAAAATTAAGATCGGGGTATTTAGGTTTTCCATTTTTTTCAATTGTTCGAGGACCTGGGAGCCGCTCATTACAGGCATATCCATATCGAGGATAATTAAATCGAAGGGGGTACGCGAGATGGATTCGAGCCCCACGCGGCCATTATGGGCTTCGTCGACACTATATCCCTTTTTTTCGAGATAAAAGCGCAGTAATTTGCGCAGTGTAGGCGAATCATCGATAACTAAAACTTTTGCACTCATCGGGCAGTTCTAAACAATTCCTCCGATTCTTCGATTTCAAAATTTTGGTAAAACGGATAACCAGTACCTGCCGGTATTAATCGGCCCATAGTGACATTTTCTTTAATACCGCTTAAGTGGTCTTCTCTTCCGGCAATAGCGGCTTCGGTCAAAACGCGGGTGGTTTCCTGGAAGGCAGCGGCGGAGATGAAGCTTTCATAAGCAAGAGCAGCGCGTGAGATAGGCAGCAAGTGGGATTTTGCACGTGCAGGTCGGCCGCCGATGCTGGACACGCGGGCGTTTTCTTCTTCAAAAATCCACTTTTCAACGATCTGTTCAGGGATAAAGCGGGTATCGCCGACTTCTTCGATTCGGCGCCATTTAATCATTTGCCGAATAATGATTTCGATATGTTTATCGTTAATGGAAACGCCTTGCAACCGGTAAACGTCCTGGATTTCCTTCAACAGGTATTCGGCCAGTTTATGTTCGCCGAGAACGGTTAAAATATCGATGGGGTTGAGAGGTCCGTCCATTAAAGGAGTACCTGCAGACACCCGGTCGCCGTCGCCGACGATGATGTAAGCGCCCCTGGGGATATTATGTTCATCGGGTTTTCCATTTTTGTCGAAGGGTCGAATCACAATTTTCCGGGACCCTTTCATCAATTTTCCATACTCGACAATTCCGTCGATTTGAGCAATACGTGCAGGTTTCTTGGGTTTCCGGGCTTCAAACAACTCGGTAACGCGGGGCAAACCGCCGGTGATGTCTTTGGTTTTGGCAAATTCGGATGGGATTTTAGCCAGTACATCGCCGGCTTTGACCATATCGCCGTCTTTAACAGCGATGTGGGCGTTAACGGGGAGGTAAAACCTCCGGATAATACGGTTGGATTTGATATCGCGGATGACAATTTGGGGTTGCAATTCATCCCTGAGTTTTTCACTCTTTATATCGATAATAATAGTAGTCAATTTACCGGTAGCTTCGTCTCTGTCCTGGACGTAGGAGACATTTTCCTGGAGGTCCCTGAATTCGACCCGTCCTTCTTCCCGTGTTAAAATGGCATTGGCAAAGGGGTCCCATTCGAGGAGCAAATCGCCCTTTTTGACGGATTGACCGTCTTTTACAACGACTTTAGAACCATAAGTCACAGGATAAATGGCTTTTTCCCGGTCTTTGACATCGGAAATCTGGATGGCACCGGTCCGGTTCATGGCAATATAATTGCCATCTTTATCCGAGATGATATCCAGTTCCTTGAAATGAACCGTTCCATCAAAACCGGAATTAAGTTTCGTTTGGCCTTCGGCACCGGAAGCGACGCCGCCGATGTGGAAGGTTCTCATGGTCAATTGTGTACCGGGTTCGCCGATAGACTGGGCAGCAATAATGCCGACGGCTTCACCGAGTTCGATCAAGCGTCCGGTGGAGAGGTTTCTGCCGTAACACACCCGGCAAATTCCGCCTTTGGTTTCGCAGGTCAGGCCGGAGCGAATCTTTACTTTTAAGATACCGGAGTCGACGATCTGTTTTCCTTTAACTTCATCGATTTCTTCGCCGGCTCTAACGATAATTTTATCGGGTTCGTCGGGAGAATAGATGTTTTCCAGTGCGCTGCGTCCGACGATACGTTCGATCAAGGGTTCGATCTCTTTACCGTTTTCAACGATATCCGTGACTTCGATACCGTTAATGGTTCCGCAGTCATGTTCTTTGACAATGACTTCGACAGCGGCATCCACCAATTTACGGGTGAGGTACCCGGCGTCGGCAGTTTTCAAAGCGGTATCGGCCAGGCCTTTGCGAGCGCCGTGAGTGGAGATAAAATATTGGAGAACCGAGAGGCCTTCTTTAAAATTGGCGGTAATAGGAGTTTCGAGGATTTCACCGGAGGGTTTGGCCATTAGACCGCGCATACCGGCCAACTGTTTCAATTGGTCTTTACTGCCCCTGGCGCCGGAGTCGGACATGACGAAAATGGGGTTGATGGTGTCTCCTTCATAACTCATTTTTTTCATATTGAAGAACATGGTTTCGCGGATTTGGTCGGTGGCACGGCTCCATTTATCGATGATGGTATTATGGCGTTCGCTGGCGGACATATGTCCTTCGGTATATTCTTTTTCAACCGCTTCCAATTCGCGTTCGGTATCTTTAATAATCTTTTCCTTTTCTTTTGGGATGACCAGGTCTGAAACGCTGATGGTAAAACCGGCGCGGGTGGCATACTCGAAACCGCCTTCCTTTAGTTTGTCCAGGGTTTCTACAGTATCATCAAAACCCAATTCAAGATAAATATAATATATTAAATTCTGGATGCCTTTCTTCTTCAATAAGCCGTTGATAAAGGGGATACCCTTGGGCAGCATTTCATTGAATAAGACACGGCCCGGGGTGGTTACCAGGAGTCGGTTATCGCCGACTTTTAATTCGGAAGTGGGGCAATTGGCAATATCCTGGGTGTCCAGGACGTAAGTATCCATATTCTTTACACGCCCGTGATAGCGGACCCGTATTTTGGCATTGATATCCACCAGCCTGTGTTCTTGAGCCTGAATGACTTCATTGAAGGAGCAGAAAGTCATATTTTCTCCTTTCAGTCCTTTCTTGCTAAAGGTCATATAATAAAAGCCCAGGATCATGTCTTGGGTGGGGACAGCCAGTGGGCGGCCATTGGCAGGGTTCAAGATGTTGTTGGTGGAGAGCATTAAGATTTTGGCTTCAGCTTGAGCTTCGAGGGATAAAGGGATATGAACGGCCATCTGGTAGCCGTCGAAATCGGCGTTAAAAGCGGGGCATACGAGGGGGTGCAGGGTAATGGAATTTCCTTCCACCAGTTGGGGTTTGAAGGCCTGGATGCCGAGGCGGTGCAAGGTGGGAGCGCGGTTTAACAGGACGGTATGTTCTTTAATGACGTCATCCAGGGCATCCCAGATTTCGTCTCGATTTTCTTCAACCCAGGTTCGGGCGACGCGGAGAGTGGTTACGACACCTTTTTTCTCCAGTTTATTATAAATAAAGGGTTTAAAGAGTTCCAGGGCCATTTTTTTAGGTAGTCCGCATTGGTCCAGTTTCAGCCGGGGGTCGACAACGATGACGGAACGGCCGGAATAATCGACGCGTTTTCCTAACAAGTTTTGGCGGAAACGGCCTTGTTTTCCTTTCAGGGAGTCGGAAAGAGATTTCAGAGGTCTCTTCTGGGAACTCATATAGCTTTTATTTCGCTTTTGGTTATCGATCAATGCGTCTACGGCTTCCTGGAGCATGCGTTTTTCGTTTTTGATAATTAATTCGGGGGCTTTTAAATCCAGGAGTCGTTTCAAGCGGTTATTTCTATTAATCACGCGGCGGTAAAGGTCGTTGAGGTCGGAAGAAGCGAAGCGTCCGCCGTCCAGCCTGACAAGGGGTCTCAGGTCTGGGGGGAGAACAGGGATAATGGTAAGAACCATCCATTCGGGTCTGTTGGAGGAAGAGAGGAAATCTTCCATTAATTTCAATCGGCGAGCCATGCTTTTCTTTTTTTGGATAGAGCGTTCGCGGCCCAACCGGAATTTGAGTTGGGAGACTTCTTTATCCAGTTCCAGGTTTTTCAGTAGTTCGTAGAGAGCTTCGGCCCCCATACTGGCTTTAAATGCATCTTCGCCATAGCGATCCACCATGTCGATATATTCATCTTCAGTGAGGATTTGTTTAAAACGAAGGTTGGGGATGCTGCCGGGGTCTAAGACAATGTAGTTTTCAAAATAGACGATATGTTCGACCTGTTTGCCCGTCAGTTCGAGAAGCACCCCGATACGGGAGGGTACGCCCTTAAAAAACCAGATATGGGCGACTTTGGAATTCAGTTCGATATGGCCCATTCGTTCACGGCGAACAGAGGACATGGTGACTTCGACGCCGCATTTTTCGCAAACAATGCCTTTGTATTTCAAGCCTTTATATTTACCGCATAAGCATCTAAAATCTTGAGTAGGTCCAAATATTTTTGCACAGAACAATCCATCTCGTTCAGGTTTGAACGTTCGATAATTGATGGTTTCCGGTTTTGTGACTTCGCCGGAAGACCAACCGCGAACGACCTCGGGAGAAGCGAGACTAATCCGGATCTTCTTGTAATCCATAATATTAACTTCTTTTCCGTGCTTTTTAAATCGTTGCATAATGACTCCTTATAATCGTAATATCTATCTAAGATATACTTGCAATATTTTCCTTCGCTAAAGATTCTTCGGTTACTTTTTCTTTTCGGATCAATTCGACGTTAAGAGCGAGACTCTTTAATTCCTTGATCAGGACGTTGAAGGATTCGGGCAGTCCTGGATTAAAATCCATGGTACCTTTGACAATTGCCGAGTAGATTTCATTACGCCCACTGATATTGTCAGATTTTATGGTTAAAATTTCCTGTAACAAATATGCAGCGCCATAGGCTTCGAAAGCCCACACTTCCATTTCGCCGACACGCTGTCCGCCGAATTGGGCTTTTCCTCCCAGGGGCTGTTGAGTAATCAATGAATAAGGACCAGTAGAACGGGCGTGAATTTTATCATCCACCATGTGTTCCAATTTCATCATGTACATGTATCCGACAGTAATTTTATTGGAAAACTTTTCACCGGTAATACCGTCGTAGAGCAGGACTTTGCCGTCGTCAGGCAAGCCGGCTTTACGCATATACATTTTAACTTCCTCTTCGGATGCGCCGTCAAAAACCGGGGTTTCGAAATGGCACCCGAGAATTTTCCCGACCCGGGCCAGCATTAATTCATAGATTTGGCCGACATTCATACGGGAGGGAACGCCGAGGGGGTTCAAGACGATTTCGATGGGGGTTCCGTCTTCCAGGAAGGGCATATCTTCTTGAGGTAAGATTTTAGCGACTACGCCTTTATTTCCATGGCGTCCGGCCATCTTATCGCCCACCGATACTTTTCGATTAACGGCAATCAAGACTTTAATAATTTTAATGATGCCTGGGGCAAATTCGTCGCCCTTCTTCATTTGTTCGATTTTAGCTTGTTTCTCATTTTTCAAGGCTTCGATATGAAGGGAGGCTTTCGATTCGATATCGGAGATTTGTCGTTTGTGGTCATCGGAAATCGATTTTTTGACTTTTTTAAGAAATTCGTCGTCGGTAAAAAGATTTTTCAATTCTTCGGTGGGGATAATATTTTCTCGAAGTACTTTGATTTCGTCCAGGTGAAGATCTCTTTCCATTGGAATTTCTTTGAGGAGGTTTCTAATCTTTTCAAATTTATCGTTAATCAGGATTTTTTTCTCATCGGCAAAATTTCGTTCCAGCTTGGCGATGGTCATTTCATCGATTTGGACGGCTCTATTATCTTTATCCAGGCCGCGGCGGGTGAAAATTTTGACATCGATGATGGTACCTTCGACGCCGGGGGGGCAGTACAGGGAGGTATCTTTAATTTCGGAGGCCTGTTCGCCGAAGATGGCGCGCAGGAGTTTTTCTTCGGGAGACAATTGGGTTTCGCCTTTAGGAGAGACTTTTCCGACCAGGATGTCCCCGGGTTTAACTTTGGCGCCGATACGAGCGATACCGTTTTCATCGAGGTTTCTCAGGATATTTTCGGAGACGCCGGGGATATCGGCAGTAATTTCTTCTTTTCCCAATTTTGTTTCGCGGGCTTCGACCATTTCTTCGACAATATAAATCGAATTGAAGGCGGAATTCATCACCAATTTTTCGCTAAGGATGATGGCGTCTTCATAATTGTATCCGCGCCAGGGCATAAAGGCAGCCAGGATATTTCGGCCCAGTGCGAGTTCACCCCTATCGGAGGCAGGGCCATCGCACAGGATTTGACCTACTTCCACGCGGTCGCCGGGTTTAACCAATGGTCTTTGATTGACCAGGGTGTTCTGGTTGGAGCGCCGGAATTTTTTTAATTCGTACAAATCGGCCCCGATTTCGGAGAAATCGCCTTTATTATCGGAATCCGCTTTAACAATAACCCGTTCTGCATCGGCATTGACTACGAATCCTGCTCGACGGGCAGTTACTACGATGCCGGAGTCTCTGACCAGTTTATATTCCATTCCCGTTCCCACGAAAGGTGTTTCGGGGCAAACCAGGGGAACCGATTGACGCTGCATGTTGGAACCCATTAAAGCCCTGTTGGCGTCGTCGTGAGCGAGAAAGGGGATCAACGATGCGGACACCGACACAATTTGTTTTGGGGAGATATCGATATAATTGATTTCCTTTGGGTCTGCCAATATGGTTTCGTTTCCTTTCCGTGCATTCACACGTTTGGAGATCAATACGTTATTTTCATCCAGTTGGGCGTTGGCTTGGGCGATAACAAATCCTTCTTCTTCCCAAGCGGTTAAGTAGAAAGGATGATACTCGAAGAGGGGGATTTCTTTTTTTTTGGCTTCCAGGAGTTTTATTTCATCATCCAGGTGGTCTTCTCTCACCAGCTCTTCATATTTATAAGAGGAATCGCCGGGGTACAACACTTTGCAATAATTAAAGACTCTTCCGTCTTCGACTTTTCGATAAGGAGTTTCAATAAACCCAAAATCGTTGACCCTGGCAAAGGTGGTTAATGAAGAAATGAGGCCGATGTTAGGGCCTTCCGGGGTTTCGATGGGGCAAATACGTCCATAATGGGAAGTGTGAACATCGCGAACTTCAAACCCTGCCCGCTCGCGGTTTAAACCGCCGGGGCCCAAAGCGGAGATTCGGCGTTTATGGGTAGTTTCAGCCAGAGCATTGGTTTGATCCATGAATTGAGATAGTTGGGATGTACCGAAGAATTCTTTGATGGCAGCAAATACGGGTTTTGTATTGAGTAATTCGCGGGGGAGCATAACGGAAATATCCGGGGCGTTGGTAATGCGTTCGCGGATGATTTTTTCAAGGCGCATTAAGCCGATTCGGAAGGCATTTTCTACCAGTTCGCCTACGGCTCGAATACGGCGGTTGGCCAGGTGATCGATATCATCCACTTGCATTCGCCCGGTTCGGTCATATTTCAGCCGGAAATAATATTTTAAAATCTCGATGACATCATCGATGGTCAGGGTAAAGATGTCCTCGTTGAAGTCTTTTTTCATACCCAGTTTGATGTTTAATTTCAAACGTCCGACAGAGGAGAGATCATAACGGCGGGAATCGCACATCATATTTTCAAAGAATTTCCGGGAACCTTCTAAAGTAACGGGTTCGCCGGGTCGTAATTTTTTGAAAATTTCGATAAATGCGTCGCCCTGGTCTTTCGCGACGCGATCATCCACTTCGGAATCGCTTTGAACCACGACCTTATCGGCCATTTCGGCATCCTGTTTCTTTTTATCTTTTCGGAGGGTATGGGCGACCATTGGGCCGAATTCTTCTTCATCGCTTTCCGGGAAAAAGACCATGAATTCGGTGTTCATCTTCTTCAACTTTTTAATCTGGGTTGCGGAGATGGGTTCATTTACCTTGAGGATGCCTTCGATATCGGAAGCGGAATAAAGATCTTCAAATAATTCGATATCGACGGGAAGGAATTTGACATCCATTTTTTCCAGGTCTTTGATGTGTTTGATCATCAATTTTGTACCGGTGGGAAGAATTTCGGACCCGTTTTTATCATAAATGGCCGCAGTTAAGCGATTATCTTTCAGGAACCGGGAAGTTTGAAAATAGAAGACGCCGTTTTCAACTTTGGCAGTGACAACCGAGTAAAATCTCTTTAGAATTTCAAGGTCGTCGCTCAGGCCCAGAGCTTTAAGAAAAGTGGTGACATTGATTCGTTTAGTTTTTTTGTCCAAACGGACCTGCAGCATGTTTAGTTTTTCTTCCAATTCGATCCATGCGCCCCTGGCGGGGATAATTTTAGCGGTATATTCACCGCGTGCTTTGCCGGGGAGGAAATAGACACCGGGAGATCGCTGCAATTGCGACACCACGACGCGTTCCGTACCATTGATAATGAAAGTGCCTCGTTCGGTAATAAAAGGGATCTCGCCGAAGAAAATTTCTTGTTCTTTAACATCGCGGATCACTTTTTGACCTTTCTTGTCTTCGGCGTATAATGCAAGTCTTAAAGTAACTTTTAAAGGGATGGAGTAGTCGAATCCCTTATCCAGGCACTCTTCAGGTGTATATTTGATTTTAAGGCGAACTTTATCACCGCATTGGCTGCAGGTTTTATTTTCGACCGTTCCTTTTTCGTGGCATTCAGGGCACACCGAATCGAGATCGGTCGAGACTTCGGAACTTAGCAAAGTGCCGCAGTGGGTACAGAAAGGTTTGGCGTTTTCAATACCTTCAAGGGCACCGCATTTGCACAGCCAATCGCCCAATGAATAAGAGTCAAAGTCCAGGATAGCTGTCTCTTTGAAATCCGAGATGGGAAATATGGATTTAAAAGCTGCTTGAATTCCGATGTTTTTTCTTTTTTCTACCAGCTCGTCGATTTGTAAAAACATCCTATAGGAACGCTTCTGGATTTCCAGGAGATCAGGGACTTCGATCGGGGAAAATATCTTCGAGAAGCTAATCCTGTCAATGTATCTTTTTTTTTTTTGCATACTAATCCCTCATTTTAGTCGCTGTGATTACGGCAATTCGCTTGTCTTATAATCACATGCTCACACTTTCACTATGGTTATGTATCCGCAATATTTTCACTTTCTCTGTTGGGTTACTTTATTTCGAGTTCAGCTCCTACTTCTTCAAACTGTTTTTTAATCTTTTCAGCTTCCTCTTTGGAAACGCCTTTTTTCACAGTGGATGGAGCTGAATCTACGACTTCTTTCGCTTCTTTCAAACCCAGGTCTGTGACTTCGCGGACGACTTTAATAACATTTATTTTTTTGGCGCCCACATTTTTCAGTACGATGTCAAATTCGGTTTTTTCTTCGACTTCTTCTACTACAGCAGCCGGGGCAGCACCCATAGCGCCGGCAGGCATTGCGGCCATTTCGGCTTTAATTCCATACCTTGTTTCAAATTCTTTAATGTAGTCAGCAAGTTCAAGTACAGTTAATTTGTCCAGGTGGTTAAAAAAATCTTCCTTTTTGATTTCAGCCATTATTGTTTCTCCTCTTTTTCTTTTTTATCTTTTAAGTTTTTCATTAGAATCAACGTATTGGAAAGGGGAGCGGACAACGCCATTCCCATTTTTTTCAACGGCATAGAGATGGAAAATACCAATTGTGCGAGTAATTGATCTTTTCCGGGTAATTTAGCCACTTCTTTAATCCGTTCTTTATTGACAAACGTATTTTCAATAAACCCGGCTCTTAGTTTAACTTTTTCGTTTTCTTTTTCATAGTCTACCATGATTTTGGCGACTTCGATAAAATTGTTAGTGGCGTATGCGACTGCAAGAGGTCCGTTAAAGATATCGCGGCCTTGAGTTTTATTGTTTTGTTGAAAGTATTTAATAGCCAGGCGGTTTTTAAATACTTTTATTTTGGCTCCCAGGTTTTTGACCCGGGACCGTAAATCACTCATTTCTTTAACAGTCATACCTCGATAATCGAAAAGATAAACGCCATTGCTATCAAAAATTTGACTGATTTCGTCTACTTTCTGTTTCTTAAAATTGATGGTCTCATTTCTGGGCACAGCACTCCTCCTATAACTTTAGCTCATTATTTCTCAAAATCCTGCAAGTTCAGTTTCACCGAAGGGCTCATGGTGGTACTGATAAAAACGGATATAATGTATCTTCCCTTTAATGTAGCAGGTCTTGCTTTCATGACAGCGCCGACGAATTCGCGGGTATTTTGGATAATGTCAGCGGCATCGAAGGAGATTTTCCCGACAGTGGAATTAATAATTCCCGTTTTATCGACTTTAAACTCCACGCGGCCTTTTTTTATTTCTTCGACAGCCTCTTTTACATCAAAGGTAACAGTACCGGTTTTTGGGCTAGGCATCAGGCCTTTGGGGCCGAGGACTTTTCCCAATTTCCCAACGTGTTTCATCATATCGGGAGTAGAAATCAGGACATCAAAATCAAACCAGTTTTCTTTCTGGATTTTTTCAATGATTTCTTCACCGCCAACGAAATCGGCGTTAGCGGATTCCGCTTCTTTTTGTTTTTCACCTGCAGCGACGACCAACACCTTTTTTACTCTTCCTGTTCCATGGGGTAAAACGACAGTACCTCGAATCATTTGTTCCGGGTGTTTGGGGTCGACTCCCAATCGAATGGAAAGGTCGACGGATTCATCAAATTTTGCGGTTTTCACTTCTTTTAGCAGTGCGATGGCCTCCTCTACGGAGTATTCGCGTTCTTCGATTTTTTGTTTTGAATTCAAGTAGTTTTTGCTTCTTTTACCCATGTTTAATCTCCAGTCCCATGCTTCGAGCCGAACCTGCAATAATTTGCATTGCCTGGTTAAGGTCAGTGGTATTGAGATCCGGTAATTTTGTGCGTGCAATTTCTTCCAATTGCTTTTGAGTAATTTTGCCAACTTTGTTTTTATTGGGTTCGCCGGAGCCTTTTACAATTCCTGCTGCTTTTCTTAATAAATAGGAAGCTGGGGGTGTTTTATAATTCAAGGAAAATGTTTTATCCGCGTGAACCATAATTTCAACCGGGATAATCATCCCTTCTTCCAGTTTAACTGTGGCTTTATTGAATTGGTTGACAAACTCCATGATATTCAAGCCGTGTTGGCTAAGTGCCGGGCCGACAGGGGGTGCCGGTGTCGCTTTCCCGGCAGGCAACTGAAGTTTTAAAGTGGTAACTACTTGTTTCTTTTTCTTTGTTGGTGCTGCCATCTGTATTCTCCTACTCTCAGTATATGTAATGAAATATCGAAATATTACTTATCTTGACATCTCCTATATTTTTTCTACCTGGAAAAAGTCCAAATCCACCGGGGTGGGTCTTCCGAAAATTGTAACAATGACTTTTAACTGGTTCTTTTCTTCCAGTACGCTGTCGACAACACCGTTAAAATTCATGAAAGGACCATCGATGATTTTGACGCCTTCTCCGACTTCGAAGTGGTATTTTGGTTTTGGAGTAACCTGTGTGGTTTCGATGTGTTTTAAAATATTAGAAACCTCTCTATCGGACAGCGGTTTGGGTCTTTTCCCGGCTCCGACAAATCCCGTTACTTTCGGTGTGTTGCGCACAAAATACCAATTTTTATCGTTCATTTCCATTTTGACCAGTATGTAACCGGGAAAGGACCGCTTTTCACTGACCACTTTTTTGCCTTCTTTCATTTCGACGACATTTTCTTTTGGAATCACCATCTCGAAAATATGGTTTTGCATTTTGTATTTACGAATTTTTTCTTCGAGAGCTTTTACGACAAATTCTTCAGCCCCGGAAAATACATGGATAATGTACCACTTCTTTTCCTTTTCTTTGTCTTTTTCCTTATCCATCGAGAAGCCTTACTTATTAAAAAAATCGATTACACGATTCATAAGGAAACGAAACAACAAATCGATTACTTGTAAATAAATTCCAAAGATAATACACAGTACTATCACGGCAATCGTAGTCTTCTGCAAATCATTTCTTGTGGGCCAGGTTACTCGTTTTAATTCACCCTTTACTTCCGTCAAGAAATTCTTAATCCGCTGTATTATTTTTACTTTTTCCATAATATTCCAGAAACAGGCCAGGAGGGGCTCGAACCCCCAACACCCGGTTTTGGAGACCGGTACTCTACCAGTTGAGCTACTGGCCTATTTTACCTCCTTATGGGCGGTATGTTTCCGACATCGCGGACAATATTTACTTAGGTTCAATTTGTCCGAGGTGTTGGTTTTATTCTTGTATGTCGAATAATTCTTCTCACTGCATTCACTGCACTTCATGTGCAGTTTGATTCGTTTTTCGCTTTTAGCCATTTTATTACTCGATGATCTCGGTTACAGATCCGGCACCAATAGTTCGGCCGCCTTCTCGGATAGCGAATTTCAGTCCTTTATCCATGGCAATCGGTGTAATCAGTTCGATAGTCAGGTTCGCGTTATCGCCGGGCATGACCATTTCGACACCTTCCGGCAGATGGACGGAACCCGTCACGTCGGTGGTTCGGAAGAAAAACTGGGGGCGGTATCCGGTTATAAAGGGGGTATGACGTCCGCCTTCATCTTTTCCCAACACATACACTTCCGCTTTGAATTTCGTATGGGGGGTGATGCTGCCTACTTTTGCCAATACCATTCCGCGTTCTACTTCTTCTCGATCCGTTCCGCGAAGCAGTACGCCGATATTATCCCCGGCCTGGCCTTCGTCCAGTAACTTCTTGAACATTTCTACGCCGGTTACGATTCGTTTCTTCGTTTCTCGAATTCCTACGATTTCGATTTCATCTCCGACCCTGGCTTTTCCGCGTTCGACTCGGCCTGTAACGACGGTGCCGCGTCCACTGATGGTGAATACGTCTTCGATGGGCATTAAAAAGTCTTTATCTACGGGGCGTTCCGGCATAGGAATATACGAATCTACCGCATCCATCAATTCCATGATCTTTTTATTCCAT
>Ga0105104_10000902_pt1 | contig 23100 bp, 20 predicted proteins | sample PPLLaktember2015_3_FD_87034 | JGI IMG/M metagenome (GOLD analysis project Ga0105104, IMG submission 87034) | Freshwater sediment microbial communities from Prairie Pothole Lake near Jamestown, North Dakota, USA - PPLs Lake P7 Core (6) Depth... | ecosystem: Environmental > Aquatic > Freshwater >... | reverse complement strand
GGTCATTGCGAGGATCCCGAACGACGGAGTCGATCGGGAGACGAAGCAATCTCAGGCTCGGGAAAAAGCGAGATTGCTTCGCCCGACTCTCGCCAAACAGAGGCGTGCAAGTCGTCGGGCTCGTAATGACATCACAGCTTCGCCCTAATCATCCTCTCCAAACCCCACAAAACCCACAGCCTTTCAACGATTATTTGCTAATAATATTACCGTTTATGAATATATTTTTGTATAATTTATAATATTGTAATAGGGGAACAATACGCTAACACTACAGTTTTTGAGGGCAAATACTGATGTCTGAATATTCCATAAATGCAGACTCGCTGCATCTATATTCAAATTTGACTAAAACAACCCTGATTATTTACTCGCATCACGAGGTGTCCAAAGCCCACCTAAAAACTTAAGATTTACCGGCTTTCGGCCTTCACAACAATGATAATGCAGAATGAAATTGGAGAGATTTAATATGCACTATATGAAGATATGTTTCTTGACAATTTGTCTCATCTTGATCGTCCTTCCTTGCCATGCCCAGACAAAAGACCAGCTAAAGCAGCAGGCCGAGTCGCAACTGGGACGTATGAGTCCGGAGGAAATAGATGCGAAGATCAAGCAATTCGGTTTGACGAGGGAACAAGCAGATGCAAAAGCGAAAGAACTCGGGATTGATCTGGAGACGTATCTCAGACGTCGCGCGACTGAAACCACTTCTACAGCGCCTGCGGCAACTGCACAAGGAACAACAACACCTATAACTACATCAACTGAAGGGATAATTGAACAGATAAAAGTGGCACCTGTTACCGCTGCACCTGAACAGACAACGCCTGCACCTGTTGCTGCTCCTGCGATAAAACAGATGACATCCGCAGAACCTCCTAAACCGGTCAAGGAGGAATCACCCTTTAAGGGACCGGGTGGAATACCTTATTTTGGATATAACCTATTTAAAACAGGCCAGTCAGCATTTGAACCGCGGACATTAATCGATGATCAGTATCTTATAGGTGAAAATGATGTCCTCAGTATATCGTTATGGGGGGATTTTCAAAGTTATAATGAATACAAAGTCGATAAAGAAGGACGGATCCTCGTAAATACAGCAGGGGCGATTTCAGTTGCCGGATATACAGTTGAAAGAGCGAGAAATGTTGTTCTGAATGCTCTCGGTAAGGTCTATTCAGGATTAAAGCGATCTCCGCCGTCTATGTATATGGACCTCACCGTAGCACGGATCAGGCCTTTGCGGATTTTTATCATGGGCGAAGTAGCAAATCCGGGCGGCTACGCAGTAAGTCCGATCGGGAATGTATTTAATTCACTCTTTTCCGCAGGAGGCCCAAATCTTTCAGGCAGTCTGCGGGAATTAAAAGTTATTAGAAACAACAAAATCATCTCTACGGTGGACCTTTATGACTATCTTATAGGTTCACAAAAAACCAACGATCTCCGTATAAACGACAATGATATTATATTTGTGCCTTTGCGGGGAAGGACTGTTGGAATAAAGGGAGCGGTACTGCGAACAGCATATTTCGAGCTGCTGCCGGGTGAAAATCTGAGACAGCTGATCGAATTTTCCGGAGGTATCCGAAGCACATTCTATTTGGAGCGCGTTCAAATTGATCGTGTCGTGCCGTTTGAAAAAAGAGTCAAAGGTGAACCGGAAAGAAAAATTTTCGATGTTGATTCAAAAGACATCCTGAATGGCGATAGAGATTACAAGCTTGAAGATGGAGATATCGTTACAATATTTCCTATCCTTGAAGAACAAAAGAACTTTGTTACACTGGGAGGAGCGGTACGGAGGCCGGGCACATACCAACTTGAGAGGATCTCAACTTTAAAAGACCTTGTGGCAGAAGCTGATGGTTTATCACCGGAGTTTTATCCTGAACATGCCAAAATTGTCCGAACTTATGACGATAAACAAACAAAAATATTTTATGTCAACATAGACCTCGCACTCAAAGGTGATTTTACAAATAACATGAAGCTCCAGCCGCGCGATAATATATATATTTTTTCCCGCGCCGAAATGTTAGCGAGCGAAGACAGTGTAACAGTTGAAGGGATAGCAAAAAGACCCGGCAAATATCCATTGCATCAATTTCAGACGTTATATGATATTGTCTGCGAGACCGTCGGATTGACCGACACCCTTTTTAAGAAAGAAATTTATCTCCCCCGCGCAGATCTCGTTCGCCTGAATGAAGATCGGTATACTTCGCGCATTGTACCATTTAATCTCTGGAATCTGTTCGAAAGTCGCATTGCAGATACACTCTTATTACCTGGAGATCGCGTTATTATATATCCCATCACGACATTAGATTTCACAGACCGGTACGTAGACATTGCCGGTAAGGTAAAATCCCCGGGGCGATACCGGATGTCGGAAAACATGACTCTGTTTGATTTACTCATACAGGCCGGCGGATATACGGAAGATGCCTGGGCGGTGCGGGCGGAACTCGCACGGCTGGAGAGGAGCGGACTGGGAAAAGATTCATTGTCGCGAATTACATTTCCCGGGATACCCGATTTATTCGATATAAATAAACAAAATCCTGAAGATATCGCAAATATTCGATCAAAAAGTATTCGGCTACAGCATCGTGATCAAGTGTTCATACGGCCCAATCCGAACTATATTTTCCAGAAAACCGTTACACTCTACGGAGAGGTAGAACATTCAGGGACGTATGTCATCAGCAGGTTGAATGAGCGACTCTCCGACGTTATTAAACGTGCAGGCGGCGTGAAAAAATCCGGTTATGCAGAAGGAGGCAGGGTAATGCGTAACGGAATAAACCTGAGAATCGATGTCTATGATGCCATCGATGATCCGGAAGGAGATAATGACATAATATTGCAGCCGGGCGATATCATCTCAATACCAACTTCTCCATTTATTGTCGAAGTTGGCGGTGAAGTCAATAATCCAGGGATTTTCTCCTATGTCGATGGAAAGAAATTCTCATTCTACATTGATCAATCCGGAAGTAAAACGGACAGCGCTGACTTTGCGTTAGTGACCTATCCCACGGGAATGGTTGAAAAAGTCGGACTTCATTGGTGGTCCTCAAATCCAAAGATACCGGACGGATCAAGTATTTTTCTTATGAAGCAAAAACCGGCGCCAATAGAACCACCGGAAAAAGAAGGTCAAAAAGTTACGGTGTACGATGTCGTGAAAGATATGACCGCCATTATGGTAAGCACGCTGACGGTTATTTTGTTAATTAATCAGATAAATAAATAAGCTGTTGAGCCGATGAGCCAATGAGCCTTTGAGTTGATGAGCAGATGAGGAAATTGCGGTAGTCGCAATCTTCAGATTGCGCTCTATGGAAACTACGAACCGATGAGTAGTTGAGTCGATGAGTAGTTGAGATGAAAATAAGTTCTTAGTTAATTAGTGCGTAGTGCGTTGTTGTTGGAAAGATGGTAGAGACGTTTAACTGAACGTCTAATATTTTCGCCGAAAAGATAGATATCGTAGTTCGTAGAATCTGATCATCGATCGGATTCCGGGTTGAACAACAAAGGATATTGGTCGGGAGTAGGGGCAAAATGTTTATTGTTCGAATAATGAATTGAAATCAAGCTCCATCAGGAGCGGAATGAGAAAGACAGTAAGCAGAAATGAGTAAACAGTAAAGAGTGAAGAGTGAATGGTGACAAAAGAAGAAAAACAAAATACGTTAAAAAAGATATTCTGGGATTATGAATTCCAGGGGGAAGAGCTGCAGGATATTCTGCAGGGGAAAATATTACGAGCGGGGCATCTTGATAAAGAAGGAATTTACACTCGTCTGCTTTCTTCATTGAACTGGTATGCAATACTCGATCTTGCAGGGAGCGATCATTTGGATGACGTGTTGTCCGATGCGGTTATCGGCAGACTTCATTCGAAGGATCTGCAAAAGAAATATGCAATCGCAAAAAGAATATTATTTTCATAAGCTTTATCCACTCCAGGATGCAGTTCTGGCGTCGATCGCTGCATGTCCTGCAGAATTTTATCTGACCGGGGGCACCGCGTTGAGCAGATGGTATCTCCATCATCGTTTTTCAGATGATCTTGATTTTTTTGTCAATGGCGCGGCTGATTTTTCCGACCAGGTTGACCGGGCAATTGCTTCCATAAATAATTCCGGCATTATTGTGGTCATTGACAAAAAGGCGGAAGATTTCGTGAGAATTTATTGCAGTGCGCCGGAGACAGAGTTAAAAGTCGATTTTGTGAATGATGTTCCGTATCATTCGGGCACAACAGAGCGGGTTGACATTTTTCCGCGCATCGATGGATGGTGGAACATACTTTCCAACAAAATTACGGCTCTGGACAGGCGAGAACCAAAAGATGTGGCCGATCTGCTCTTTTTGTGCAGAGCGTATTCATTTGAGTGGGAAAAAGTATTTCAGGAGGCATTAAAAAAAACCACGTACATAGATCCGTTGGATATCAGTGTTATTTTGAATGAATTTCCAAAAGAGTATTTTTCAAGAATTAATTGGAGCTTGGATTTCTCTCTTGACGATGCCTACACCGATCTTCAGGTTATTGCTAAAGACATACTACAGAAAAACAGAAATTCACTGGCAGCAACTAAGCAATAAGCAGATGAGCAGTTGAGCCTATGAGCCGATGAGCAGATGAGGAAATTGAGGTAGTCGCAATCTTGAGATTGCGCTCTATGGAAACTACGAACCGATGAGTAGTTGAGTAGTTGAGTAGATGAGCTGATGAGCAGTTTATGGAAAGTATGGAGAAATGAGTAAGGAGTAAAGAGTGAAGAGTAAAGAGTAAATAGTATTCGATGATAAATCAACCGGATAAATTTTCAAAATAATGTCTCCATACTCCTTATTGCATACTCCTTACTCCATACTGCTTATCTCAGCAGGGAGTAAGCAGAAATGAGTAGGGAGTAAACAATGAAGAGTAATAGTGAAGAGTGAAGAGTAAATGGTAAACAGGCCGGATATATTTTCAAAATGATTTTCTCCATACACATTACTCGTAACTCGTAACTTATTAACTACGCACTAAGAACTAATTAACTAAGAACTATTTAACTAAGAACTATTTAATTAAGAACGAATAAAATTGGAAACAGCAAATCAAAATATCGACGAAACTTCTTCACAACAGGCGGAGAATACATCCCGCATCGATTGGATGCAAATTCTTTCGACATTGTGGCAATCCAAAATTTTTATTGGAGTTGTAACTGGTGCAGTAACAGTAGCAGCTATAATCATCAGTTTACTATTGCCGGAATCCTTCAAATCAACTGCAATTCTTTTACCGGATATAGATAAATCAAAGCTTAATTCACTAGGTGGGATAACGGATATTGCTGCTATGGCTGGATTAAATGTTGGCAGTGAAGGATCGATTGTGAAATTGTATCCCACAATTCTTAAAAGTGAATCAGTTCTAAAGGGTGTTATCTATGCCAAGTATCAAACGAAAGAATTCTCTGATTCGGTAAATCTTATACAATATTGGAAAATTAAGGAAAATAATTCTGAACGTGATTATGAAGTTGCATTAACGAAGCTTCGAATAGGATTGGATATTTTTATTGATTTGAAATTAGGCGTTGTTGCAGTTTCTATCGAAACGTTAGAACCACAGTTATCTGCGGACATAATAAATATGGAGATCCGCATGCTCGAAAAATATTTCCGCACAAGAAGAAACACGAATGCATCGGAACAGAGAAAATGGATTGAAGCTCGGCTGATTGAGGTAAAGGAAGATCTTTCAAAAGCCGAGAATATACTTAAGAACTTCCGTGAGAAGAACAGATCGATCAGTGGATCACCACAATTGCTTTTAGAGCAAGAAAGACTTATGCGGGAAATGCAAATAAATTCAACAATGTATATTGAATTAAAGAAGCAATATGAGCTTGTCAAGATCGAAGAAATCCGTACAACACCTATAATTAATGTTATGGATTACGCCCGTGCAGCTACAAGTAAAGAAAGGCCAAAAAGGAGAAACATTGTTCTTGTATCTTTTATGTTAGCATTTGTGGGATCAGGAAGCTATCGATTTATTGAGAAGAAATTTGGGAAGAGCATTCAAGGTTGGTATAAAAAAATCAGAAATTTGTAGTTTTTAGTACAAGGAATATACATATGACTTCGCAATTTGATAGTATATAAAGCAAAGTTGAATCGTGGCTGCCTCTGAATACTGATTTGTATTTGATTAAAGAAATATTCGTTGGATGAAAATGGATAAAATTACTATTGCGGGTAATAATATTATTGGGAAGGGTATGCCTGTTTTTATCGTCGCTGAAGTTGGCGTCAATCACAATGGCAATACTAATTTGGCTCTTCGGTCCATCAAGGCTGCGAAGGAAGCTGGTGCAGATTGCGTTAAATTCCAAACATTTAAAGCTGAGCAAGTCGCATTGAATTCAGCACCCAAAGCAAATTATCAGCTTAAAACAACGTCAACATCTGAGTCTCAAATTGATATGTTGAAAAAGCTTGAGCTGCCAACGGAAGCATATAAAACAATCCTTGATGAATGCGCAAAAGTGGGAATTCTCTTTATGTCGACACCGTATAGTTTTGATGATGTCGATTTTTTAGAAACACTCAATGTCACGACTTATAAAATTGCCTCGGGACAAATTATAGAACTAGCTTTTCTTGAATATGTTGCAAAGAGAAATAAACCAATATTTCTTTCTACGGGAATGGCGACACTATCGGATGTCGATTTAGCGGTAAGAACAATCCGCGCGACGGGAAATAACAATATTGTATTATTGCAATGTACTACGAATTATCCATCTCGACCAGATGACGCAAATCTTCTTGCAATTAAAACGATGGAACAAAGTTTTAATACACTGACGGGGTATTCTGATCATACTCAAACTGATACAGCTTGTATAGCGTCAATAGCGCTTGGTGTAAGTACAATAGAAAAACATTTCACACTTGATAAAACGTTGCCTGGACCTGATCATTCTACGTCATACACACCAAATGAATTTTCACGATTAGTATCAGTGATACGTGAGGTGGAGGCCGAAATGGGTTCGGGATTAAAAGAACCAAGTGTAATAGAATTAGAGAATGCCAAGGGAATGCGTCGTAGTATCGTTTCACGCACAGCAATCAAAGCAGGTGAAACTATCTCTCTTGAGAATATAACGTTCAAACGACCAGCATCAGGTTTGCATCCATCGCTAACATCTCAACTATTAGGCAAAATAGCTCGGCACGATATTTCACCTGATCATATGTTCAGTTGGGATGATATTCAATGAAAAGTAATTTTCGAATAACACAATTGGGTGCTCATGATAGTGCTGCTTTATCAATGATGTTACGTTTAAATTCCACGGATTATCAAAGGTACTTTTATCCCTTTTCATTTGAGGAACAGGCAATTAATAAAATGCTTGTTCAAGCGATTAATGATAAGTATTGGGGAATATGGAAAGAAAATGTACTGATGGGCTTTTTTATGTTACGCGGATTCGATGAAGGTTATAAAATCCCTTCTTATGGTGTTTGTATTGCTGAAGCGCATTCGGGAAAAGGTCTCCTGAAATTAAGTCTTCAGTTCGTTTTATCATGGTGCAGAATATATGATATTCCGAAATTAATGTTAAAGGTTCACCCTGAAAACAGTATTGCAAAAAGTGTTTATGAAGAGATTGGGTTTGAATATACCGGAATTGATCAGCACAATCATAACTTAATTTATCATTATAGTTTTTAATGAATAATTGAATAATAAGGATAAACATATCTTTCTTTCGTCTGGTGCATTTAGAACCACCTCACTATCGGAAATAGTAGCGATATGTGCTGATTTAAATTTATATAATATTGAACTTAGTTCGGGGCTGCAGTACTCACATATACTAGAAAGTGAAATCGTTGCTACGCATCAAAAGTGCAATATTCTTATTCACAATTATTTTCCACCGCCAGAAAAATCTTTTGTATTGAATTTAGCTTCAGAAAAACCTGATGTGTTGAAATTAAGTCGTGAGCATTGTCAGCGTGCCATTCAATTGAGTGCAATGGTGGAAGCCCCCTTTTATTCGGTGCATTCTGGTTTTGCCTTTCATGTCAATGAATATCAATTAGGGAAAAAACTATCTGATGCGCCTAGATATTCTTTGGAGAAGGCAAAAACAATATTTATTGAAAGTTTAAAATTATTATGTGAATATGCAGACGCGTACAATATTAAGATAGCGATTGAAAACAATGTTGTTGCTCCAATGAACTTGATTGAGGGGAAAAATCTTTTACTGCTTGGCGCAACAGCTGATGATCTCCTTGAATTAACAGAAAAAGTATCAAAGAAGAACCTTGGTCTTCTCATCGACGTTGGTCATCTTAAAGTGACTGCAGGTGCGTTACAATTTGATCCAATAAAGTTTATACATGATGTTGAACCTTATATTATTGCATTCCATCTTAGTGATAATGATGGTATATCAGATTCCAATAAATTGTTTGAAGAAAACGCGTGGTTTCTAGATGAAATCCGCCGATTTCCGGACCATTGTAAGGTAATCGAGTCTTTCAAACTTACTGTTGAACAAATGAAAAAAGAAATTGCATTGGTACGATTATTATGAACAATCTTCCATCTATACAGACAATGTTGGTGAAACAGGATGCGACAATAAAAGATGCATTGTCGATCATCGATAATAATGCACAAGGGATCGTATTCGTTGTTGATGATCAAAATCGATTAGTTGGTGTTTTGACCGATGGAGATATTCGGCGAGCACTTTTAAAAGGCATATCGCTTCAAGAACCAGTTTCTATTGGAATGCAGCGCCAGTTTATATCGCGCTCTGTGAAAACAACAAGCAAAGAATTGGTTCAACTTTTAACAGATCGTATTCGACATATCCCATTGGTTGACGATGAAAACGTGCCTGTAGATTATGCTTGTCTCCATCGGCTTCATCAGATTCCTATCTCAGAACCATCCCTTTCTGGCAATGAAATTGAATATGTGACCCAGTGTATCAAAACAAATTGGATTTCATCACAAGGTTCATTTGTACGGAAATTTGAAACATTATTTGCAGAATATTGTGGTTCCTCGTACGCATTAGCAGTGAGTAACGGAACCGTCGCGTTGCATCTTGCATTAGTTGCTCTTAACATCGGACCCGGTGATGAAGTGATAGTTCCTGATCTAACGTTTGCGGCATCAATCAATGCAATTTTATATACGGGTGCAACACCAGTCATTGTTGATATTAATCCGGATACATGGACAATCGATCATTTATTAATTGAAAAAAAGATCTCTTCAAGAACAAAAGCGATTATGCCTGTGCATTTATATGGTCATCCATGCCATATGGATGAAATTGTATCAATTGCGCAAAAATATAAATTGCACATTGTAGAAGATTGTGCTGAAGCATTGGGAAGCATGTATAAAGGTAAAAGAGTAGGTACATTTGCAGAAACTTCGATTTTTAGTTTTTATGGAAATAAAACAATTACTACCGGCGAAGGTGGTATGGTATTGTTTAGGGATAAAATAATTTATAACAGAGCAAAAATTCTTCGTGATCACGGAATGTCTCAAACAAAAAGATATTGGCATGATGAAGTGGGATTCAATTATCGTATGACAAATATGCAGGGTGCAATTGGTGTTGCACAAATGGAACGTGTTGAAACATTGGTAGATGCCAAACGACGCATTGCTGAGACATATAATAAATTATTATGTAATATTACTGGCATAACAACACCACAACAAGCAGATTGGGCATATAATAGTTATTGGCTGTATACCATTCTTGTTGATCCATCGAGTGTCGTTAATAGAAACGAATTGATGAATAAACTCTTGCTGAATGGAGTTGAAACACGTCCCGTATTTTACACGTTGCATGAAATGCCCCCGTACATAAAATATGCTTCGGGTGATTATCCAGTCTCAAATTTTGTGTCACGAAATGGAATGAGTTTACCATCATCTGTAAGTTTAACGGAACAAATGCTGCAAACAGTGACACAAGCATTTGTAACAGCTTTTAAAACACGAAATCTTGTTTTGGAATCATAAGAAATGTATAAAGATAGGACTATATTATGTATTATACCGGCACGAGGAGGGAGTAAAGGGTTACCCAAAAAAAATATTCGTATTTTGAATGGGAAACCATTAGTTGTATGGTCTATTCAACAAGCAATACAATCGAATATCTTTGATATTATTATGGTATCGACAGATGATAACGAGATTGCAGAGATCGCAAAAACTAATGGAGCCGATGTTCCATATTTAAGACCAGCAAAATTAGCAAAAGACGATTCAGCGACCATCGATGTTATTACACACGCTGTAGAATATTATCTTACTGTTGGAAAAAAATTTGATTATACAGCGCTTATCGAACCGACTTCACCGTTAAGAAAAAAAGATGATTTAAAAAATGCGACCCAATTACTAGTAGATCATGAAGAAATTGCGGATTCACTTGTTAGTGTGGGTGAAATCCATATGGAAAGCCCATTTATTGCTCAAATAATACAAAACAATTTTGTAAAGCCATTGATGGAAAAAGAGTTTAGTAAAATTTTTCAACGACAACAGCTTTCAAAGACTTATTTCCCGTATGGTGTGATCTATATATCAAAAACAGATAAATTGATAGAAAATAGGAGATTTTACCAATCTAAGACAATTCCGTACTTTATTGAACGTTGGCAAAATTATGAGATAGACGATAAGATTGACTTGCTATGTGCAGAAGCAATAATGAAAGAAAATAAAAAGGAAAAATTATGAGATTTTTAATTGTTGGATTAGGATCAATGGGAAAAAGAAGAGTTCGATGTTTGCAGGCACTCCGCCAGTTTGATATTATTGGCTTCGATCTTCGTGAAGACAGAAGAAATGAAGTTACAAATAAATATTCAATTAAGGCAGTAGGCGATCTCTCGTTAGTTGAAATTAAGAATGTGGATGCCATTATTATTTCCACTCCTCCTGATCACCATCTTGAGTATATCAAATATGCAGTAAATAATAATAAATCTTGTTTTATCGAAGCAAGTGTTATTGTGAAAGGACTTGATAGAATTAATGCGATGTCGAAGTCAAAGAAGATTGTTATTGCGCCATCGTGCACCATGCGATTTCATCAGGGGATAAAGAATATCAAAAATATTGTCAACAGCGGAGCATATGGTAAGGTTTCTAATTTTACCTATCATTGCGGTCAATATCTTCCTGATTGGCATCCATGGGAGCTTGTTAAGGACTTTTATGTTTCGAAGAAAGAGACCGGAGGTGCAAGGGAGATCGTACCATTCGAACTCACATGGCTGTTTGATGTGCTAGGATATCCAACCGGTGTTAAAGGTTTTAAAGCAAAGACAATTGACGTTGGGGCAGATATTGATGATTCGTATGCGATAATTTTAAAGTACGACTGTTTTGTTGGATCAATGATCATTGACGTCACTTCGCGATTTGCAACTCGGTCTTTGATTCTCAATATGGAATATGGCCAACTTGTCTGGAACTGGGAAGATAATTTTATCATGATTTATGAAGCAAAAAAGAATAAATGGAGAAAGTTCAAGCATCAACTGGGAAAAGCAAATTTAAATTATAATAAATATATTTCCGAAGATATGTATGTCGATGAAATAGCTTCATTTATTAAGGCGATTAAAAAGAAAGGAATATTCCCTAACACACTTACTGATGACATAGCCGTGTTACGTTATTTAGCAAAAATCGAATCAGGACAATAATTATGGAAAATAGCGATTACAAAGCTCGATTGCACAAAGCTATCCCGGGGGGGGCACACACATACAGCAGGGGTGATGATCAATATCCATCGAATGCGCCGGCAATTCTCGTATCTGGAAAAGGATGCTATGTGTATGATCCAGACGGAATTGAGTATTTAGATTATGGGATGGCATTACGTGCTGTAACAATTGGTTATGGTAATGAAGAAATCGCACAAGCAGCTTTTACTGAGATTATGAAAGGTAATAATCTGACAAGGGCTTCAGTGACTGAACTACAAGCAGCAGAATTAATGCTTGAACTTTTTCCCAAAGCAGATATGGTCAAATTTGGAAAAAACGGTTCAACGGTGACAAGTGCAGCAGTGAAAATGGCACGTGCCTACACGGGAAGAAAATATATCGCTTTTCCTGAAGAGCATCCTTTCTTCTCATATGATGACTGGTTTATTGGATCCACGGTAATGAATAAAGGTATTCCGGATGAAGGTAAATCCCTGTCTCTTCATTTTAGTTATAATAATATTCAATCATTAAAGGATCTATTTGAAAAATATCCCAATCAAATATCCTGTGTTATTATGGAACCTGTAACATTTATCGCCCCATGTAATAATGTTGAATGTAAAATAAATTCAAAGCGTGAAATGTGTCGCGAATGTTCACAGAACAAGACCAATTTTCTGCATCAAGTGAAAGATGTATGTCATAAAAATGGCGCAATATTCATTTTAGACGAAATGATCACAGGCTATCGCTGGCATTTACAAGGTGCACAATATTATTATGATGTAGAGCCCGACCTTTCGACATTTGGAAAAGGTATGGCAAACGGATTCTCCGTTGCAGCATTGATCGGTAAACGAGAAATTATGGAACTTGGTGGAACATTGAAAGAAGGTGCCGAAAGAGTGTTTCTTATCTCCACGACTCATGGTGCTGAAATGAGCAGCCTAGGAGCTTATCTTAAAACCGTTGAGTTATATCGAAGGTTCGAAGTTATAAAATCTCTTTGGCAGTACGGTGCAAATTTTATTGATGGATTGAATACTATTGCCAAGGAATATGAAATCCAAGATTATTTTTATGTCTCAGGATATCCTTGTTCCCCATATTATTTTACAAAAGACAAGACGGGGAATCTCTCGTTAAGCTATCGAACACTCTTTGCACAAGAAATGATGAGGTCAAAAGTCCTGTTGCCATGGATCGCATTAAGTTACTCACATGGTGATAAAGAATTAAGCATGACACTTGATGCAGTTCGGAAAGCACTTCGTGTGTATTCACAGGCGTTGGATTCTGGAATTGAAAAATATCTTGTTGGAAATGATATTAAACCGGTATTCCGAAAGTATAACTAATGAACATTGGTCTCGTTCAATACGATCCTCATTGGGAAGAAATTAATGTAAGCAAAGATCGGATTCTTTCATTGTTGGAAAAATCATTTATAAAAGAAAGTAAAATTGATTGGTTGATTTTTCCTGAAATGACTTTAAGTGGCTTTTCGATGAATATAAATAAAACGACACTCAAGACTGAGGATATACAATTTATTAAAGATATATGTCAACAATATTCAGTTTCCATAACCTTTGGGGGTGTTATGGATGGATTCAATAATAATATTACCCTAAATACAAAAGGAGTTATTGTTTCGTCGTATTCCAAAATACACTTATTTTCTTATGCGAAGGAAGAATCACATTATAAATCTGGAGATCGAGTGAAGTCGTTTGACTTAAATACAGTTCGCATTACACCTCTTGTGTGTTATGATTTACGATTCCCATATCTATTTTGGAATGCGGCGAAGGAGACAGATCTCTATGTCGTTATAGCAAATTGGCCTTCCTCTAGAATATCTCAATGGAGAGGATTGCTAATTGCTCGAGCCATTGAAAATCAATCATTTGTTGTAGGCGTCAATCGAATAGGGTGCAGTCCAAGTGAAGATTATAATGGGAACTCTCTGGTAGTAAATCCTTTGGGAAATATTATACTCGAATGTTCTAGAGACGAAGGAGTGTTTACTGTAAGCATAGAACCTGCTGAAGTTAATAATGTACGTTCAAAATTTCAATTTATGGCAGATCGGAAAATGTTTTAATATAAATATTAACATTAGAATTTATTATAGCACTAATTGTATCTTTCATAAAAAGACATGAAGAAATGCTTCTGAATAGTTGATATCATAATTTAGAACAATTTATTTTATTAATTGTATTGTTGAGAATGGAATTTGTCTTGAGCGGAAAGGTTGTATCATGATAGACGGTAAAAGAATTCTTGCGGTAATACCGGCGAGGGGTGGGAGTAAAAGGATACCAGATAAAAACATCAAATTGTTTTGTGGGCATCCCCTTATTAAATATTCAATTGATGCTGCAAAAGGAAGCAAATATCTAGATCGTGTGATAGTTAATACGGAGGATACGATAATTGCAAAAATAGCAGAAGAATTAGGGGCAAATATTCCGTTTATGAGAGATGCTTCACTGGCATCTGATAGTACTTCTAGCGTTGAAGTTATTTTGGATACAATACGTTGGTTTGAATCCAAACATGAAAGCTTTGATATACTCGTTGTGTTACAGCCTACGTCTCCTTTAAGAAACAGCAATGATATTGATACAGCTTTAGAGCTTATGATAAATAAAGGTAGTTTATCATTAGTAGCAGTAAATGAAAACCATGAAAAAGAAATATTTTATAAATATGTTGATGATAAGGGAGTTGTCGTTAATGAACAAATATTTGATGTAAAGAATAGTTCTTTAAATAAATTGAACGGTGCCCTTTTTATCATGAATTGGACTTTCATCAAATCAAATAAAAGTTATTACTACGACAATACCATAGCATTTCCAATGCCAGCAGAACGCTCTATTGATATTGATACTCCGCTCGACTTTGAAATTGCAGAGTATCTATATGATAAAAAGAAACCTCAATGATTGCGGAGCTTGTCGTTCTTATGTTGTTTATTATTGTTCCTCGTGCTTTTTATTGAGTTTAACCTCTAGGGATACATATATGATGAATTAAGAAATTCTAAAGTTCGGATGCGCTTATTTATTTGTACAATTATTAAAAGATAACTCATATTAACTCCGAGAATACTATTGATTAGTATTAATTGTCCTATCTGTAATTCTACGCAAGTAATCTACAAAATTTCCTTAGGTAATAAAGTATTTCCAGTAAATATTTCTATTTGCAAGGAATGTGGTTTTGTATTCCAAAACCCTCGTTTCACGCGAAGTGAATGGAATAATTATTACTTAACAGATTATGATGAGTTTCATCGCCCAATTGCAAACGATGCGAAAGTGGATAATTCAGCAGATTTAATAGCTCAAAGAATAGAAACTGTTTTTAGTAATATAACTAATAATAATATCTTAGAAATTGGCGCCGGTGTTGGTGACATTGTAATAAGTTTGAAAAGGAGGTTTGTCAATAATGAATATTTTGCGGTTGAACCATCGAATTCTTGTGCAAATATTCTGGCAAAGAATGGAATTAACGTTATTGCTTCAACAATTGAAGAAATATCGGAAGAACATTGTCAACAATATGATATTATTATTGCCAGGCATGTTCTTGAGCATTTCTATCAGCCATTAGAATCATTGCGCATAATTGCTAAACTATTAAAAAGGGATGGAGTTCTATATATAGCTGTTCCCAATTTAGGCGGCACACAAAATATTATTGAATCATTTTATTTCCCACATATATCATATTTCAATATGAATACTTTATCTCTCGTATGTCAATATTCTGGACTTAAAGAATTAGTGATTTCAGTGGTCAACAATGAACTATATGGTTTATTCATAATTGATACCAAACATAAATATATTAATATGGAAATGAAATCGAATTATATAATGACTACCGAATTATTGAATTCTATAAATATCATTCAATTAATTAAAAAATTAGTTAAAAGGAAAGTAGGTAGTATAATACCGATAAGAGTTCTAAAATATTTATTAAAATGTCGTAGAGCCTATTAACAATTATATAACATATGGTTTTACAATTACACCAAGGAATTCTTATGATTATTTTACTATTAGGTGTTGGTTAAAAAGGAGAGAATAGAAGACAATTAAAAGCGGCCATATGTAAAGGAATGAAAATCGCATTGTAATTAATTCAATAAAGGCACTTTTGAAACACGACTATCGTATTGCTTTTTTAAAAAACAACATCTTTGTAAGCATTGGTACCTTCCTGGTCTATGCAAAAGGCATTATACTCTTACCACTTCTCATTAAGACCGTCGGCGTAAGCACGTATGGGAGTTTTATTCTGTTGATATCTTACATTAGTGTTCTGTATGGTATTTCTTCTTTTGGAATTGGATTCAGCTATCAAAGGTTTATGCCCTCTGCAAAAGGAGAGATAAGAACGGACCTGTTCTATTTCCAATTTTTATTCCATCTATGCTCTGTAGGAGTACTCGCCCTCGTTTGTATTCTTGGAAATAGAATGTTTAAAAGTATATTTTTGAGCCCTAATGATAATTATTTCGCATTATACACAGGACTTACGTTGTTTTCGACTTTATTATACAACAAGGCGGTAGATTATTTCCGCTACACGAATCGGATGAACTACTTTTCTGTGGCAACCAGTGCATACCCATATTTGAACATAGTGATAATAATCGTATTCATGTATACAAAACAAACAATCGATTTGAATTTTTTACTACTGGCAAATATCGTATCATTGCTATTGGTAGCACTTCCATTATTAAGTAAGGTTTATTTTGAAATTGGTTTCAAATTACCGTCCTTTGCTATTCAACGAATCGTTAATGACATCAAGATCGGTTTCCCGCTTGTGCTTGTTTTTATCACAGATTTTGTGATGGCGGGAAGTGATAGATTTATTATAGCATTTTATATGACATCACAAAGTGTGGGCTTTTATAATCCCGCCTATACACTTGGGTCTTTCGTTATTATGTTCCCGAAAGTTCTGGGTGTGGTACTACCACCCTTGCTCAGTAAAGCAACAGATGAAAATGAAACTCTTATGGCTCAAATTCTTCTCAATAAAGCGGTGAAATTGTATGTTGCATTGATTATTCCATTCATAATCGGTTGTCTTACATTAAGCCGAACACTCCTTGTGATACTTGCAAATGAAGAAGTGGCAAATGCGTCCTATTTTATTACACCAATTATTGCTATAGGAATGTTTTTCTATGGTATGACTATTATCCTGGCGCATGGGGTCGCGTTTGTTAAAATGCAAACTAAAGTTATTTTTTATGCAAATTTGATTGCAGGCGTATCCAGTGTTCTATTGAACTTCATTTTCATTTATTTATTAAGGAATATTATCATTGCAGCAATTGTTTCACTTATTAGTTATGTCCTTTCGTATTTCTTTTTGTATTACAGAACAAAAACAATAATGAGAATAGAATTCGACAAACAATTCACGATGCGTATACTATATGCAGGAATTAGCATGGGCGTTTTTATAGAGGGCTTAATGCCTTTTATTCATAGTAAATTCATAGTACTAGGATTTATAATCCCTTCAAGCATAATATTTTACATAGTTGTAGTGCTATTGATCCGTGCTTTTAACAAAAGTGAAATTGAATATTTTAGAAGCATTATTAAACTTAAATTCAGCAGATAAATATTGTTATTGCGCCATGGAGGAAAGACAATTCGAATTAATGAAGAAAGCAGGACTTCTTATAATCTGCAAGGATTTAAGGGACGTAAATCTTATTGACTTCGAATTCGATAAGGGTTACACTCAACTTGTAGTTGCTACAGACTCAATCTAAGCCCTTATAATTTCTCATACGATTCACAATTTAGTGATAAGACAAATAGTAATATTATCCTAATTTATGATTTTTTAAGCGCTTGTTTTATGTTGGTATAAATGTTGATCTTAATCAATTATTCATTCCGATCAACTAAATGACAACATTGTAATCATAGGGAGTTCAGCCGAGATGTTATGAAAGACGTTTATTTTTTATGTGACCACCCATATCCTTTAGTGATATTTCATAACCTTGTTTCACTGCTTAAAAGGACAGGTAACCAACAATTTCATACACATGCATTGTTCTACAATCATTGGTATTTTGCAAAGATTGATGTCATGGAATTTCTAAAAGAATTCGATAACATCTACAAATTGCACGTTGCAAATTATCAGACAAATATTTTTATTGGTCTTATTAGGGGCTGGTCCCTCAAACGTAATCTTGGCAAGATAAAAGTGTCCCAGCCATCAGTTTTAGTAACACTTTCATATAGCGAACTGGTGACAAATTGTGTATGTCGATGGTTCAGGGACTTAAATAGAGATGGGAAAATTATCCATTTAACTATCTACGAAAACTTCTTAGAGACGAGCAATGCACGTAAGTCATTCTTAAAGACGTTGTTAAATAGAATTTATACAAAACTTCTTGGTCTCGCTCCAGTCGTGTCTTGGGTTGATGAAACAGGAACACTAATTGAACGGACCTACCGTAAAGATCCCCACGATAGAACCATTAGGCTTAGTTCTTCCACTGAAATGAAAAATAGCAATATAAATGACACGACAATATTGCCATTTCCTACTTTTGTTGACAACTCCAGTGGCGACGGAAGCAAAAGGCGAAGAGTGATCTATTTTGGATGTCATTCTTTGCTTAACATTTATACTTCTTTGGATAAAAATAAATACATTAAGACTGTGAATTGTGTTCTTCGCTGGCTTGAAGAGGCGTATGCCTCAGATTCGGCAGTCACATTTTCATATAAGCCACATCCGCAGGATGGAGACCAGATTGCAGAAGGATATGAACTTGGAAAGTTCGAATTATTATTGCCTAACCAAACCGCAGAAATATTATTTTCAAAATATGGTGGCGACACTATCGCTGTGTACAGTTCAGTTTCTACAGCGTGCTTGACTGCTAGTTTATTTGGAATCCCAGCGTATGTATTATATAATATCTTTGATTTTCCAGAAGTATTAAAAAAGCGGTTTGAAAAGCACTTCGGATTAGGAAATCAAAAATTACTTTGCTTTGTGAAGGAGAAAAAAGATATTGGAAGCATAGATCACGTTAATGTTGAGGTTTCTTACAGAGAAACAGAGCGATTATGGACAAAATTCCTAACAAATATCTAAAAATGAAATTATGACTGAATTATTTTTAAAAAATATCCAATTAGAACCACTTTCAAAACACGATCCTCATGGCGTAGTATTTTATGCAAACGATAAAATATATAGAGCAATTAATGAAAAGTACTCTCAAATCTATCGAGATCTTTTTAGACATCCTGATATTGACCATTTGTTCGAGAAAGGATTGATTGAGACGAGCCTTACAGATTACAAAATGAGTGGATATGATCTCATCCTTGAACATAGGAAAGTTCAATTCACAAATTACTGTGTCGAATGGTCCCATCAAATGATTCGTGATGCAGCCGGTATGCTTATCAACTTGGAACTTGAATTGCTTAGTATGGGATATTCGTTAAAAGATCATCATCCGTGGAATATATTCTTTCAATTTAGTAAACCGAAATTTATTGATGTGGCATCTATAGAACCGAAGGGAAGCCAGCCGAATCACGCTAAAATATTTAGCAATATTCTTCTATTCTATGGTGTTCCATTATTCTTATTACGAATGTTTGGGCGTAGACCAACAAAATGGTATATGTTAAATATGTCGTATGTGGATATTGCACCATTAGGAATCATGATCAATCGCATATTCCGCCATACAGCAAAAGTGTTGGTTTGGCTGTTGGAATTGCTTGGTATTTCCACTGAGAAATTACTTATCTATTTTTCAAATCGGTTCCATAAAAATAAAAGTGTTCGGGAAGGAAAATGGTCGAATTATTATCGCAGAGGGATAAAACCTCCTTTGTATCAAGAAATTGACTCTTTTACTCAAAAAGAAACTGGAGCATTAGAAATACTGAAACATTTACGTGAGGAAAATTGTAAGACTGTTATTGACATAGGTTCCAATGAAGGCTTTTTTGCCAATCTATGCGAAAACTTAGGATACGATGTTGTTGCACTTGATTCTGATGAAGCTGCTATTGATCGTTTGTATAAGTTATTAACTTTAGACCATAATAATATCCTTCCGGTGATAATGGATTTCAAGAATCCAACACCGATGTCAGGCAAGTATTTTCTCCATCATGACTATGCTCAAAGATTTCGATGTGATGTTTTACTAGGAATGGCAATTATCCACCATCTCGTATTTTCAAGCAATATGTCATTTGAACACATTGCAGCAAAAATCGGAGCTCTCGCTAGTCATTATGCAATTGTTGAATTTATACCTCCAAATGATGTATATGTTGCGAGATGGATGAAACCTCAATATAGTTGGTATACACTTGAAAATTTTCTAAAGGCTATGAGCCCATATTTTGAATGTAAAAGAATTGTCGATTCCCATCCATCTCCGCGAGTGATTATTTTGTTTGCTCGTATCAATTCGTAGATCAACTGGATTTATAGAATTCAAATATTAAGTTATAAGATTTATGACTTCATTTATGGTAAAAAATAAATCGATTACTACCCTCAACAAGAAAACAATGGACTTATCCTATGACGAATAAAAGTGGAAATGTTAATTTTGGTTTATATGCAAAATTCTATGATGTGTATTATAATCAGAAAGATTACTCTTCGGAGGTCGAATACGTTTTAGAAATTGCTAACAAGTATGGAGTCAAACCGTCTGCTGTGCTCGATATTGGTTGTGGCACAGGGAATCATCTTATCCCGTTAGCAAAAAAAGGAATACATGTAAAGGGAGTTGACTTGTCTCCATATATGATAGAGATAGCAAAAAAGAAAATAAGACAAGAAGGGATAGAACAATATGCTATTGTCGATGAAGGTAATGCAACTTCTTATAAAGATGGACAGAAATATGATCTTGTCATTTCGATGTTTGCTGTTCTTGGCTATCTTACCTCGAATAATGATTTTATCTCAGCTTTAAAGACGGCAAGAAATCATCTCTCTGACCATGGGATATTCATTTTTGATGTCTGGTTCGGACCCACAGTTTTGAAAGAATGGCCTGAAACGAGAATTCAAGAGTTTACCATTGATAATAAAAAAGCTTTGCGTTTGGTGCGACCGGAAGTTAATATTGTTGATCAAATTGTCGCTGTACATTATGAAATTATAAAATTCATATCGGCGAATACAGTTGAAAAGTTCGAAGAAACTCACTTTATGCGGTATTTCTTCGTGCAAGAAATAAAGCAATTTCTTCAGTTGAGCAATTTAGAGCTTTTAGAAATACATCCATTCCTAAAACCCAAAGCAGATCCTTCTATAGGTGAATGGTCGATTACTGTTGTATCGAGGTCCAACAAAGAGAGGTCATAAAATGATAGAGATAAAAAATAACAATCAGATTATCGCAATCATTATTCCGTCGGATTATCATCCGGAAGGTATCAAGTTTTTTACTCCGGGCAATTTTTCACAACAACTCGCATATATGAATCGACCGGAGGGATATTCCATCTCGGCACACACGCACAATAAAATCTATCGTCAAGTATTTTATACATTAGAAACTCTTTTCATTAGAAAAGGAAGAGTTCGAGTCGATTTTTATGATGATGATAGAATCTTCCTTGAGTCGAAAGAATTAAAAACGGGCGATGTCATACTCTTAGCATCGGGAGGTCATGGCTTTACTATGCTTGAACAAACCGAAATAATCGAAGTGAAGCAAGGGCCATATGCAGGTGATGAAGATAAGATAAGATTTCAGGGAATTAAAAAATGAAAAGAAGATTTATCCCTGTCTGTGAACCTCTTCTTGATGGGAAGGAAAGAGAATATGTTCTTGATGCCATCGAATCAGGTTGGATATCCTCATCTGGGAAATATATTGCGGCTTTTGAAAACAAATTTGCTGAGTACTGCGGAGTAAAACACGGCATTGCTGTTTGCAACGGAACTACTGCCTTACATTTAGGTTTGGTAGCGCTTGGTATCGGTCACGGTGATGAGGTTTTGGTTCCCAATTTTACGATGATCGCAAGTGCATTTGCAGTATGCTATACGGGAGCAGTTCCTATATTTATTGATGCAGAACCGGACACGTGGAATATAGATGTTAATAAGATCGAAGGTAAGATAACAAAAAAGACCAAAGCTATCATGCCTGTACATATTTATGGTCATCCATGTGACATGAATCCGATCAATGCATTAGCTCAAAAATATGGTTTAAAAATCATTGAAGATGCAGCTGAAGTACACGGATCTGAATATTATGGAAATAAATGTGGTAGTCTCGGTGATGTCGCTGCATTCAGTTTTTTTGCAAATAAGATTGCTACAACAGGTGAGGGAGGAATGGTCGTCACAAATGATGATGAGATTGCTCGAAGATGCAGATATCATAAGAATCTCTGCTTTCCCTTAACAGGCATAAGAAATTATCAACATTCTGATATTGGATTTAATTATCGGATGTCAAATCTCCATGCAGCGATTGGATTAGCGCAAGTCGAACGTTTAGATTTCTATGTGGCAAGAAGACGGAGTAATCATGCATTGTATCGAAAATATTTACACGATACTTCCGGTATTTTATTTCAAGCTGAAAAACAATGGGCGAAGAATGTTTTTTGGATGAATGGAATTGTCGTTGACAGTATGCTTTTTGGAATGACGCGAGATGAACTCGCTCTCAGCCTGAAAGAACACGAAATTGATACACGCCCATTTTTTGTTGGCATGCATAAACAAGAAGCGTTATTAAAATATGGTTGCTTGCCCGACAAGAATTATTCGACAACAGAATGGTTAACAGAGAATGGACTCTATTTACCATCAAGCTCTAATTTGACCGAAGATGATATTTTATGGATTTGTGAAAACATTAACAGTTTGAAGCGCACATCATAATGGGATTGGCTCAAAAACAAGAGAGCGAGAAGATTCACATATGCCTCGTCTTAAATCTACGTTCAGAAGTTGGAGGAAAATTTCAATACGCGCTCTCTCTTTTCGAGAGTTTGATTACTTTCGATAAAACGCGATTTATAATATCAATTGTTTACAATAATATACTTTGGTCAAAGTATCTTTCTCAGAATTCCCTTGACGTGCATAGGTATTCGAGGAATATATTTTCAAAAATCTTTAAAGAGGTTGTTTTACTATGTCCCAATGGATTGAATCTATGGAGAAAGTATGGGAGGTACATTGATC
>Ga0105104_10000900_pt1 | contig 23110 bp, 13 predicted proteins | sample PPLLaktember2015_3_FD_87034 | JGI IMG/M metagenome (GOLD analysis project Ga0105104, IMG submission 87034) | Freshwater sediment microbial communities from Prairie Pothole Lake near Jamestown, North Dakota, USA - PPLs Lake P7 Core (6) Depth... | ecosystem: Environmental > Aquatic > Freshwater >... | reverse complement strand
CTGAGCGGCGGGCAGCGCCAGCGGGCCGCCACGGCGAGAACGCTGATGTTGAATCCGAGCCTCATCGTCGCGGACGAGCCGGTGTCGATGATCGACCTGTCGACGCGGGCCGAGATCCTGTCGATGATGAAGCAGCTGCAGCGGGAGATGGGGCTGACGTACATCTACATCACCCACGACCTGTCGACGGCTCGGTACTTCACAGACCGGCTTGCGGTCATGTACCTGGGAAAGATCATCGAGATGGGGAAAGCCGGCACGCTGATCGACAAGGCCCTTCATCCATACACGAAGGCCTTGATCGGCGCGGTGTGCGAGCCGGTCTCCGGGAAGGTCAACCAGATCAAGGACGTTCCCATCAAGGGAGAGATTCCCGCCGCGACGAACATCCCGACGGGATGCCGGTTCCACCCGCGGTGCCTGTACAGTGTTGCGGAGTGCTGGCAGGAGGAGGAACCTACGCTCGAAGACGTCGGCGGCGGCCACATGGTGGCGTGTCGACGGCATCTCGAAATCGAGCGGCTGGGCAACGCCGCGCGGACGTCGGAAGCGTCTCTCGGCTTGAGACGGACGGCGTAGGCCGGCGACGAGGAGAGAAGCTCAGGAGGCCCTGGGGGGATCTCTCTCCAGGGCCTCTCCTTGGTGTTGCGAGGGGGGATGACCATGAAGGGCGCGCCCGAAGAGAAGCCTCGGGAAGAGAACGAAGCAGTGACGGGTCGGCTCGAGCGCGTGTTCATCGAAGAGGAGATGCAGCAGTCGTACATCAACTACGCGATGAGCGTCATCCGCGGCCGCGCGATTCCGGACATTCGCGACGGCCTAAAGCCGGTCCAGCGCAGGATCCTCTACGGAATGCGGGAGCTGGGAGTCGTCCCCGGGAAGCCGCACAGGAAGTCCGCGCGTGTGGTCGGCGACGTGATGGGAAAGTTCCACCCGCACGGGGATCTCGCGATCTACGACACCATGGTGAACATGGCCCAGGGGTTCTCGTTTCGTTATCCGCTCGTCGACGGGCAAGGCAACTTCGGCTCGATCGACGGCGACCCCCCGGCCGCAAACCGCTACACCGAGGCAAGGTTGTCGCGTGTCGCCATGGAGTTCCTGGAAGAGCTGGGCGAGAAGACGGTTGACTGGACGCCGAACTTCGACGAGTCCCTCGACGAGCCCGTCGTTCTTCCGGCGCGGGTTCCGAGCCTCTTGATGAACGGGTCGTGGGGCATTTCGGTCGGCATGACGACCCAGATTCCGCCGCACCACCTCGGAGAGCTCATCGACGGGGTCGTCGCACTGATGGACGACCCGTTCCTTTCGGCCAAGGACCTCATGACGCACATCCCGGGGCCGGACTTCCCGACCGGCGGCGTGATCATGGGGCGAGCCGGCATCGAGGAGATGTACCGCACGGGCCTTGGAAAGATGACGGTTCGCGGCAAGGCCGCCATCGAGGACAACCAGATCGTGATCACCGAGATCCCCTTCCAGGTGAGGAAGTCGACGCTCGTGGAGACGATTGCCGCCAAGGTGCAGAACGGCGAGATCGACGGGGTATCCGACCTGCGCGACGAATCGGATCGCGACGGGTTGCGCATCGTCGTCGAGCTGAAGAAGACGGCCAACCCGAACGTCGTTCTGAACCAGCTGTACAAGTTCACACCGCTCGAACGGACGTTCTCGGCGATCTTCCTCGTGATCATCGACGGAAACCCGCGGACCCTTTCGCTGAAGGAGATCCTGAACTCGTTCATCGACTTCCGCCGAGAGGTCGTGCGGCGGCGGACGGAGCACCGCCTTGCCGTCGCGAAGGAGCGGGCGCACATCCTCGAGGGGTATCGGATCGCCCTTGCGAACATCGACCGCGTGATCGAGATCATCCGCACGGCGCGCGACACAGAGACGGAAACCCGTCTCTTGCAGAAGGAGCTGGCGCTCACCGACGAGCAGATCGACGCGATCCTCAAGATGCGCCTGTCCCAGTTGCGGATCCTGGAGAGCGAGAAGATCGACGTGGAGTACGAGGAGAAGAAGCGGGCGATCGCCGAGTACGAGGAGATCCTCGGAAGCGAGGTGACGCTCGACGAGACGATCAAGCGAGAGCTGCGCGAGATCGCGGAGGCGTTCCCGGACGCGCGGCGCACGACGCTCGCCAACGAGGACGGGTCGGTTGACTTCAACGAGCTGATCCCCGATTACGACCTGATGGTGACGGTGACCCGACGAGGATACGTGAACGCGCCGCGAGCCCAGGAGTTCCGCAGCCAGGGGCGGGGCGGCAAGGGGGTTATCGGTCAGCGAACGAAGGACGACGACTACGTGGCCGTGACGTGTCTCGCCAACGCCCGGGACGAGCTTCTCTTCTTCAGCGACCGGCGCAGGGTGTACCGCACTCAGGGCTACAAGTTGCCGTCGCTCGGGCGCGACGCGGCCGGGAAGAACGTGCGGAGCTTCGTGCCGCTCGAGCAGGAGGAACTCGTTCGGTCCATCCTCCCGGTGCGGAGCTTCGGAGACGTCGGGGATGAGCTGTGCTTGATGGCGACCGCGAACGGGATCGTCAACAAGAACCGGCTCGACGACTACTCGAACGTCAACGCCAACGGGATCATCGCCCTCAATGCCGACGACGACGATCGCCTGGTCGACGTGGCGGTTGGCGACGGGGGAGGCGACGTCATCCTCGCATCGTGGCGCGGTCAGACGATTCGCTTCCGCGAGGACGAGGTGCGGCTGACGAAGCGGCCCTCCCGAGGCGTCATCGGGATCCGCCTCGAGGAAGAGGACCATGTCATCGGCATGGCGTGCCTCGGGCGCGAGATCACGATGGACAAGAAGCTCCTCATGGTGACGACTCGCGGCTACGGAAAGCGCGTCGCTCTCGACGACTTCCCCGTCCAGGGGCGGGGCGGCAAGGGCGTGCAGGGGATCAAGCTCGATCCGGAGTGCGGGGAGCTCGTCTCTGTCGTCATCGTCTCCGACCAGGACGAGATCATCATCACGACCGAACAGAAGGTCATCCGGATCGTCGCCGGGGACATCAACGTGTATCGACGCTACGCTCGTGGCGTCCGGCTCATTCAGCTCGAGGAGGACGACCGGATCGTCTCCGTCGTCCGAACGTGAGGGACAAGGATCATGGACGCGATCGAACGGCTCGTGGAAGAGAAGCTGGGACGGGGAGTTCATGATCTCGTCCCGCGTGAGGACCTCGTCGCCAAGCTCCGCCGATCGAAAGAGACGGGCAAGCCGCTGCGGGTCAAGCTCGGCATCGATCCCTCGGCGCCGCACCTGACCTTCGGACACTCCGTGCCGCTGCGGAAGATGCGGCAGTTTCAGGATCTTGGACACACGGGGGTTCTCGTCGTCGGGGATTTCACCCGCCGGATTGGGGATCCGTCGGGGAGAGCGTCGACGCGGGCCCTCATGTCGGAGGCCGAGATCGAGCGGAACATGGCGACGTACAAGGACCAAGCGTTCAAGATCCTCGACCCGGCCCGGACGGAGGTCGTCTACAACTCGACGTGGCTCGGGGCCATGACGTTCGCCGACGTGATCCAGCTGACGGCGAAGTACACGGTGGCGCGCATGCTGGAGCGCGACGACTTCGCCAAGCGCTACGCGGAGAATCGCTCGATCAGCGTGCTCGAGTTCCTCTACCCGCTTGCTCAGGCCTACGACTCCGTCGCCATCCGCGCGGATGTCGAGCTTGGCGGAGCGGACCAGCTGTTCAACCTTCTCGTCGGGAGGGACATCCAACGCGAGTACGGCCAAGAGCCGCAGGTCGCGCTGACCGTCCCGCTCCTCGTTGGCTTGGACGGCGAGCGCGCGATGAGCCAGTCGACGGGGAACTACGTTGGGATCGGCGAGACGCCGAAAGAGATGTACGGAAAGCTCCTATCGATCCCCGACGCGCTCATCGGGCCGTACTTCGACGCTCTGACGGACGTCGACGGCGAATCGGTCAAGAAGGAGATCCACGACAGTCCGCGCGATGCGAAGCGGCGGCTGGCGCGGACCCTCGTCACGAAGTTCCACAGCGCCGCGGCGGCCGCGGAAGCCGAGGCCGAGTTCGACCGGATCCACGTGCGCCACGAGCGACCGGCCGACGTGCCGCAGAGGGCTCTCGACCGATCGAAGCTGAAGGCCGACGGGACGATCTGGGTGATCGACCTCCTCGAAGCCTCGGGGCTCGTCAAGAGCCGCGGCGAGGCAAAGCGCGTCATCGAGCAGGGCGGAGCTCGCGTCAACGAGGAGCGGATTGAGTCTCCCGACGTCGATGTCCCGTTCAGCCCTCCGGTTCTCGTCCAGGTCGGCAAACGGGCGTTTGTCGAGCTCGTCTAGCCCGGCGGACGCGGCCTTGTAGCTCGAAGCGGAGGGCGACGGGTCTCCCGTTCCCTGACGGAGGCCGCCCGACCGGCTGAGATTCGGGCCCTACTGGACGTCGATCTCGATCACGAGCGAGTCGGTGTTGCCGCCGTCGTCCGTGACGGTGAGGCGGACCTCGAACGTGCCTGCCGCCGGGAAGACGAAGACGGCAATGGGGTCGGTGGCGTCCGTCGTGCCGTTGCCGTCGAAGTCCCAGGCGTAGCCGGTGATGGTCCCGTCGAGGTCGATCGACGGCTCCCCGCTGAACATGACCGTCTCGCCGGCCTTGGGGGAGAGGGGCATGTACTGGACGTCGGCGATCGGAGGCTGTGAGGAGGCCGGCGCGACCGAGGACGTCGGCGTCACCGGCGCGGAGGGCGTTGGGCTCGCGACCTCGAGCACGCGCGTGACCGTGTCGCGGTTCCCTCCGTCATCCGTGACCGTTAGGCTCACGGGGTAGGAGCCGGCATCGGGGAAGACGCGCAGGGCCGAGGGACCGGAGGCGTCGCTCTTCTCGTCCCCGTCGAAGTCCCACGCGTAGCTCACGATCCGCCCATCGAAGTCGATCGACGCGGACCCGTCGAAGGCCACCGCGGCGCCCGGCGCGGGCGCGGCCGGGGAGACCTCGAAGTCGGCGATCGGAGGCTTGAAGCTCCCCGCGACGGGGGAGGCGGCTCCCGAAGGCGTCAGAACCTCGACGACGACCGTCTTCTCGTCGACGTTGCCGGCGTCGTCCGTCACGGTCAGCGTGACGGACGCTCGACCGGGGACATCGAACGAGTGGACCACGGAGACCCCGCCTGCGTCCCTCGCTCCATCCGCGTCGAAGTCCCAGCCGTAGTCGACGATGGTTCCGTCGAAGTCGAAGGAGTCGGACGCGTCGAAAGTGACCGCGTCCCCGGCTGTGGGCGCTGCCGGGAGGTAGCCGAAGTCGGCGGTCGGCGGCTGGTAGGTGATGAGCACCTCACGTGGCCGGATGTGGCCTCCGATGGCGACAGGCGGCGCGCCGAGGGCCGTGACGTCGATCTGGAGCGTATCGGCCGTCGTGAACGCGAACCGTGCCGGCAGGGATCGTGAATCGACGGAGAGAACGTACGTTCCGGGTACGAGGTCATAGAAGGCGAAGTCGCCGCGCGCGCTCGACGCGGAGGACAGAGAGACTCCGTCGGAACCCGTCAGGATGAGGCGGATCCCGCCAAGCCCTCCCTCCGCGCTCTGACGGACTCCGTTCTGATCCGCATCTTCGTAGACGGCGCCGCGGAGAACCACGACCGGGGATAGGGGGACGGCCAGGTTCACGCGTTGGCCCGCGAGGAGAGCCACCGCGATGGGATCGGGGGCCGCGGCATCGGCAGGGAGTTCCGTGACCGCCACGTCGTACGCGCCCGGAGCCAGAGGCGGGAAGCGGAAGGCTCCGTCCGCGTCCGTGGAGGCCTGGCGGCCGCCGGCGGCGAGAACGGCTCCCTCGACCGGCGGGTCGTCCGCGTCGACTGCCCCGTTCCCGTTCCGATCGATGAACAGCCGCCCCTCGATGCGTCCTTTGGTCACAAGGAAGGGGGCAAGCACGCCGAAGCTCACCCGCGCCGAGATTCCCCATCCGAACGCCGGGGATGTGACGCCGTCGCGATCCCACGCCATCGTGCTGGAGAGGGCAAGGTCGGCGTCGTCGGATACCCGGAGGAGTACGGACGCGTCGACGTCGTAGTCGTCGAGCTCGTTGCGGAAGGTGATCGACGCCTCATGGAGGGTGCCCTCGGGACGCAGAACGACGGCGGCGTTGGACGTCGCCGACAGCGTGGCTCCGGTGACGACATCGACGTACGTCTCCTGCTGCAGTCGCAGGAAGGCATAGAAGCCATCCACGGAGAGCCCGACGCCCTGCGTGTGGGTGAGCGTTCGAACGTGGCTCCCCGCCAAGCGATCGACTTGGTCGGCGATCCGGCCGTCGAAGGCGTACGGGAAGACCCCGGCGGATTGAGACAAGCTGTAGGCGACAAGGAGGCTGACGTCATCCCGGACTGCCGGATCCGCGCCGCGGATGCGTTCGAACTCGAGGGTGGTTCGCAGCTCGGGGCCGCCGGCGATCGGGCGGGCGAAGAGGTTGAAGCCGAGGGAATCCTCGACCAGGGTGTCGACGGCCGGGTCGCCGACGACGTTGTCCTTCACGTGGGCGAGCGAGATGCCGATCGAGAGCGCCGTCAGGCGCAGCCGCTGAGCGATCTCGACGCCCGCGGAGTCGCTGCGAAGTCCAGGGAAGTACGTGTCGACACAGAACGCGCTCGCCGCCAGGAAGTAGGCCGTCGTATCGATCGACGTGTTGGCGAAGAAGGCGTGTCCGAGGAGGCCGTTGTCGGTGCCTACGGCGCCCTCCATGCGGAGCGTCCAATCCGTCAACGGTTCGGCGAACGCGGTCGCACTCCAGATCGACTCCTGCGTCGCCGGACTCCGCGCGTCGGAATAGGCAATCCCAAGGTTTGCCGCCTCGGGGCCGAGGGTGACGTAGCCGCCGAAGCGTGCCTCGTCTCCGTCGATCCCTCCGACGAGCGCGAGATCGACAAACGCCGTGTCCACCGCCGCGTATCCGCCTTCGCACGTGACGTCGACGAAGTCCGTGAGCATCCTCGACACGTAGCCGAGTGCGAACGACGTGGGATCGAGGCGGTAGAGAACGACGTAGGACACGACGTCGAGTGGGTTCGATCCGAACGGCGACTCGGCGCTGAGCGATGCGGAGAGGTAGCCGCCGAGGACGCGTCCGGAGGCGGCGAACGAAAGGCGACTGTCCCACGTGCCGTCGGTCTCGCTGCGATCGACGCCGATGCGGAGCCGACCCGCGAGCAGTTCGACCAGAGAGCCGCCGACGACGGAGGGGGTCGGCGGACGAATCGACGTGAACAGGACGGCCTCGGCGGTGACGTCGGCGTGGAGCGCGGAGGTGACCGTGACCGTGAGGACGTCGCGGCCTGCAGACGTGCTCTGCGGCACGGAGATCCGTACGGCGAACGTCCTGTGCTCTTGAGGAGCGAGCGCGATCGAGGTCGGGGACACCTCGACGGGGAATCCGCGCGACGAGTTCACGGACACGACCAGGACTTCCTGAGCGTTGCCGCGGTTCACCAACGCGAACTCGTACGTCTTCTCCTGTCCCGGCGCGGTTCCTTCTCCCTCGGAGGGGGAGACGATCTCAATCTGGTTGCGGACGCCGATCTCGACGCTCGCCGACGCGGAGGCCGTCGCCGCAGGATCGGTCGTGGACTCCGCTTTGACTCCGATCGTGTACGGGCCGGCGAGGACCCCCGCCGGAATGGTGATCGTCACGAACAGCGTCTCTTCGTCCCCGGGCCCGAGCGTGAGCGATGGAGGAACTCCGAGGGCCGTCCAGTCGTCCGGGACCTCGACGGACACATCGTATGTCTCCGAGACGGCTCCCGTGTTCGTGATCGAAAAGACGTGCGTGACGAACTCTCCCGGGCGCGCTTCCTTGTCGGCCGAGAGAAGGACCAGGTCAACACCGGCCAGGGCTTCGAACGAAACCAAGATCGCAACCGCGGCGGCGGCCGCAAGCGCTCGTCCAAGCCCTCGGTACGCACCCATGTCGAGAAGACCGTAGCCGACTGGGGTTTGCCGCTACGGGACCGGCAGTGAACACGCCCGGGACATTGGTCTTCGGTCGCGGTGACCGTCGTTCGCCGCTTCGCGTAGGGGACTGGCGAATGTCCCGTCTGCACGGCCCACGCGGGAGTCCGAGCCTTCCCGGCTCTCAGTACCGTGGAACGGTCTGCTCGAAGAGTCTTCGAGGAGTAAAGCGATGAGCGAAGCAAGACTGCTGCGGGAAATCGTGATCGAGGATGAGGATCGGGTCGGCGTGATTGCTGACGTAAGCCGCGTCCTCTGCGACATGGGAATCGACCTCGCGGCTATTCACGTGCGCGTCGAGGGGGATCGCGCATCGATCCACCTCGTCACGAGCTCGCAGACGTACGCCCGGGACGCGCTCCGCGACGCGGGGTTCTCCGTCCAGGAGCGCGACGTCGTCACCGTCGAGATGCCGCACCATCCCGGCTTCCTGTGCCGGATTGCGGAGGCGATGGCGCGGCGCGACATCACGCTCCACGACCTCTACGCGACGGCTTCCAGCACCGGGACCGGGGCGCTCGTCGTCTTCACGTGCTCGAACAACCTCCACGCGCTCCAGCTCCTGCGCGGCAAGTGAGGAGCAAGCCTCGAGGAGGCGCGTCTCGCGTCGAAACGCCCTCCTCTACTCGGAGGGGAGCACCGTGAACGCCCTCCCTGCGGATCGTCCGAACACCTCGGGGAAGTAGAACTCGTGGGCGCTCGCCGGCAGGACCTTGTACTCGCCGGGTTGCACCGCCCGCACTTGGTAGACGTAGCTGTACGTCCCCGCAGGGAGGTAGTCGGCGAAGAGGGCCACCTTCTCGTCGCGGATCTCGCTCCTCGAGTACCAGCGCCACCACCACCAGAAGTACCACGGCGAACGGCCGCTCTCCCGCGAGAGTGAAGGATCGAGGCTCTCCACGCTCTCCGTCGCAAGCGTCGCGTTGACGGCCTCGCAGCCCGCGGGGATCGGGTCTTCCAGGACCACGTAGTAGAGGTCGTGGGGAGCGATGATCGTCAGACGAACGTCGAACGTCTCCCCGACGGCGGCCTCGCCGAGTTCGGGGCACGTCGCGTCGGCGCTGCAGCCGGTGGCCACGTACCGCCGGTCGACGAGGATGCCTCGATCGAGCGGCCCGACCTGATCGGCGGGCAGTTGGACGTAGAGGTGAGCCGTGTAGTAGAGCTTTCCCTCACCTTCGCCGCGGAAGAAGGTCAGCGGGTGGAGATCGCCCGGTCCGAGCTCCGTGCCGGGAATCGACTCTCGAACCGATGTTTCGACGTCGGACGGCGTCACGGCTCCCTCGAGGCGGACCTCGTGGTCCCAGAGGACTCCGTAATCGTAGTCGGCGGAGAGCTCCCGACTCACGACCATCCAGTCCGTGAGCGCGATGAGGGCCCACGCGTTCTCCTGGGTTGTCTCCCAGATCCCGTCCCTGCGGGCGACCATGAGCCAGCGCACGATGTTGGGGACGAGCGGGTTCGCCGCGTCGAGTTGGGCAAACGCATCAAGGATGACGGCGGTGGATCGAGTGTCGGTGTTCATCGCCCATCCGTCGTAGTTGGGTTCCTCCCAATGGGCGCCGGTGGCGGAGAGGATCGCATCGTTCGTCAGATCGGACAGAAGGGTGCGGACTCCGCCGCTTCCGGGTTCCACGGCGTCGAGCGTCATGGCGAGGTACGCCTTCGCGTAGTGCGACAGCTTGGCTCGTCCGGCGAGCAGGTCGTCGGCGTACGCCTTCACGCTCTCCAAACGGCTGCCGAGGGAGAGGACGTAGAGGACCCACGCCTGGCGATTGGCCTCCCATCCGGCGTCCAGCTCCTTCGCAGGGACGAGGGTTTCCTTCAGGAAGCCGAGGGCGCGGTCGATAACGTCGCGACGCGCCGCAACGTCGGCTTCGCCAAGGCGCAGGAGCGCGTACGCCGCGTAGGCGGTGAGGTGCGGATTCGACGTCTCGCCGTCCCACCAGCCCCACCCGCCGTCCCTGTTCTGCCGCGTGTACAGCTTCTCGAGGCCTTCAAGAACCAGGTCGTCGAGCCTTGCGGCCAGCTCGGGGTCGTCGAGGTGGAGGAGCCGCAACGCGCGGAACGTGAGCACGTTCGGCAAGAATCGGCTCACCACCTGCTCCGTGCACTCGTACTCGAAGTGCTCGAGGTACGAGAGCCCATCTCGCATGGACGCGGCGAGGGAGACGTCGAGGCGAAGGTCGAGGCGGCTGCGGGATGCGTCGAACTCCGGCGGGAGAGCGATGGTCTCCGTCCGCCCCCCTGCCTCCGCGAGCACACCGGCGGTCCCCACGATCTCCGGGGCCGTGTAGCGGTAGACGGGTACGGTTCCCTCAGGACCGGTCGTGAGGCGAGGCCGAGCGGCGTCGGACAGCTCGCCGGAGACGGCGCTCCAAGCCAAGTCGACGTACGCGACGTCCTCCACCGTCACCCACCACGTGAGGGTGGCTTCTCCGCGGGCCGGAACGTCGACGGTGCGGACCGCCGGGTCCTCGAGCGTCAGGCCGGTCGAGCCCATCGTGACCTCGACGGTCAGGACGCCGGGCGTCTGGTTCGTGACGGAAGCCGCGAGCCGAACCCGGTCGCCGACGACGAAGAACCGGGGAACGGTCGGCCGCACGAGGAGCGGCTTCGTGACAAGGACGTCGATCGTCGCCTCCCCGACCTCGGTCTCCGTCGTGACCCCCACGGCGCGGACGACCCACGTGGTGAGGTTGTCGGGAAGCTTGACCTGGACGGCTGCCCGTCCGTCGGCGTCGGTCGTGACGGTCGGAGACCAGAAGGCGGTGTCGGCGAAGTCCTCGCGCAGAGCGACTCCGCTTGGGAGTTGCTCGGATGCGCCGCGCGCCTCCTCCAGGTCCGAGCCGCCGGCCTCCGCCATGGGCGCCGCCATCGGCATCGCCGAACCGACGCTGAAGCGCTTGCCGGCCCCCTCCGCGGCCACGGGGCCGACGTCCTCGGTTTGTTCGAGGACGAGGCGACCGAGCGAGATCGTCAGTCCCCCTGCCGTGCGAACCCCGAGGCCGCGCTCCCCGAAGAACTCGCTCGCGATCCGATTCGCAGACCGCGGCTGGAGCGTCAGAACGGCCTTGTCGACGACGTCGAGGGAGAGGCTACCCCGTACGGGCTGTCCGTCGGCGTCGGTGACCCGAAGGGCCACGCCGAGGACATCGCCGGGCTGCGGAGCGGCGCTCGACGGGTCGAGTGCGATCGACAGAAGCTTCGGCGCCGGGTTGACGGACACGGCCACGTAGCCCACCTTCCACCCCGCGGTGGGGGGTGCTCCCGCAGCGATGGCCGCGGCTCGGCCCTGGAAGAGGACGACTCCGATGTACACGTTCGGCACGGCGTCCTCGGTGATCGGGATCTCGAGGACGGCGCTGTTCGACGGCAGCTCGATGACTTGCTGAGTCAGAATGCCGCCGCGCTCGACCGTCACCCACGCCCATTGAGCTCCGGGGTACGGGCTCGGAACGAGGATCTTCGCGGTGTCGCCGACCGAGTACGTCGTCTTGTCGCTGATGAGCGCGATGCGATCGTCGTTCTCGCGCCTCCACGACACGCTCTCGGGGCCGCTTGCCCAGACGAAGAGCCCGGCGCGAATCCGTCGCTCGCGGTCGTCAAGCCCCTGGACGGCGACCTTGTAGGTTCCGCCCTGCTCGGGAACGAAGGCGACGCGGCCTTCGCCGGCCTCGTCCGTCGTCAGCGCGCCGCGGGCGACCTCGATGTCCGACGACGCCCACGTCCACCGGCCGCCTCCGGTCTTGTTGGACTCGAAGACGCTCGACCACTCGCGTCGGTAGACGGTGTAGGAGAGGGACTGGGTTGGGAGGCGAGCGCCCGTCCAGTCGACGGTGACGACGTCGACGGGCATCTCCTCGCCGGCGCGGGCGATCGTCTTGGCCGCGGCGAGGCCGACGTAGTACGAACCCTGGTGGACGACGACGCGAGTGCGGCCGGAGATGGCCTGGCCGTCACGGCCGTGAGCTGTCGCCTCGAGGGTCAGCGTCCGGCTGTCCGTGACGGGAGGATCTTCCGGGGCGTTCAATCGGGAGGCGATGTCGGGTGGGAGTTCGATGGCCAGAGCGCCCGAGGCGTCCGTCCGCCCTGCGCCCTCGAGGATCGGCACGACCGGGGACGGCGCCCTCCACCAGCAACCGAAACAGCTCCAAGGATCGTCCACGTCGGCGAACGTGTAGCGCTCAAGCTGAGGCGGGGAGAACGCGTACGGGGTCGACATGACTCGCCACTCGACGGGAACGTCGGCGACCGGCGCGCCGAAGAAGTAGGTCGCGCGAGCGGTGCCGGCGATTGGGTTGCCGTGCGCGGTTTCGGCGGGATCGACCTCGAGGGTGACCTCGAACTCCGGAGCCCGGTACGCGGCGACTTCGAACGTGGCGTACGCGGACTCCTCCTTCCAGTCGACGCGCACGGAGTACGTCCCAAGCGGTGCGTCCTTCGGGAGCACCAGCTGGTCCGACACGACGCCGAACGCGTCGATGGCGAGGTCCTTCTCGTACACGGCGTCCCACGACGGGCTCTGGATTGTCACGCTCGCCTTTCCCGGCCTCGGGACGGCGTAGTGGACGTCGCTCTCGCCGCGCAACACGGCGCGGAAGAACACGGTCTGGTCTGCACGGTAGATCGGGCGATCGGTGTCGATGTACGTGCGCGTCTTCGGCGACGACTCGGAGGAGAAGTCGAAGTCCCACGGCGAGACGCCGTCGCTCCACTCGGAGCTCGAGAGGACGAACGGGCTGCGCCCCATCACCGTCAGGCCGCGCCAGTCGTACGTGTTCGCGGCGGGGAACCGAGCCAGGCCCCGGCTGTCCGTGACGTCGACATCGACCGGCTCGCCGTCGCCGTCGAGAGCCCACAGGATCAGGCCGCCCACCGGGGCGCCGGTCTCGAGATCGGTGGCAAACACGAGGGTCTCCTCGGCCGACGTCTTCAGGGTCAGGTGTGTGGGGCTTGCGATGAGGATCCTTCGATGCTGCCAGCGGTCCCACTCGACGCCGCCCGCGTGGACGTCGACCACGTAGACTCCCGGCTCGAGCGCGCCTCCGCCCTTGACGAGGTCTACGGGGGCGTAGGCAACCTCGTTCAGCGCGGAGGTGGCGGACACCGTCCAGGATCGTAGCTTTCCTTCGGCCGGAGGAGTGAAGTTGTACCAATCGGACATCGCCCGGAAGTAGGCGGCGGTGTCGATGCGGGTCAGCGTCAGGCGGAGCTCGTCGGTGTTGCGATGCCCGACGTAGAGACGCGCCGGTTCGTACGTGCTGTACGTCGCAACGTGGTCCGGGACCTGGAACCATGCGGCGGGCTCGAGGGCCGCCGTCTTGAACTTGACGGTGAGGCGCTCAGCCGTCTTGTTTCCGTAGGGGTCGGAAATGCCGGGGCTGACGCGGACCGTGTACGTTCGGCTTGGCGCCGCGCCGAAGTCGAGGACGTACGTGTTGTCCCAGGACCGGTAGTACCAAGAGACGTCGGCGGGGGCCGGCGCAGGCTCGACGGCGACGTGATCCATGACCGTGTCGGGATCGATCGGCGTGTTGAATTCGATCTGGAACGACGCATACGGGTAGACGCCGTCGTCGCCGTCCTCGGGAGACGTGCCGACGACGCGGGGCAGCGGGACGGTTCGGAACCGCCACGTAGTGAACGCCTCGGTGCCGAGCCCGCCTTCGGATCCGGTGACGCCGGGCTCGAGCGTGGCGAGGTACTCGGTGTCGTACTCGAGCGGCGTCTTCGGGGTGAACAGGACGTCATTCCCTTCGGTCGACGTCGCGCCTTCGACCTTGGGAGCGAGGGCAATCCCGAGGAGCCCGACCTTGCGAAGAGAGAAGCGATCGGCGGCCGCCGCGCTGTCGACCGCCATGTTGAAGGCGATGCGAACCACGGCGTTGATGGAGACGAGGGTTTCGCCGGAGTCCGGGGCCGTCCACGCGACCTCGGGGCGCTCCGTCGTGAACGTCCAGGATGCGTCGGCGGCGAGAAGGCCTCCCGTCATGTCGGTCAGGCCGGCGGGCACGGTTGCCGTGTACGGAGTGCCGCCGCGAAGAGGCCGTTCCGGAGTGAAGACGTAGATGGACGTGTTGAGCCACTCCCCGGCGCCCTTGACCTCCGGGGCAAGGCGGAGGGGCTTCGGCAGCTCCGCGCTGCGCGGATCCGACAGCGCGGTCAGGGCAACCACAGGACGATTGAACGTCAGAACGACCGTGCTGGTGGTCGCGATCTCGGTGGACCCGTCGGCGGGAGCGGACTGCGTCACCTTGAGGTAGCCGACGGTGCGAACGCGGAACGTTGCGGGCTCCGCGAACGGGATCCCCGTGAGATCTCGTGCCGTCGTCGCGACGGTCAGCGTGTACTCGGCGTCGCGCGACCACGCTGTGGGGGGGAGGACCCGCAGCGTGCGCCCGTCGACCCACTCGAACCGCAGCGGCACCTCGGGGGAGAGTCGAACGGCGTGTTCGACGGAGTCGCGGTTCATCTCGGTCGCGAAGTAGAGGACAACGGCAGCGTCGACGCGAAGCTCCTCTCCTCGTTCGGGCACGATGCGTACGACCGTCGGAGCAACAAGCCCGACGGTCGCCACGGAGGCCGTACTCTGTGCGGCTCCGGGAAGCCCAATCGTCAACAGAAGCACGACGGCCGCGAGAAAGACGAAGCAGACGGTCTGCCGGTTCTTTGTGATCATGTTCGCCCCCTGGTTGCGCCTGGGTCGTTCGGCGCGATGTCCCCGAAGACTGTACCGGAGCGTCGCGCGTACGAGAAATGAACACACGGGTCCCGGCAGGCGTTTCACCGCGTCCCCTGCAGCGCCCTGAATCGGGGTGGAAAGGGCGGAGGGGACCGCTCCCTGCGCGAGGCAGATGGCGGAGACGATGGGAGAAACGGGGCGGAGGATCCTTCGCAGTGCCCAACGTCCATTCCTTTCGTGCGTTCGCTTGCGGACTCTCCGGGACTCGTGCCCGTTCCACCGAATCCTCAATCGGGCTTCACATACTCCTCACATTTCGCGCCTAGGTTGGAGACGTTTGAACTGCGAGTAAGACATCTCGCACCCCCGATACCAGCCCTCCGGGAGAGGGACGCAAGTCCCTCTCCCCTGGCCTTTTCCCGGATCCCCGAACGCCTCGTCGCCGGGCGGCGAATGTGTCAAGATCAAGGACGATGCACTTCCGAGACCCTCACACGGAGAAGCGATGCTGAGCAAGGGCAGAATGCGGCTTGTCCGATCCCTGCAGGACGACAAGGCTCGTGCCCGGCTTCGCCTCTACGTCGTCGAGGGGGACAGGATGGTCCGCGACTACCTCGCGGCAGGGCACCCCGTGGAGCAGCTCTACGCCACGGACGGCTGGTGCGAGGCCCTGCCCGAGTTCGACGGGATGAATGCGGGTGAAGTCACCCGCGTCAGCCGAGCCGAGCTTGAGAAGCTGAGCGCTCTCGCGACCCCGCAGAACGCAATCGCCGTGGTTCCAATGCCTGACGAGGACCTCGATGCGTCACAACTCCCCGAGGGGCTGGCGTTCGGCCTGGACGCGGTGCGCGATCCTGGAAACCTGGGGAGTCTCCTTCGCGTCGCCGCGTGGTTCGGCATCTCCCGCGTCGTCTGTTCCCCGGATTGCGTCGACCCCTACAACCCCAAGGTCGTCCAGGCCACGATGGGGGCGCTCCTGCATGTCGGCGTGTCGTGCGCCCCTCTTGCCTCCGTGCTTCGGGCCGCAACCTCGTTTGAGCTCCCGGTGTACGGGACCATGCTGGACGGCGAGCCGATCTACGAGGCCGAGCTCGAAGAGCGGGGCATCATCCTCCTCGGCAACGAGGCAAGAGGCCTGTCGGACGACCTCCTTCCGTGGATCACTCGGAGGATCACCATCCCGCCGTGGACGGCGGCCGCCCCGGGCAAGGAGTCGCTGAACGTGGCGGTGGCGGCGGCGGTGGTTTGTTCGGAGTTTCGTCGTCGAGGGCGACCGGGCGCGAGCCACGGCTGACCCGATGGGGCGGGACGCTGGTGGTACAATGGGCGCGCGGGGACGACCCGGAACTGAGGGGGGACGATGATTCGAGTGAGGTTCGCGCCGAGCCCGACGGGGTACCTGCACGTCGGCGGAGCGCGCACGGCGCTGTTCAACTGGCTCTTCGCACGGCACACCGGCGGAACGTTCGTCTTGCGCATCGAGGACACGGACCGTGAGCGGTCCACCGACGAGGCCATCGAGCAGATTGTGGCCTCGATGCGGTGGCTCGGCCTGGATTGGGACGAGTACTATCGCCAGGCGGAGCGCCACGAGCGGCACCTGGAAGCCGCGGAGTTGCTGCTTCGTGCCGGCGCGGTCTATGAGAAGGAAGGGGCGTGGTGGTTCCGCGTCCCCGACGCCGGCGCGACGATCGTCCACGACGAGCTGGTGGGTGACGTGCGGTTCGACAACGAGCAGTTGAAGGACTTCGTCATCCGACGGAGCGACGGCTCGTTCGTCTACAACTTCGTCGTGGTCGTCGACGACGTCGACATGGAGATCACGCACGTGATCCGCGGGGATGAGCACCTCAACAACCTGCCGAAGCAGATGCGCATCTACCAGGCGCTCGAGCGCCCCATGCCGCTCTTCTACCATCTTCCGATGATCCTGGGTCCGGACCGCGGGAAGCTGTCGAAGAGGCACGGCGCGACGTCGGTGCTCGAGTACCGGAGCCGCGGAGTTCTGCCGGACGCCCTCGTGAACTTCCTCGTGCGCTTGGGGTGGGCGCACGGAGATGAAGAGGTCTTCTCGCGCGACGACCTCGTCCGGCTGTTCACCCTGGAGGGTCTGAACAAATCGGCGGCCGTCTTCGAGGACTCGAAGCTTCTCTGGCTCAATCAGCAGCACATGAAGCGGGCGGACCTCGATGCGCTGGTCGATCTCGAAGCGCCGCTCGTCATCGCGCGAGGGCGCGTCAGCGCGGAGATGTGGGCCCAGGAAGACCCTGAGAGACTCCGCGTCGGCGCGAATCTCCTGCGGGACCGGGCCAAGACGCTCGGCGATCTCGCCGCCACCCTCGAGATGCTCTTCCCCGTCCCTCTCGAACGCGAGGACGAGGTCGCCGTGACGCCGACGCAGGCTCGCGTGATGGCAGCGCTCGCCGAGGGAATCGAGTCGCTGGATCCGTGGACGGCGGAGAAGGTGGAAGCGGCGTTCCGCGATGTCCTCGCCAGGGAAGGGGCGACCCTGAAGGACGTGGCACAACCCTGTCGCGTGGCCGTCACAGGACGGAAGGTGGGGCCGGGGCTGTTCGAAATCCTGTCTGCTGTGGGCCGCTCCATAGTCGTCGAGCGCCTACGAGCGTATCCCGGAGGGATCGCCGGATGAGAGCCGGAGCGGCCGCCGCGCTCGGCGCCCTGCTTCTGGTAGCTTGCGCCGCGGCCGCGACGAGGGTTCCTCTCGAATACGTGGGCGACATCACCCTCCTCACGACATCCTGTGCGCTGCATATGATCAAGGTCTCGCCCGACGGGACGGACGGCGGAGCGCTCTCCGGGATCCTGACCCTTGCGGGCGAACGGCGCGTGGTGCGCATCGCTTCCCCGACCGATACGGCCACCCTCGCCGTCGACCTCGACGGGGACGGGGCGACGACGCCGGTCGAATGGGATCAAGCGTTTGCGGACGGAACGCTCATCGCGTCTCCGGAGTTCGTCCTCGCCGCCGGCGAAAGCCAGACCGGGTCCTACCGCGCGTTCCTCATGTGGTCTCCGTTCCTCCCGGTGGTGGTCACGTACTGCCGCGACAACTACCGGTCGGGGGCGCTCGAGACCGCGGCGCGAACCGTCGCGCTCGCCGTCGTCGACGACGACACCAACGGGAGGTATGACGATGACGCCGGAACGCTCTTTGTGGACGTCGACGGGGACGGGCGGCTGTTGACGGACGCGGACTCCCACGAGCGCTTTGGCCTCTACGAGCCGTTCGTCATCGACGGAACAACATACGTTGCCGCGTCCGTGGCGGCCGACGGCTCCTGGGCCGAGATCGAGACGGCGACCGCTCCCGCCTCGCCGAAGCCTCCGCTTCTCGAAGGCTTCTCCGCGCCTGGGTTCACAGCGCTCGATGCGAAGGGAGACCTGATCGACGTCGCCTCGCTTCGCGGGATGATCGTTCTTCTCGACTTTTGGGCCGCCTGGTGCGCCCCGTGTCTCAACGAGCTGCCCACGATCGCCGGGATTCACAACGCCTTGAGCGAGCGGGGCGTGGTGGTCCTCGGCATCAACCTCGACCGGTCCGACACCGCGTTCCGCGACGCCATGGCGCAGCTCGCTCTTCCCTACGTGCAGATCTATGACGGATCCGACGGGCCGATTTCCTCTCTCTACCGGATCGGCGGAATCCCGATGACCTACCTCATCGACCGAGACGGCGTCATCCGCGCGCGAGGGCTGCGCGGGGATGCGCTCGTCGCGGCGATCGAGGCGCTGATCGGCGAGGAGTCCGAGTCATGAGCGGTTGGCGGAATGCCGCTGCAGTCCTTGTTCTCTTGGGACTGGCGGTCGTCGCCGCGCTGCCTGTCGCCGCGCAGGAGAAGATCCTGTCGTTCGCAATCGAGCCGGCGCAGGTCGAGGTGGGCGCGGGGGAGCGGGCTACGGTGGCGGTGAGGATCGAGAACGCGAGCGTTCGAGAAGCCGACAACGTCGTGGCTGCGTGGACCGGACCGGGCGGGTTCTTGCTGGACCCCGCGCCGCAGGAGATCGCAGTGCTCGCCCCGTTCGGCTCCGCCGACCTTGCGGTGTGGATTCTCGTCCCCGAGGACGCCCCGCCGGGGTCGGTCGTGGGGAGCCTCGAGTTCTCTTACACGTACTGCATCGGCGACCTCTGCTTCCAGGTCTTCGAATCGCGCGACGTGGCGCTCGTCGTTCGGGCGCCTGCCGACGTTGGCCTGACGGAGCCGACCGTTCCGCCCTCGGGGCAGGTCCCGCCCTCGGGGCAGACCCAACCCTCAGGCCGGTCCGCGACCCGCGCCTGGATTCCGTACGCCGTCGCGGCGTTCGTCGCCGTTCTGGCCGTCGTCGCGGCTCAGATCGCGCGGTCGTTGGGCCTGCGTTGGCCGCTCTACGCGGTGCTCTTGCTCGCGACCGGCGGCGGGCTCGCGTACGGTGTGGCTCTCGGGCAGCACGAGCAGGCTCAGAGCATCGCCGCCGTGTTGTGCACGTCGTGCGTCGGAATCGAGGAGGCCGCCGCGCGCGCGCCGCAGCTCACCGCGCAGGAGATGACACGCATCCGGGCGATTTCCGAACCCGTCGATCTGCTTGTCTTTCACGCCCCGTGGTGCCGATCCTGTCCGTTTGCCGAGGCCCTGGTCGAGCAGGTGGGAGCGCTGAACGCGCGAGTCGGCTACCGCTTCGTCGACGTCGAGCGCGAGCCGGAGATCGCGAGGCGGTACGGGGTGATTCAGTCGGGCCGAACGGTGGTTCCCGCGATCGTTCGCCTGGGCGTCGATCGCATCCTGTTCGGGATCGAAGACCTGGAGAGCCGACTGGTTCTCCTTCTCGAGGAGGGCGCATGAGGCTGTCCATTTGGCGGCGCATCACCCAGGGCGGCGGTGTTCTCCTCGGCCTGCTCGGGGTCACGGGGATCGGGATGACCCACATCCTCTTCCCGGGGCTCCACTGCTACGCGTGCCCGTGGGCGATCACCGTGTGTCCCGTCGGGCTCCTCCAGAACATGATCGTCTTCGGGACATTCCCGTTCTTCGGGGTCGGGGCCATCCTCGCCTACGGGCTCGCGGCAGGGCGCGGGTTCTGCGGTTGGTTCTGCCCGTTTGGGACGCTGAACGACCTCCTCTCCTTCCGGAAGCGGCGGATCCGGAAGGCCCCGTCGTACGGGAAGTACGTCGTCCTTGTCGGCACCCTGGTCGGCGCGTGGGCGCTTGCGGACACCGCCTTCTGCAAGCTGTGCCCGGCCGGGTCCCTCGAGTCGTCGATTCCCTACTTGATCCTCGGCGTCGCGCGAGTGAACCGACCGTTCCTCGTGCACATGGCGACGCTCGGGGCGACCGTCGTGGGAATGGTCCTCGTCGCCCGCTTCTGGTGCCGCTACCTCTGTCCGATGGGCGGAATCCTCTCGCTCTTCAACCGGGTGAGCCTGCTGCATCTCCGGTGGAGTCAAGCGACGTGCACGGAGTGCGGCGCGTGCGAGAAAGCCTGCCCCATGGGGATCGAGCCGCACCACGATCATGACGATCACAACTGCATCAAGTGCGGCGCGTGTGTCGATGCGTGTTCGCCGGGCTCGTTGACGTTGCACTGCAGCCCCAGGAGGCGAGGGTGATCCAGTACCTTCTCCTCGGGGTCGTCCAAGGATTGACGGAGTTCCTTCCGGTTTCGAGCTCGGCGCACCTCGCCCTCGTCCAGTGGCTTCTCGGCTTTGACCCGCCGGGGGTCCTTCTCGAGGTGTTCCTGCACCTGGGCACGGTGGCGGCGGTGGTCGTCGTCTTCCGAAGCGACATCGCCGATCTCTTCCGCGCGCTCTCCCGTCGCGGGACCCTCGAACGGCGGAAGGAGATCGGGTTCCTCATCGTCGCCACGATCCCGATTGCCGTCGTCGGATTCCTTGCGCGCGGACGCATCGACGAGGCGTTTGCCTCGCTCCGTCTGATGGGGATCGGGTGGCTCGTGGTCGGCCTTCTGCTCCTCTTTGTCGACCGCGCCTCGCGTCGCGCACGGACGAGGTCGCTTTCGTTCGTTGACGCCGTGACCATTGGCGCAACGCAGGCGGCCTCTCTCTTGCCGGGGTTCTCGCGCAGTGGACTGACGATCGGCGCCGGGGTCCTGCGGGGCGTGGAGTGTGGAAAGGCCGTGCGGTTCTCGTTCCTTCTCTCGATCCCCGCGCTCGTCGGCGCCGCCGTCTTGAATCTTGCCGAAGCGGGCGCATCGGGAGGGCTCGGTCAGGTCGAGTGGTACGGCGTTCTTCTGGGCGCCGGAGCAGCGTTTCTGGTCGGCCTCGCCGCGGCGCGCATCTTGCTCGGCGTCGTTGCACGCGGGCAGTTCTGGGTCTTCGGCGTCTACTCGATCCTCGTCGGCGCGGCGGCCGTCGTCTGGGGTGGCGCGTAGACGCGTCGTCTAGCGGTTGGCCTCGGCGGCGAAGACGGCGACGACGATGACGGCGATGGCCGTCAGCAGGACGAGAACGGACGCGACGGCGCCTGGGGACGACGACTCGGGGGGCTTCTTTGCGGCGACCGGCGCCGGCACGATCGGGGCGGGCTTTGGGGCCGGCTTCGGGGCGGCCGGGGCGACGACCACGAAGCGATCGATGACGTACGCGCCCTTGACTCCCGCGGCCAGGGTCGTTCGGACTCCGGAGGAGCTGGTTCCCTTCGGGTTGTACGGATCGACGATGGCGTACGTGGACCCCACCTTCTCGGTCAGCACGACCCAGTGGCAGTCCTCGTTCTGGGGCAGCCCGCCGCGGCACGTGAGTCCCCAGTGGACGCCGGCGATAACGGGGTGGCCTTCGCGGAGGGCGTGATCGATCACGACGGCGGCGACGGAGCTGACCCCGGCTTCGCTGTGGTTCGTGTGGAACGTGACTTCGACCCCTTCGGGCAGGTACTCCCACTCAAGGCAGCAGTTCCCCGCGGGGTCCTCGGAGCACTGTCCGTACCCGTTGTGCGTCCTCAGCCAATCGTTGAGGATGCCGGGGTTCATGCCAACCTCGGAGCGTCCCGTCCAGGAGTCGATCGCCGGCACCTCGACGGCGATCCCGTAGTAGGCGAGGACGCAGGCGAAGGCCGAGACGAGACACCCGGTCGTCGCGATCTGGTCGGGGCAGCCGCCGGTGCCGAGGGGCGCGCGACCCCAGGCGTCGGGGCCTACGGTGTAGGCCTGGTTGAACGACGGCATGACGCGCGGAAGCTCGGCCGCCTGCGCGCCGGAGGCGGAGACGACGCCGGCGGCGAGGGCGGCTGCGAGGAGAGCTCCGAGCGCGATCGCCTGGACGCGGGTCATGGCAGGATCTCCAGGACCTCCGCGGTGGAGGCGAAGACGTAGTCCGGAGTGACGGCGCCGGGACAGTCGGCGCCGTCGGCCGAGACCCACGCCGTTCGGATGCCGGCGTTGTGAGCGCCGACGATGTCGGCTTCGTAGGAATCGCCGACAAAGAGGGCGTCTGCGGGACGGGCGCCGAGGCGGCCGAGCAGCTCGGCGAACGCGCGCTCGTCAGGCTTGTAGAACCCGATGTCTCCCCCGACGACGATCACGTCCAAGCGCCGCGCGAGATCGAGAGCGCGGATCTTCTCCCACTGCACGTCGGAGAGGCCGTTGGTCAGGAGTCCGAGGCGATGCCCGCGATGGCGTAGAACCTCGAGCGCCTCCGGAAAGCCCCCGACGAACCGGACGCCGCTCTCGCGCCGAACGTCGCCGTAGGCGCGCGCGATGGGCGCGGCGAGCGACGGGGCGAGGCCCCGGTCGCGAACCATTCGGTTCCAGATCGCCCGACGCAGCTTGTCCGCCGACGTCGCTCCGACTTCGAGCTCGCGCCAGAGCCTGTCGTAGTCGAGGGCCAGCTCGTTCGGGGAGCCGAAGGCTTCGGGATCGAGTCCGCAGCGGGCGAGGGCCTCGGCGATGACTTGCAGGGTCGTCAGCGGGTACGTGGAGAGCGTGAAGTCGAGGTCGAAGGCGATGTGAGTGGCGTCGCAGGTCCGCATGAGTTGATCGGTCGTGTCCCCTCTCTTATGCTTCTTCCTGTCCCGCGGCCGAACGCGCGTGCGGATCTTAGCTTACGGGATTCCGGAGGCCGCAAGGAGGACAGATGCGCATCATCGGAGGGGTCAAAGGGGGTCGCCGGCTGGTCGAATGGGATGATTCCGGGATCCGGCCGATGCGCGACTTCGTCCGCGGCGCCCTGTTCAACATCGTGGCGGACTTCACTCCGGACGCGGCGTTCCTCGACCTGTACTGCGGGACGGGGAGCGTCGGCCTGGAGGCCCTGTCGCGCGGGGCGCGGTCGTGTACGTTCGTCGATCGTTCTCCCGAGGCGTGCGGCATCGCGCGCAGGAATCTCGACGCGCGCGACTTCCTCTCCGCAGGTGAGGTGGTCGAGGGCGAGTGCCTCGAGGGCCTCGACCGATTGGCCCGCGTCGGGCGGAGGTTCGACCTCGT
>Ga0105104_10000899_pt1 | contig 23125 bp, 17 predicted proteins | sample PPLLaktember2015_3_FD_87034 | JGI IMG/M metagenome (GOLD analysis project Ga0105104, IMG submission 87034) | Freshwater sediment microbial communities from Prairie Pothole Lake near Jamestown, North Dakota, USA - PPLs Lake P7 Core (6) Depth... | ecosystem: Environmental > Aquatic > Freshwater >... | reverse complement strand
CCGACATGGTTTCCTTCATCCAGGTCTCAATCTTCCTGAGATCATCGCATTCAAATCCTTCTTCGTCCCTGATTTCAGTAAACTTCTGTTCCTCCTGGTGCACCAGGTTCAATAAAGAATCAAAAAGGAGAAACTTCTTATTGGTCTTTCCGATATCAAAAACAGCAATAACTTCAGCCGGCATGTCCCTTGAATTAACCCCGTTTATTTAAAACATTCTTCTCATACTGCAGGATCTCCGTTATATAATCTTCCCCTGCGGGTATATTATTGATCAGGCAATAATAATTGTAAACGGCACCAAAAGGCTTTGTTTTCATGATCTCAAGCAGGGCAAGACGTTCAAAATTCCTGCCGGCTTCTTCGTATGACCTGAGCTTTTCAACCGGCTCAAGCAATGCATACAGGAATGCCAGTTGTGCTGCCCGGGTACCTATCACATAGGCACCGATGCGGTTTATGCTCGCGTCAAAGTAATCAAGTGCAACATTAACACGGCTGAGGGCATTTGATCTCACGGTTTCCTGCGCAATAAGCAGGATGTCGTCGTTGAACGTTACCACATGATCGCTGTCCCAACGGACCCCGCGACTGACATGCAGCAAAAGCTCCTCAAGGTACAACAACATGGATGAGATCTTATCGCCAACTTGTTCTGTTGGATGGAAATGTCCGCTATCCAGGCAAATGATCTTGTTATTTTTAATGGCATATCCCATGTAGAACTCATGGGATCCCACTACCATGGCTTCCGATCCTATTCCGAACAGTTTACTTTCAATGGCGTCTTTCAGGTACTGTTTGGGATATTCCACCGCAAAGATCTCATCGAGCGATTTCATGAGTAAAGCCCTGTGCGTATAGCGGTCAACGGGTATATCTTTTGATCCGTCCGGAATCCAGATGTTATTTACCGAAGGGGTACCGAGCTGCTTTCCCATTTCAGCGGCTATGGAGCGTGTGCGTTTTACATGTTCGATCCAGAATTTCCGGTATTTCTCATTCTTGCTTGATAAAGTAAATCCTTCGTCGGCATAGGGATGTGAAAAGCAGGTGGGGTTGAAGTCAAGGCCTATCTTGTTTTTCTTTGCCCAGTCAATCCAGCCCTGGAAATGCCTGGCCTCTATCTGGTCGCGGTCTACCTTTTTCCCTCCGAAATCGCCATACATGGCATGCAGGTTCAACCGCTGTTTGCCGGGCAAGAGGCTCATCACTTTTTCTATATCTTCCTGGAGCTGCGAAATTGTACGGGCTTTCCCGGGATAATTTCCGGTCACCATTATACCGCCGCCCCCCAGTTCAGCATCCGGTTTTTCGAATCCCCCCACATCATCTGTCTGCCAGCAGTGAAGGCTGATTTTTAACTGATCCAGCTTCTTGATTGCCTCATCCGAACTTACACCCAGGCTGGCGTATTGTTCCTGGGCATTTTCGTATGCCTGAAGAATTTGACCTTTATCCATTTTGTTTATTGGTTTGATGATTTGTCAATTTGAAAATTTGAAAATTTGAAAATGTAAAGAACTAATGGAACCCTGCCTGCCGGCAGGCCTGAAACATACAAGTATTTACAGTTTAATAACAAAAGTCGACATTACGAGTATTATAATACCCGTTACCAGCACAACAATGGTTTTCGTTCCGGCCCCCCTCCATTCATTCAGAATTATGCCCCAGATATTGCTAAAGGCAATATTCATAGACATCAGGATGCTCCAGGCAAAGGCCACCATGGTGGCAGGAAGCATGCTTTCGCCCATCCCCATGAAGAAAAACTGAAAATACCACAATGTACCCCCGATGGCTGAGAATAAGAGGTTATTCAGCAGCACGGGCGGGGAGACGGAAAGATAATCTCGCCCTGTACCATTCTTTATATTCAGAAATATACAATAAATGAAATTCGTGAAAAATCCCCCGAGCGTAACGAACATGATCACGGTGTTCTTGGCAAACAAAGCCTTTGCACCCATATTTAAGGCAACCAGCCGGATGGGTTCGCCTTTTGACAGTCCAAAGCTGAAACATGCACTCATCACACCGGCCAGTATGGCAATGAGAATTCCCTTTTTCAGGGCAAATTCCTTCACCGCCGCCTTTTTTTCCGCTTCCGTGAGATTCTTGCCTTTCAGACCTGCGGCGTACCCTATGATTGCAATGCCTGCCAGGCTGATCGATACTCCCGCAAGCATGAGCAGGCCCGACCTGTCGGCGAACAGATTCTGACCGCTCATGAGGGGCGGCACCAGGGTTCCGATAGCGGCACACAATCCCAATGCGATCGACTGACCCAGGGCAACCCCCAGGTACCGCATACTTAATCCGAATGTCAGGCCTCCTACTCCCCATAAAGCTCCATAGAAAACCGCCCACCATTTTGAGGAAGCCGGTGACTGGTCTATGATTGATCCCAGGCTTCCGGCAGGAACCGTAAGCCATGCAAAAAGGACCGGGACAATGATCCAGGAAAAGACACCCTGGACAATCCAGTAGGATTCCCATGACCATCCTTTTATTTTTTTAATTGGTACGTAGAAACTGGCGGCACACATACTGCCAATGGCCATAAGAACTATACTCAGCATGGAATTCATGGAAGGAGTTTTAAAAGTCGGTCCTATAAAATATCAAATATATTAAAATGAGTGACTCGTGACTCGTGACTCGTGACTTTTTTCCTAAATTTATCGTGATAAACCAACCCTTCAGGCACAATATGGAAACCATTGAAAATCCCGAATTACAGCTGGCATTCGACTTTATCGAGTTTACAAACCGGCATGTTTTTCTCACCGGGAAGGCAGGAACCGGCAAAACAACATTTCTCCACAATCTCAAGAAATTATCCCCTAAAAGAATGATCGTGGTGGCCCCCACCGGCGTGGCTGCTATCAATGCGGGTGGTGTAACCATCCACTCTTTTTTTCAGCTCCCCTTTTATCCCTTCATTCCGGTCCAGTACGTGAACGTGGGGATGCAGGCTTCACCGGACAACCGGGAGGCCCGTAACTTTAAAATGAGCCGCGATAAGATCAATATTATACGCAGCCTTGACCTCCTTGTAATTGATGAAATCAGCATGGTCAGATCAGATCTGCTGGATGCAGTGGATTCCGTACTGAGGCGTTTCAAAAATCACCACCAGCCTTTTGGAGGTGTTCAGCTCCTGATGATTGGTGATATTCAGCAGCTGGCCCCCGTGGTAAAAGAAGACGACTGGGATATTCTGGGGAAGTATTATGATTCTGCATTTTTTTTCGGAAGCCTGGCATTGAGGCAAACCGATTACGTCACAATCGAATTGCAGCATGTTTACAGGCAGAAGGACCTGTCCTTTATAACGTTGCTGAATAAGATCCGGGATAACCAAATGGATATGAACACCCTGAATGAAATCAATGCAAGGTTTAACCCTCATTTTGATGCTGTTAAGGAAGAAGGATACATAACCCTTACAACGCACAATTCCCAGGCACAGGCTATTAATGATTCCCGTCTTCAAAAGCTCCCGGGTAAGGTCCGTCCTTTTAAAGCCGTTGTGAAGGATGATTTCCCTGATTACGCCTACCCGACAACCTATGAACTACAGCTTAAAACCGGTGCACAGGTTATGTTCGTCAAAAATGATCTGTCGGGGGCAAAACTGTATTTCAACGGAAAAATTGGCAGAATTGAGGATTTTGACAGTGAAAGTATTACCGTTCAATGCCCCGAAGACAATTCCCCCATTGAAGTGGAAAGGGTGGAATGGCAGAACATGAAATATACCCTGGATGAGACAACAAAGGAGATCGGAGAAACAGTAATAGGCACGTTTACACAATATCCGCTGAAGCTGGCCTGGGCCATTACCATCCATAAAAGCCAGGGACTCACGTTCGACAGGGCCATCATTGATGCCCGGGCAGCATTTGCCCACGGACAGGTCTATGTTGCACTGAGCCGCTGCCGAACGCTCGAAGGAATCGTATTAAGCACACCTGTTTCAAAGCATGGTATCATAACAGATCCGGGCGTATCCGGATTTGTAAGGGAAACGGTACTGAATAAACCCGACGGGAAAGAATTATCCAGGTCGAGGAAAAATTACGAGCACATTTTGGTGACCGAACTTTTTGACTTCAATACGATGCTGCGGAACGCCCATTTTGGCATGAAACTGGTCCGGGAACACCAATCGGTCATTCTGGGCAATATAGCTGAACAGCTAACCCTGATCGCCGAAACCATAAGGACTGAACTTGTCGGAATATCGGAAAAATTCAGTCACCAGTTAACCATGCTTCTTGCACGGAATGAAACTTTAGAAACCAATGCTGTTCTGCAGGAGAGAATTTCCAGGGCTTGCCTGTTCTTTTCGGAGAAAATAACAGGCTCAGTGCAGATGAAACTTGAAGGAATAATCCTGCAGACCGACAACAAGGAGATCCGGAAGTCTGTTTCTGAAGCCCTGGAAAGGCTGAGGGCGGAAATGGCTTTGAAATTGGCATGCCTTGAAGTCTGTGTCAGCGGATTTACAGTAAAAAAATACCTGGAAACGAAATCAAGGGCATCTGTCGCGGAGAAGCAGGCCAAGACGAAGCAACCCAGGGTAAATGATGTTAATACCGATGTTGTGCTGCATCCTGCATTGTATAACCGGATCAGGTCATGGCGGGATATCAAAGCCCTGGCAGCCGGCGTACCGCATTATATGATCCTGCCGCAGAAGACCATCGCTTCCCTTGCCGCCTTTCTCCCGGTTACCATTCCTGACCTTCAAAAGGTAAAAGGTATGGGGAAAAAGAAGTCAGCACAATTCGGAGCTGAGATCCTTGAAATCATACAGGTTTATTGCAATGAGAAAAAAATAGATCCGCCACCCGTTATCGCTCCCGAACCGGCCAGCATAGTTTCAAGGAACAGCAGGAAGGGAAAGGCAAAATCCGACACCAGGATGGTATCGCTTCAGATATTCAAAACCGGCAAGTCAATTCCGGAAATCGCACGGGAAAGAAATATGGCAATATCCACAATCGAGGAACACCTTGCTCATTTTATAGAAACAGGGGATATTCCGGTCAATGAATTTGTTTCACCCGAACTGACAATGCTAATCTCAGGTTTCTTCAGGGATCAGGGCGACTTCAGATTGTCACCGGCAAAGGCAGCCCTGGGTGACCGGGTAACCTGGAGTGACCTCAAATTTGTTGTAAGGCACCTGCAGCGGGAAAAACCAGACACGGATTGAATAGATTGAAAAGGGAGTCATGTCTGCCTGCATATGTAAAATTATGAAATAAATCCTCCGTATATGTTTACCAATCTCGAAAAGGTTCAGGCCAACATCAACCATTCTTTTCATGTTAACCATTTGAAAGTAAAACAGTTTCCTTCCTTGCTTCATTTTCATCCCGAGGTGGAGATTTTGCTGGTGCTGCGGGGCACCGGAACAAGAATTGTGGGAGACTCCGTGGAAAGGTTTGCTCCGGGCGATCTTGTAATGATCGGACCGGATATTTCCCATGAATGGAGCAGTGACAAGGAAAGCACGGAATTATCTGAAGCAATTTACATCCTGTTCAACACGGAGATCATGGGAAAGGAATTCTGGAATTTGCCTGAAACAAAAATCATTCTCAAAATAATACAGCAATCCCGCAGGGGAATAAAGCTTAAGGGTAAGACACGTGATGAGGTGGCCTCCCTCATGAATTCGATTGATAATTCGTATGGATTTAAGCGCATCACCTTGCTGATGATGATACTTGAAATGATTGCCCTGAGTGAGGAATATCAATATCTTGCCAGTCCTGTTTTTCATAACACTATCAATGAGAGGGACTCTGAAAGGCTGAACAAAGTTTATAAATATGTGATTGATAATCTGCAGGGTACGATCAACCTGGATACGGCCGCTTCCATAATTAACCTTTCAAGACCTGCATTTTGCAGGTATTTTAAAAAAAGAGCCAACAAATCCTTCATCCGTTTTCTGAATGAGATCAGGATCGGACAAGCGTGCCGGCTGTTGGTGAATGAAAACAGCTCAGTGGCTGAGATATGCTATGGATGCGGTTTTAATAATATCTCCTATTTTATAAGACAGTTTAAGAAAATTACGGGATTTACACCCCTTAATTACAGGCGTAAGTTTGAAGGTTGATCACAATTTTATTACATTTAAAGCGGTCTTCTTTTTATATTGCCAAATCAGCAAATTGACACATTTTCGATATGAACAAACGGCAATTTGTGAAAGCCGCTGCTGTATTCATGGCTGGTACCGTGATATCTAAAAACCGGGGACTGGGAAACTATGGGGCTGCCGTAACCGGTGCAGGAATTAATAACAAGCCAATTCGCAGAGAGCTGGGCAAAACCGGTATTGTACTTCCCATTGTTAGCAGCGGGATTATTCCCCAGGAAAATCCAAACCTGATCAGGGCAATTTTTGACACGGGCATTCAGTATTTTGATTCGGCGTGGGACTATCAGAATGGAAGAAATGATACCATGGTGGGTGAAATGGTCCGGAAACTGGGACGGGAGAAATTTATCGTCTCCACAAAGGTTCTTTTACCCATGGATGAGGTTGCCGGACAATATACAAAGGAGGCCACCACCAAGGCATTCATGGAGAATGCCTTGTTCAATGAAAATATGATGAGAACTTCGATCTCATCCTCCCGCACGAAGAAAAAACCATGCACTGGAAATTATAAATTATTAATTACTGGAGATGCGTTAAAATTTAGAAATTAAGTAAATTATATTGTTCTTTGATATCATTGCCCGGAGGGCATATGGTATTGTAGAAAAACCATTATTATATTACCCTTTACCGCAGAGCGCCTGCCTGCCGGCAAGGCAGGCGCTCTGCGGTAAAGGGTTTTAATCGGATAGAAAGTTCTACCATACCAAAACCGCTCCGCGGTAAAAGTAAGAATAAATAACATCCTGGCTTACATGTCAATTCAAATCGAAAAATCAAAAAACGCTTATATTATACTTAATATAAATAATATACAAATATTTTTAAAAGGTTAATGCATCAGTAGTAATTATTAATCCTACATAATATACCATTCCACATGAAAATCAAAATCCTGTTGGTTGTTTCTGTTTGCTTACTCTGCGCCGGTCATGAACCAATGCCGGCGGACTTTAAGAATTCCGCCTCGTACAGGTGGCTTAATAAAAAGGTACTTGAGAGCCGGGAATTGGACAATATGGAAAGTCTTGAAAACTGGACTACCTTCACCACCAGTGCACCCGAGGTGGTGGACGCACGGGTGGTTTCAAAAACCACCGAAACAAACAATACAGTAACAAGGATCAGTCTTACAAAGGAAAGATCCAGGGACGGAAAACAGGCATTGCGCATGCGAATTCCAGCGGGGCTTGATGTACCCGGTCCGAAAAGCGGACGCGGATGGGGTAGCACAGGGATAAGACGGCAATTTAATGGGGACGACTGGAGTACTTTTAACCGTATCTCCTTATGGATACATCCTGATTGTCCAGGTTTTGAGGTGATCCACCTGGAGTTGCGAATACACAATGACGGGACTGTAAAATTACCCGCGCTGTACGGACAGGAAGGGGAAAGTTCCCTGATATTGCGTAACCATGATTGGAATCATGTGGTATGGGAAATCGGAAATGTTGCCCGTGATAAGGTAACAAGCCTGGAAATCGCATGCCTGATGTCGGGACACGAACCGGAGGCATCGGATACCCTTACCTATGATTTTGACAGGCTGGATCTGGAAAAAGTTGAACCCGATCACATTAAGGGCTGGAATGTATGGCCGGGAAGAATATCCTTCAGCCATACGGGTTACCAGTCCGGTTCAGAAAAGACCGCCATTGCCAGTGGCCTGGAGGCAAAGGATTTCAGTCTGATCAACCAGAAAAACGGAGAGATCGTACTTTCTGCTCCCGTCCAGACCGTTACAACAAATCTGGGAATATTCCAGGTGATGGATTTTTCAACCGTGCATGAAACCGGTACTTACATTCTGAAGGCAGGTAACGCCTGTACCGCTTCTTTCCGGATTGATCCTGACGTATGGCGGGAGACCATATTTAAAGCCATCAATTTTTTTTACGCAGAACGTTGCGGCATGGCAATCCCCGGGGTGCATGGAATATGTCATCGTGACTGGACCGTTGTTCATGGTGATAAACGGATCGTCATCAACGGCGGATGGCACGATGCCGGCGATCTGACACAGGGTCTGGGAAACACCGGTGAAATTGTATACGCGATGTTCAGCCTCGCGGAAAGACTGCACGCCAGGAACGAAGACCCTGAGCTTTATAACCGGCTGATGGAAGAGGCAATCTGGGGCCTTGACTGGGTTCTGAAAACCCGATTCGGCGATGGATACCGTAACGAAGGTTCAATTTACAGCCGGTGGTCCGATGGTATTATCGGAAGCCCGGATGATAACACTGCAACGGCAAGAAACTCTCCGATGGCCAATTTTACGGCTGCTGCCGCAGAGGCCATGGCAGGCCGTGTTCTGAGGGAATCTGATCCCAGGCTTGCAGCCTATTCGTTGAAAGCGGCCGCTGAGGACTGGCAATTCGCACTGGATGGTATGGAAAAGGTCGCAGCAATTACCCCGAAAAATCTCTGGCACGGCACTTTTGATTCCGACAACGTGGAATATGATGTGGCTTCCGTAGCTGTCCTTGCTTCTGTTGACCTTTGGCGGGCCACGGGCAACAGGAAATATGCCGATAAGGCCGTTGAATTGGCGCAGATCATTCTGGATTCACAGGAAAGAAACAAGCCCGACTGGGATATTCCCATTTTTGGGTTCTTTTATACCGGCCCTTCCAAAGACCGTATTGTTCATTACTGCCATCGCGGAAGGTCACAGGCACCCATACTGGCCCTTACACGGCTGTGCGAAGCGTTTCCCGACCATGCCCAATGGATGAAATGGTATTCCGCTGTGGCTCTTTATTCACAGTATCTTAAAACTGTGGCAAAATATACCGAACCCTATGGCGTGATGCCCGCATCCATATACAAGGACGACGAATACCTCACTGTGCCTGAAAGCAGGCGGGAATCATTCCGGCAGCAGGTACTAAAGGGCATATCCCTTGGTAAAGGATATTATCTGAGGCTGTTTCCGGTCTGGATGGATTACAGGGGCCATTTCGGCACGATACTGCCCCAGGCCCAGGCGCTTGCCAGTGCAGCCCATTTGCGCGGTGACCTGGAATCAGCCGGAATTTCGCAACATCAGCTTGAATGGATTATAGGCCGTAATCCATTTTCCCAGAGCACGATGTGGGGAGAAGGATATGATTTCGCCCCGCTCTATGCCCCCTTTCCGGGTGACATAACAGGCGCCCTGCCCGTAGGAATTCAGACACTTGGCGACAGTGACGTGCCTTATTGGCCCGTGCAAAACACCTGGACCTACAAAGAGATATGGTCACACCCCGATTGCCGCTGGATATGGCTTATGCGTGACCTTTCCGGTCCGGCACTGGTTGATGGACAAGCGCAGGAAGAGGTTGAGGTTAAGGATCTGACTTCAGGATATCAAAGGGCTATCCCGATTGATCCGGCTACCGGTCATTTCCGGGCCATGCTACCGGAAGGCCGTTATGATATTATTTGCGGTGATCAGGTAAGTGAACGGACTTTCCTTCCCTCGGGAAGCTATTTCCTGGACCTCAGGCCGGACAGGATTCTGAATTACCGACTTTCCGAAACTACAACAAGAGCCGGGGATGTAACGATCCGGATCACCATGGAAGGAAAAGGAACCCATCAGTTTTCCATCCGGACTGATAACCTGGCCATTAAGAATACTCTGAAGGAAGTTGTCCTGAAACCGGGAATCTCCGCAAATCTGGAGTGGCATGGAAAAATCATATCTAAAAATACGCCCTGGTTCGCCGTAGCCTTGCCTGACGGGGATCTGACCCAAAAACAGGAGATTTCAGGGGCTGTCTGGAATAAAGGGGATTAAAACAACAGCCGGCAGTTGGCTGTTGATGACTTATTACATAAATTTGATTTCCGTTTTGTATCCTGATTTAACATAGATGTATAAAACAATAATTATGAAAAACTTAATTATCCTGTCACTGTGTATAGCATTTGTTTTGTGCTTCACAAACTTTCAGTCCGGACAGCATATCAGCAATACGTTTATGGCAGGAGCAGCGCGGGTCAGCATTACCCCGGCCACTCCCATACACATGAGCGGTTACGATGCCCGTAAGGAAGTGTCCAAAGGGGTTCACGATGAATTGTTTGCATCGGCTATCGTTTTCAGTTCAGGTGCGGAAAAGGCGGCCCTTGTATCACTTGATCTCGTCGGGATTTCAGATGAATTCAGCACCAAAACCCTTAAAAAAATTGAACAGGAAACCGGGATAAAACCCGAAAATGTTATGTTGTGTCCCACACACACCCATGGAGGACCGGTAAATCTGACCTATGGTGAAAAATCAACTCCTGAAATTGAAAACTATGTAGCCGGACTGCCTGATAAAATCGTATCAGCTGTCAAACAGGCATTGCAAAAGATGGTGCCGGCCAAAATCGGTGCAGGAAAGGGAACATGTTCCATGAATATCAACCGGCGGGCACGGTTTGCGGATGGCAGCATCTGGCTTGGCAGAAATCCTGACGGAGCGTGCGATCATGATGTGGCGGTCGTAAGGGTTGATGATGAAAATGACAAACCGCTTGCAATTTTCGTTAACTGGCCCTGCCACGGAACTGTCAACGGACAGGAAAACTATTATATCACCGGCGATTGGCCGGGTGCTACAGCCAGGTTTATAGAAAAGCAAATGGGACAGCATATCATAGTGCCGGTGACAGCCGGGGCTTCCGGGGATATTAATCCCATTTACGGACCGAATGACAGTTTCCAGGACATTGATGCAATCGGGATGCTCCTGGGTGAAGAGGTTGTGCGGGTTGCAAAGGAAATAAAGACTTACCCGGGTACTGTAAATGCCATTCAGTTAAGTTTCATGGCAAAAGGCAAGCTGCCCGGTACCTCCAGGTTTCCCAATGAAAAACCTGAACCAGGTCCCGACAGGGAAATACGGTTATCTGTCCTTAAAATCGGCGGTATTCTGTTTTCCGGAATCTCAGGCGAGGCAATGACCGAAATCGGGATGGAGGTAAAAAAAGGATCTCCCTATTCCAATACAATTGTAATTACCCATTGCAATGGCAGCAGCGGATATCTTTGTACGGATGCTGCCTATCCACTTGGAGGATATGAAGTTATGGTAACCGAAGCAATGCCCGGAACTGAAAAACTGATTGTCTCCAACTTGCTTGACATGATCCGGACGCTTCCCTGATCGTAACTGCAGACCATGAAAACATGAATTTTAATTGCATTCACATGATAAAAAGATTATACAAAATAGCATGGATCCTGATCCCGGTAGTTTATGCATCCTGCTCCTCCGGAAAAGATACAATCCGGATCGGGGATGGATCTGTGACCGTGCAAATTGATAAGAATTTCCATACAGCGATAAAATGGAAGCCTGCCGGTGATCACTCCATAATGGTCTATGATTCAGTTATTCAACCCGGGATTGTTGTAAATGGGAAAACCTGTCTGAATTTTGGCAGGGATGTTAAGCTTGGTTCAAAAAACCGGATTGAAGACAGCGAATTCGGTCCGGCTCTTGAAGCGGTTGTATCCGGAATTTTTGAAGAAGGTGATCTTAAAATCAGCCGGGAAACCCATATTCTGCTGCCTGACAGGTTTGCAGATGCCGCAATATTCCGGACGGTTTACCGGAATCTGGGCAACGCCCGGATCCATATTGATAGTGTCTATACCCAGAAAATGCTCCTCACCAACCGGTTATCCGGGTCATCTGATAAACCCTATGATTTGGCATCATTCCAGGGGGGAATTAATGAATGGGGCAGAAATTATGCATTGATTTGGTTGACCCCCGGTTTCCGGCAGGAAAACTTCCAGGGCATGCATTTTACAAAGGGAACTGAAGTCGTGGGAGGCGGCATGCCGTTTATAGATGTATGGGCGAAAAACATGGGCGTTGCCATGGCACACCTTGAAAAAAAACCGCATTGGCTGAGTCTTCCGGTTTCAGTAAGTCCGGATGGCATGACATCAGTAGGTATTGTTGAAAAGCCAACGGAAAAATTTGGCATGAAGGAATGGTTAAATCCTGCAGATAGTTTTCAGACTGTGCTGAATGCTGTTATTTTCCATAAGCTCGACTTTCATGATGCCTTGCATACATATGGAGAGCTGCTGAGATGCCGGGGCATTGATATTTTGAAAACTTCTCCTGAAAAGGCATATGAACCCTACTGGAAAAGCTGGGGTTTCGGCATGAATTTTACGCTTGACATGATATACAACGCGCTTCCCGAACTGAAGGAAATCGGGATCAGAACAGCCAATCTGGATGACGGGTGGTTTGATTACTATGGCGACTGGAATGTAAACCGGTCAAAAGGAAAATTTCCTTATGGTGAAAAAGATATGGTGGCCTTTGTAGAAAAACTTCATAACCAGGGATTCAAAACAAATCTCTGGTGGTACCCGTTGGGTGTCAGCCCGGAAGGAAAACTGGCCAAAGAAAAGACCGATCTTCTGGTGCAGGCTGAAGATGGCAGCTATCCGCTTGAATCAAGGGGTTTGTACCAGTTTTGTCCGGCCCATGAACCGGCACTGCAGTACATTCGTGAACTGATTATCCGGTTTACGGATACCTGGGGATTTGATGGCCTGTACTCCGACACCAGGGGTTTGGCGGCCGTTCCGCCCTGCTTTAACAAAGCGCATCACCACACTTCTCCCCTGGAATCTTTCCGGGACGTTCCGCAGGTTTATAAAATCATATATGAAACCCTTGCAGAAAAGGATAAGGATGCGTTTCACGAAGTTTGCATATGTGCTACGGCCCATTCTCCTTATAACATGCCATATTATCAGATAGCAAGTGCTTCCGATCCGGTAAACCAGGACCAGGTCCGCAGGAGGATCAAAGTCGAAAAGGCCATACACGGGCCTGCTTTTTGTGTGGGGGATTGTTACCAGGTACCGGCTGATGAATACGAAGGATTCTCCTCGAAACAGTCCTTCGAAAGCGCCCTGGGTACGGGCGCCCAGGTAACCACTTTTTACAGGGACCTGGATTCCGCCCAGTTCAGGGAATGGAAAAAATGGGTGCATAAATACCGGGAACTGAATCTGGGAATGGCGGAATATGTCAATTTATACGATCTTGCCTTTGATAAACCTGAAACTCATGTGGTAAAGAAAGGGGAAGAAATATACTACGGGATGTATGCCGGAAACTGGATAAAAAGCGATGACATACAACTGCGGGGACTTGACCCAAAAATCAGGTATTCAGTATACGACTATAAAAACAACCGCGAACTGGGCATTGTCAGCGGCAGCAATCCCGTACTTAATATGGATTTCAGGGATTATTTACTGATAAAGCTGGTGCCAATAAAAGAATAGGTAATGTTGAACGACCTGCCCGTACCAATTCTATTCCGTATAAAACACGAATGGGAACCGTTCTTTTACAAACAGTTCCCATTCCACTAGCGGCAACCGTAGTTACCGTTTGTGCCAGAATACGGTTAGTATGGCCGGCTGCAACACAGGGTCAGAGACCCACGGAGGCAACCCATATCTTACGGTAAGGCTTCTTACGGCTTTACTTTCGGACTGTCCTTCCGGTTTTCCCGAAGGAAAACCTTCCGGAACTGAGCACTTTTTACGGTGCCCGGCTCTTTCTGAAATGCAGATCCGGAGACCTGTAAAACCTACCGGGAAATCATTTAAGAAGACCCGGACAGATTCCACTTCATAAGGGCAGCCTTTTATCGCTCATCTGGTAGACCAAAGATACAACACAAATCATCGAAATACACGTTTTTTCTCTATAAAATAATTAACCCGGTTTACACATGAGTTATCAACAATTGTTAATAGCCCGACTTGGAATTACGGCAAGGCAATATCCCTTGTAACTCTTTATTTATAAGCATTCTAAATTTGTTTCCCACGTTGAAAAGCAGTTTAAATCGCCGTATATTGCGGCCTTTTATTCAGAATAAGCAATTTTTCACACTGAATATGAATATAGAGGCATACTTCAAAATCACGTACGGACTTTATGTGGTGAGCACGTCCCATGATGACAGGATGAACGGCTATGTATCCAATACAGTCTTCCAGGTTACTGCCGAGCCGGCCAGGTTTGCCATAGCTTGCAGCAAAATGAACTATACTGCGGAATTGATCCGGCAAAGCGGATCTTTTGGAATTTCTGTCCTGAGAAAAGATGTCAGGACTGATATTATCGGGACTTTCGGATACCGGAGCGGCAAGGATATCAATAAGTTCGAAAAGTTCACCTTCAGGAAGGGCCGGTCCGGAATCCCCATCCTGCTGGATGACACGGTGGCGTGGTTTGAATGTAAGGTTGATCAGACCATTGATACCGGAACGCATATCCTGTTTATCGGTTTGGTAACCGACAATGATCTTACCGATCCGGCAGGTGAGCCCATAACCTATAAATATTACCGTGAAGTCAGGAAAGGAAAAGCTCCCAGGAACGCTCCTACTTTCGTGGATCCTGAAAAACTCAGACAACAGGCCAAGGAAGCCGTTCCCGATAAATATTATTGTACGTCGTGCGGCTATATTTATGATCCTGCCGCAGGAGATCCGGAACATGGCTTTCCTCCCGGGACCCGCTTCGAGGATCTTCCGGCTGACTGGGTATGCCCGGTATGCGGAACGGAAAAGATCGATTTTGCAAAAAAATGACATGTCAACCTACAACCTACAAAATAAAATAAGCCATGAACAAGAGCATAAAAGGAACAAAAACTGAACAGAACCTGTTAAAAGCCTTCGCAGGAGAATCCCAGGCCCGCAACCGGTATGAATTTTTCGCCGCCGCGGCTCGTAAGGAGGGTTTCGAACAAATTGCAGCCATTTTTCAGGAAACGGCAAATCAGGAAAAGGAGCATGCAAAACGATTCTTCGGATTCCTGGAGAGTGGAATGACCGAAATTATGGCCAGTTACCCTGCCGGGAAAGTCGGTACAACCAAGGAAAACCTCAAGGCAGCCGCCGAAGGTGAAAATGAGGAATGGACTGCATTATACCCGGTGTTTTCAGATATTGCCAGGGAAGAAGGTTTTCCGGAAATCGGGACCGCATTTAAAATGATTGCCAGGGTTGAGGCGGAGCACGAACGACGCTATCTGAAATTACTGCAGAACATTTCCGAAGACCAGGTCTTCATGAAAAAGGGCAAGGTTTGGTGGAAATGTTTGAATTGCGGATACGTATATGAATCAGAGAAAGCAATGGAAAATTGTCCGGTATGCCAGCATCCAAAAGCTTTTATGCAAATCAGGGAAGAAAATTATTAAATCCTGGTTTAACAGAAACTTCATCATTATCAATAAGTAAGGAAAGTTGTCATTTTTGACAGTCTTCTTTTTTCATAATTACGTCAATCAGATAAATATTATTATCTGAAAAATATTTAACTTTCACATAAACAAGTCATACTTCGGGTTGTTTGATTATCCAGTGGAAAGCGCAATTGGTTTAATTAATAACTCATAATTAATGGTACTGACCAAGGGCGAAATTTTTCCCTGAAAATCAGATTCAACCCATAATTGGTTTCTGTTTCTTAAAAACCGTAACAATTAAATATCACCCAAAAGTAATACGCCATGCAAACAAATCCGACCTATACTCTTATCACCGGCGCCAGCAAAGGCCTTGGCAGGGAGTATGCTATAGCATGCGCCCAAAGGGGATTAAATCTTATCCTGGTTTCACTCCCGGGAGAGAAACTGAATACACTGGCGGAATTTCTTTCAAACCGGTATAAAATTCTTACCGTTTTTTACGAACTTGATCTGACCCGGAAAGAATCGCTGCTCAGATTAAGTGATTTGATCAGGCTCCAGTACCCGGTAAATATGATCATAAACAATGCGGGTTTTGGGGGTAGCCGCCAATTTGAATCTTCATCCCTTGATTATCTTGATGATATGATCCAATTGAATATCCGGGCTGTCTCCCTGCTGATCCGGTTATTGATCCCTGAACTCAGGAAGCATTCCAAAGCCTGGATCATGAACATTTCCAGTATGGCCGCATTTGCTCCTATGCCCTATAAAACCATTTATCCAGCCACCAAGGCATTTGTCCATTTTTTTTCAAGGGGCCTGGCAGCAGAGCTCAAGGGAACCAATATCAGCGTGAGTGTTGTACACCCCGGACCCATCATGACAAATGACGAGGTGAAGGAAAGGATCATGAAGTATGGTAAATTGGGCCGCATTTACATTGTTCCTGCCGAAACAGTTGCGACTGTCAGCATCCAGGAGATGCTGAAAGGCAGAAAGGTAATAGTTCCCGGCCGCCTGAACAGGTTTAACAGGTTTTTAATGAAATGGCTTCCCGAACCCTTGTGTATCACAATAACTTCCAGGATGGTGCGCAATGAATTGGATATTGCAGTCGGAAAATCGAAGAACAGGTTTACTTTGCCTGTTACACGGTGGATTCATGAGCAAGCCACTGCAGTGTAGATTTTAGTCCTTCTTTCAGGGATACCGGACTGTACCCGAGTACAGTCCTTGCTTTTTCGCTGGTTAATTTCCAGTGGTGATTGTATTTTTTAACCAGTCCCGGTGTAATCATGGGGGGAATCCCTGTCATGGATGCAAACAGAGTCATCATTCCGGCCGACATCAACATCATGGATAATGGAAACCGGAAAAGCTGGTAGTGTTTGCCGGCTAACTCATCCAGCAAAGAAAAAAGATCTATATAAGATACGTTTTCCCCTCCCAGGATGTACCGCTCACCGGGCAATCCCTTGTGCAATGCCAGTATATGGCCGTTCACCACGTCATCCACGTAAACATAATTCCCGATGCTTTTTCCGCTGCCAGGCAAAAAATGCCATTTTCCTTCCACATACATTTTCACAAGCCGGGTGACGCTGTTCGCATCATTTAAGGGTCCCGGCCCATACAGCCTGGTCGGATTTACCAGCACTATATCCTGGCCTGCAGCCGTCAGACCGGCTATTTCCTTTTCCATCATTGCTTTGGACCGTTCATAGGGGGTGAAGAAACCTGCCGGCAGGCTGCTGGTTTCAGACAAAATGGCACTTTCCGAAGGACCAAAAACAGCAGCGGATGAGGTTACCACGCATCGCTGAACGCCCGATCTTGCTGCTATTTTAAGGATCGATACCGTGGAATCCACATTAAGCCGGTATATCTCCCTTACATCGCGATGCCAGACGGCTGCAAAGGCAGCCACATGAAATACGGCATCACAGCCCGACATGGCTTTCTCCAGACTTGTCTCATCGGTTATATCGCCCTTGAATAATTTTATCGCGGGAGACAGATTTTTGGGAATCTTGTTTTCCGATCTGTATAAAGCATGGATTATGTGACCCTCGGATGCAAGCTTTGTTGTGAGCCTTGAGCCGATAAATCCCGTCGATCCGGTTACAAATATTTTCACGGTGTTGCTCTCCCTTTTTTTATTAAATGAATTACGGGATGAACAGCCAAGGCAAACCATTCATTCGACAAGGCAAGACAGCAATGGGCAATGAAGGCAGGCCAGATATTCCCCGCATGCAGGCATACAACGCAGAGCAAAATGCCCAAAGGTATGGCACCAACCGCTTCCTTCCATCCTTTGGGAACATGTACAAGAGAATAAAGGACAACATTTATTACGATCGAATTCCACCTCTCAGACTCTGCAACCATGCTGAACAACAGGAAACCCCGAAAAAGAAATTCATACGAAAACAAATATACGATCCAGCTTAAGGAGCTCAAAGCAGCCAGCGACAGGGTCCAATCCTTTTTACGGATAACCGGGTACATGCTCAGATTTACTTCATTCCTGCGATTCAGGAAATTGACGATAACCAGGATCCCGCCGATCATGAACCCTGAAGCCAATGTATAGGCCGGATTATTGAAATTCAAACCCATATCCGATACGCTCATGCCGGAAAGCATAATAATGACCAATGGAATAAAGCCAAAGAAAAACACGACAAGAAGCCTCTGAAACAGGATAAAATGGGTGTTATCATCAGAATCATAAGCAACAGGTTTGAAATAATTGCGGATGCCCCTGTTTTCGGGAAGAAAGGTACAGATAAGAAAACCGGCAATCAGACAAACCAGGGAAAGAATTGTAGCATTCATGGCAAGGCGCGGATCAGGGTTAATAAGCAAAATACCTAAAAAAAAGGATTAAAAGCAATGGGAATGAATAAAATCAGAAAATGATTTTCGGATGAAAACCCCCGCAGGTGTGCAAATATTTTAATATCTGTGATGTAATGTGATGTTTTATTATGTTCATTTTTTACATTGCGCCAGAAATTCAGAATAAAATTACATCCGCCTAATCCGACAGATATGACAGGCATGAACATGAGAGAATGGAAATCGATGGTGACGGACCGGCAACAAAGGTCTGCCATGCCGATAATGACCCACCCGGGTATTGATATGATCGGGAAAAAAGTGATTGATGCTGTAACTGACGGCAGTGTTCATTTTCTTGCGATACAGGCGGTGGCTAAACGGTTTCCTGCCATAGCAGCTACAATGATCATGGATCTGACGGTAGAGGCTGAAGCATTTGGATGCAGAATTAGTTTTTCAGATAACGAAGTGCCCTCGGTAGCCGGACGCCTTGTAAGCGATTATACTTCCGTCGCGGAATTAAGCGTGCCCGGTTTACAGGCCGGAAGGATAAGGGAATATCTGAAGGCAGCCCGATTGGCAGCACAGAATATCCATGACAAGCCTGTTTTCGGAGGATGCATTGGTCCCTTCTCCCTTGCAGGCAGGATGTTTGATATGACTGAAATAATGACCGCGGCCTTCATTGAACCTGAAACGGTTGAAGCATTGCTTGAAAAATGCGCGCAATTTCTTCTGCTGTACGCGACAGAACTTAAAAAAAGCGGGATGAACGGCCTCATTATGGCGGAGCCTGCTGCCGGTCTCCTGGATGAAAGCATGTGTGACCGGTTATCATCAAAATACATAACCCCGATCGTAAAAGCAATTCAGGATGATCATTTTATGTTCATTTTGCACAATTGCGGAAACACCGGCCATGTTACCGGATCTATGATCCGCACCGGCGCAGGCGGACTTCACTTCGGCAACCGGATCGACATGGCCAGGACACTCCGGGAGGTTCCGGGCGATCGGCTGGTTTTCGGAAATCTGGATCCCGTGGAGGCTTTCAGGATGGCATCTCCCGGGGAAATGCGCCGGATGGCCAGTGAATTGTTGGAAGCTACCGGTGAATATAGGAACTTCGTGGTTTCCTCGGGATGTGATACACCACCTGGTGTTTCTCATGAAAACATTCAGGCTTTTTATGAAGCCATTCATGAATTCAATCAACAAACAATGATCGGCATCAGGTGAAGTGGGTACAGGTTCATTTACGGGCTGTAATGTGATGTTTTGTAAATTTCATTTCCTATATTGTACCTGATTTTACGAGATATGGGGATGAATTCATCTTTCGTTCCGATTTACAGGAAGCTGTTTGAATCTTACAAGGGGAAGATCGTGAACCAGGAATTGAAGCCTGGCCAGCAAATCGACTCCATTACCCGGATAATGCAGAGGCATGGCGTTTCGAGGGAAACAGCCAAACTTGTCCTCCATATGCTTATCGGTGAAAGGTTGATTTTTTCAAGGGCAGGAAAAGGCTCATTTGTCACTCCTTTTGCTGAAACAAAAAAAATCTGGGGAATGGTGATTCCTTTTTATTCCTCAAATATGGAACAGCTGATAACTTATCTCGATCATGAAGCCCAGGAACGGGGACGTGAGCTCACCTATTTTTTTGGCTATAATAATCCGGAAGAAGAGATCCGGCTTGTGGGCTCCATGATACTGGACGGATATGAAGCGGTGATCGTGGTTCCCAATAATGACGAATCCTTAACGGCCGAATTTTACCGGAAATTGCTGTTCGGAAACACCAGTGTTGTACTGGTTGACAATACCATGTCCGGCTCCTATTTCAAGTACGTGATCCAAAGCTATGATCTTGGTGTAAAGAGAGTTATTGACTACCTGGTTTCCAAAACCAATGAAAATCTGTTGCTCGTTAAAAACGAAAGCTGGAAGGGAAGGAATTTATTATATGAATTGATGGAACAGACTTTTACAAATATAGTATCCGTTAATTACCCAAATAGAAAAGTATTTGTAATTTCGAGTATGAAAGAATTCAACCATGATCTGATAACCGGCAACAGGATCGGCGGGGTGCTGTGCTGTGCAGACACCGATGCGGTGAGGGTAATAGGGCGCTTGCAGAAATGGAACATCGGTATACCGGACGGTATTTCCATCGTAAGTTATGGCAACACCGAGCTCACTGAATTTTTTAGCCCTTCCATTACGGTCATCGATTGCGGTTACCAGGACATGGCAATTCAAACTGCCCTGCTTATAGACAAAGGCAATCAGGCAGGACCTTTTGAACAGCATATCATTTTGCCCAGGCTGATTGTGCGCCAGACCTGACTAATACCTAACTTTATAAATAAATTCCATTCATTTTATACGAAAAATACTGAAAAGCGATAAATATTGTAAAACTTCTTAAAAAACATGATCATGAGTGAATTAATAGAACGAATTGCCCATTGTATTGAATTTGGAAAAATCAACACTGTTTCTCCCTACCCTCCCGATATGCGCGGTCAGGAAGGCGCCGACGAACTCACAAAAAAGGCGCTTGCCGAAGGAATTGATCCCGGCAGGATTCTCAATGAAGGAATGGTGATCGGAATGGAACGGGTTGGAAAGAAATTTTCCGAAAACAAGGTTTTTGTTCCGCAGATGCTTATGTCGGCCAAGGCCATGAGTACAGCCATGCAACATATTAAACCCTTCTTCCTCAGTGGAAGCGTTAAACGAAAAGGAACTTTTATCATCGGCACCGTTGCGGGTGACCTGCATGATATCGGAAAAAACCTCGTGGCCATGATGATTGAAGGGGCCGGATGGGAGGTGATTGACCTGGGTGTAGATGTAAACGCAGAGAAATTCGTTGCTGCGCTGAAGGAAAAACCCGGCAGTTCGGTTGGTCTTTCCGCCCTGTTGACGACCACAATGGTCAACATGGAAAAAATTGTTCAGGAAATACGCGGTGTCGCCAAGGAAACAAAAATACTGGTGGGCGGCGCACCCGTAAGCAGTGATTTTTGCACCAGGATCGGAGCGGATTTTTATTCCCCGGATCCCCAGGGTGCCGTAAATTACCTCAACCAGCGGGTGGCCTGATTAATCTGTAATCCCCCTGTCGCCATGCCTTAAACCAAGGGTGGTAATGAGGCTGATGCTTTCAGGCAATAGCAGCACAGTCATGGGTTGTTGCTTTTTATGCGCAACCGGTTGCGGATCAAGCTGAAAGCCAGGCTTATTGACCAGATTCTCATCAACCTGGTACAGGTTAAATTTTAGTTTCTCACCGGACTGTCCGAAATTTACATGCACCCGGATGGGCCTTTCTTCATTGTTGACAAAAAGAACTGACAGACTATTATCCCGGTTCCGGTAAGCGGTAATCTTAACACCATCGATGCAACGGTCGGATTCCCACGCGATAAGATCCGGGTATTTCCCCATGAACCGCGTTAACATGGCATAACCATAGTAAGCTGCCGGCTCAGGAACAATTCTTTTCAGATATTGCTTTGTCTGTGTATCCCAGGTCCGGATAAGCTGCCACTGACCGTCAAGGTCCCCGCGATTTACAAAACTCCATCGGTTAAAAGCGTCTGTTCCCAGATTCAGACATCGCACGATATCGGATGCATTGGAAAGAGAAGCCGCAAAGCTTTTTGGACCGGGATTGGATCCGCCCCATCCCAGCTTCATATTACCCAGTTCGGACAAAAAGAAAGGCTTTTTGTGGCTATGAGCCCAGTTTACCCAATCCGAAATGATTGCCTCACCTTCGTAATCAATACCTCCATAGGAGTGGATATCATAGGCTCCCACATAATCATTAAAATCGATCCCGGCAGGATCAAATGGCGGCAGGCTGGTCCAGTCAGGGCCGGATATGGGTATGTGAATGCCTCTTTTGTCAAGTGTCTCCCGCACCTTCTTCCAGGCTTCGGTAACGGTACCTGAACCGCTTCCATAACTCCACCAATAGCCCCAGGTTCCCCCGGGGGGTTCATTGGTCAGGCAAAAATACTTTATGCAGGTATATTTGCGGGTGACAGTGAGATACTCCAGCAGCGTGGCAATGCCATTGGCATAGTCATCGAGTGATCTGGGTGCGCTTAACAAAGGATGAACCCCCGGATAGGCATTCCATTCAACATGTCCCCACATCTGCTGCAGGAATACGTCGGCGTGATTGGCCTCACACCAGTCGAGTATCCTGAAAAGGGCGGTCATTTCTTCATTCTTCCAGTCAAACACATTACGTTCCGGTTCATACATGCGCTGGCTCAGTTCCACCCTCAGAAAATCCAGTCCAAGCCAGGTGGCATGTTCACAGATCTGTCGCCAGGCTGAGGTATCCGAAACCGGGGGATTACCTCCGTAAGCACTTCCCCTGTTACTGGTGAGCCTTACCGGGTAGTCATATTTTTCATTCTCAAGGGGGATATCCAGGCTCATGGCATGCCATGAGGCACCGATTCCTCCCTGCATATGATGAACCACAGTTGATGCATCGATGGTTATATGCTGTTCCTGCATTTGGGCATAAACCGGAACCGTTATGCCCGTTATCAGCAAAAGATGCATTGCACTTTTAAATATTGATGCCATTAAGTTTGAAATAAATTTTATTAATACTACTTTGACAGATTTCAGATATTTCGTCCCTATGGGACTTGCAGAGCTATATTGGAGATTTCCTTTCTACCAATATTATGTACCTCCGGCACTTTTCAGTCTCGTAGAGACGTAATATCGGTAGAAAAATGATCAAGCTGATAATTCAAAGTCCTGTAGGGACGAAATTAATTTCAAATTATTTAAATCTGTCAAAGT
>Ga0105104_10000898_pt1 | contig 23134 bp, 37 predicted proteins | sample PPLLaktember2015_3_FD_87034 | JGI IMG/M metagenome (GOLD analysis project Ga0105104, IMG submission 87034) | Freshwater sediment microbial communities from Prairie Pothole Lake near Jamestown, North Dakota, USA - PPLs Lake P7 Core (6) Depth... | ecosystem: Environmental > Aquatic > Freshwater >... | reverse complement strand
GGGTCCCCGGAGCCGATGACCGGCGAAGGGGTGAAGTGGAAGGGGAAACCGACTACAGCCCCCTGGATTTGAATTTAACTCGAATATTAGTCTTAACTTAGCAGCATTCGGGACAGTCAAGGACAATCACTTTTCCAAATTCTTTATAATCGCCTCCAGGTGTCGGTTAAAGTGTTCCGGTCGCTCCAGCATGGGATAATGACCGGTATGAGGTAAAATAACGGCTTCGAAATCAGGGTGCAGGACCTGGTTCTTTTTCGTGTTAGTCGGGTAAAGATCTCCGTTGATGCAGCGAATGGGATGAGTATCGTTTTTAAAAATTTCGACATTGTCGTAAGTGATGAAGGATTCCATCAAAGCCGGTCCCATTGCCGGGGTGCTGGCGATCATTTTTTGTTCCACTTCTTTTAATAATCCGGGATCAACGTCCGGGTGAAACAGGGAGCGAACCAGGTCTCGTATGGTGCCGGTAAAATCGGAGCGCAAAGACGCCGCCATTTTTTTATAATATTCCCCCCGGGCTCCGGTCCCGGCACTAAAACCCTGGAAGGTATCTGCTGCAACGATACATACGATTTTGTCCTTTAAAACCCGTGCTGCCTCAAGGGCCACGGGTCCACCCATCGAATTACCGATCAATACTGCTTTTTCTATTTTTTCTTTTTCCAGGACTGCGCACACGTCGAGACCGAAGTTTTTTAAATTCCATTCTTCCCGGTTTTTCCCCGATTCCCCGTGACCCGCCAGGTCGATAGTAATGACCTGGTATTTATCTCCGAAATAGTTCACCTGGTGTACCCAGAAGCCCCGGTCTGCGAAACCTCCATGAATAAAAACCAATGCCGGTTTATTATGGCCCAGGATCGAGTAAACAATTTCTACGCCGTCCGGTGATAAAACTTTTCGTGCTTCTGCGGTTCCCCCCTGGTTTTGTTTCCCTGTAGAGGTTTGTGCCGGGAGAAAAAGAAAAACAGCGGCAATTGTTCCTATGATTAAAATCCATCTTTTCATCGATCACCTCGTTGATAATATAATTTACTTCACCCAATATGGGAATGAATAAAAAAGTAACCTTTCAAATACCTGTTTTCTCCTGTAAAGTAAGCTGGGACGGGGAAACGGTTTACCCGACTAATTCATGCACAGCGTCGAGGATTTCTTTTCGGTTAAAGGGTTTGAAAAATGCGCGTTGAGCGCCCAATTTTTTAGCCATTTCGAGGTACCCGTCGGGTCCCAGTCGTCCGCCACCGGAAATAGCAATGACTTTCAGGTGGGGTAAATGCAGGCGAATTTCTAAAATCATTTCTATGCCGTCTTTTTCCGGCATAATGATATCTGTGATAATTAAATCTATTTTCTGTTCCCGGCAAATTTTCATTCCTTCTTTTCCATTAGACGCATGGATGACTTCATATCCTTCCCGGGTTAGCATTTGGCCAAGCATATCCCTGATTTGGGCTTCATCGTCGATTACAAGAATTCGGCGCTGAGGATTAGGTTCCATACTGTACGCCTCCTTTATCGTCGTGTTCAAAACGGTATGACTTTTCAATACAGATATAGCACATTGTTACTCCAAAGAGTAATATTTTACACTAATTTAATTTTATTTACAATAAAATAGAAATTTTCCCCGCTGCGTGGGGGAGCGTGTCGGTGTCCTTGGATTCAAAATTGAGAATTGCAATTGGTCTCACCCCTCACAATTGTCATTTCAAATCGTTCTTTCTCACTTGACAAAAGCTGCCCGGTTCGAAATAGAAATGATTTCAAAATATACGGATTTACCGGTAGAAGAAATAAAAAAACTCTCTCCAAAAGGAAATTAGAGTTTTTTATATTTCATGGTCCAGATTTTTTGGCGTTCCCCTCAAGCAGCAATTAAAGACCGGATTCTCTCCAACAATTGCTCCAAATCCCTCTCCGATGTTAAAGGATTCATCAACGTAGTTCGTAAATACAACTCATCATGAATCATGGTCTGTACGATATAAAACTCACCGTCCTTTTTAAGCTCCTCCCGCACATGGGCATTAACCCGGTTTAAAGGCTCGACATCCATACCGTCATGGGGAACATACCTGAAACAGACAATATTGGAAGCAGGCTCCAACGCCAGTTGAAAAGAAGGCTAACTCTTTATCATCTCCGCAAAGCGGCGGGCTAAATCATACATCCGGGTAATATAATCATCAAACAACCGAACTCCATATAACTTCAACAGCGCATAAATTTTGATCCCCATCATTTTTTTGGTACATTCAAGCGTACGCTGGGCAATATCAAACCAACGGCCGCGTTTCTCCGGGCTTAATAAATATGAGGCTTTCTGGGAAAAAGTTTCATAAGCATGGTCACCGTCTTTAAAAACGACCGCAGTCGCCAGGGAAGGACACAAGAACATTTTGTGGAAATCGATCACCACGGAATCGGCTTTATCGATACCATCGACCAGGTGCTTGTAACGAGAAGTAAAAACCACCCCACCGCCATGAGCGGCATCGACATGAAACCATAAATCCTTCTTGGAACAAAACTCAGCCAACGGGTTAAGAGGATCATAGGAGCCGGTAGACGTAGAACAAGCATTGGCAACGAGTGCAATGACGTGCTTTCCTTCATCGACAGCACGGCGATAGGTTTCCTCGAGGGCAGTATGATCGATTTCAAGACGGGAGTTTAAAGGAATCTTTATAATCCCCTGCTCCCCCCACCCCATAATCTTAACAGCCCGAGCAACACTGTAATGAGACTCGGAAGAAACCATCACAGCCAAAGGGCGGGAAGGATTCGCACCCTTCTCCCAGGTATCGAAACCAGCCCTGGATTGACGGGCAGCAAGAAGAGCGGTGAGGTTTCCAATAGAACCGCCCGATGTGAGTATACCGCCGCAGCCTTTGGGCATCCCAAGACCGGCCCCCAACCACTCGATAACAAGAGTCTCAACAGCAGTGGAAAAAGGACCGACCTCATACACAGCCATACTGTTATTCAAAAATGCACCGATCAACTCCACTAACGCAGCAGCAGGCGCAGGCGCAGAAACCTGGTGCCCCATATTTTTAGGGTGATGAAGATGAATGGAATTCTCGATTACATCGGCACAAAACCGCTCCATTGTCTGCTCACCCGGGCGGGATTCCAAAAAACCATGCCTCCACTTTTCTATTTTTTCTCCCGGTTCCTCCCATTCCAATACCTTCAAACCTTCACCTTTTTTTACATCCGCAAGATAATCGGCCAACATATCCACTACCCGATGGCCATTCTTTCGAAATAATTCGGGATCGTATGCATCTTCCAATAATTTACTCATCATTTCCTCGATACTGCCTAATTTGCCTTCGACCACCAGGAACCTTTTTTTAAAAGCCCTCACGGAGGGCGAGGCTCCCGGACTTCCAAAAACTGTTTTTAAGGGTTATGGGTTGTCCCTTTTTTAAAATAATAATACGGAGATAACTACTGCGATGAACCAGGGGCAACTTTGGAAATCTTTTTTTTAATGATCTTTATTATAATATAACCGGTAATAAGAAAACCGGCACATACCGCGTAAATATAAGGGCGGTGAATCCGCCCGATAAACCTATATTCTTTATATAAAATAAGCAAAATAAATGTCATCAGCATATTAAAAACAGAATCATTCTCCTTAAACACCACCTTTTTCAAATTAAAAGAAACCCGATTGGGACAATAATACTTGAACCGCGGGAAAATACGGTTCACCTTTCGGCAATAATCCTCATAATCGCGAGAATATTTCTTCTTCAAAAATTCCTCTTCGGCATGAATAATAAAATAATACTGGAGAATCAAACACAAAGCGAAAACAATAAGCGTAATCCAATTCGAAAACACGACCGCCAACCCTGAAAAAATAAAAAAATTCGCGATATAAAGAGGATTCCTGACAATAGAATAAATACCGGAAGTGTTCAGCGCATCGGCCCTGAGATAACTTTCCCGGCCGGAAGTCCCTTCATAAGCATACCCGACAGTAATAATACGAATGAATTCACCGGCAACAGAAATAATCAAACCGGCAATATCGATAAACACATTGTAAGCCCCCCGATCCTGGGGCCTGAAAAAAATAAAAACGGATAGCATAAGAGGCAATTGAGTAAAAGACCGGTATTTAAATAAAAAATCCCCGGCTGAAACCCTCCAATCACGCATATTACCGACTCCTTGCTTGGCTTCGAAGACCAGGAACCTTTTTGTAAAAAGGTTCCTGGACCTCCAAAAATTTTTGGTTAGAATATAATCCGGTGCGAACTCTAAAAACCCCGTCCGTGACTGCCTGGGCTTTCAAAAATTCTTTATTGTAAACATTATTAAAAGTTTTTGGGAATGCAAAACCCTTTTTACAAAAAGGGTTTTGCCCACCGGAGGCAGCGATTTTTCGAGCACTGCGAATAATCCGGGCCACATAATCGAAATCATCGCTGTCAAGCGTGACGGGAGTAAAGCAAATTCTACGGACACCGGCGGGAATCAAATCGAGATAATCTTGGATTTCAGTGGAAGGAATCCGCTCCGATGTTTTCCAATCCCGGATTTGAATCTTAACGATCAACTTTTCCTTGCACTTTTCATAGGCTTTTTCAACCATTTGACGGAAAGTATCCCGGGTTTCAGCTTCGCTCAACTTCAATTCATCTTTCATCTGCCGGTGATAAGCCATCAAATAGATATAATCGACACCGGTTTCAAGGATATAATCGAGATTTTGCCCGTACCATGCTTCGGCTCTATCCGGGAAAAGAGGGGTTTCATAATAGATATTCATACCGATTTTAACAGCGGTATTCACACTTTTACAATTGGTGACAATGGAATCGAGGACACGCGCCAGTTGGGTTGCTTTGACACGGTTCCAACTGCGGTTGTACGGGGTATTTTTTTGAATCATGAGTTCTTCACGGGGTAATTCCCCGGTTTGCTTGGAAAATTGAGCTTTTCCCCAGTTTGAAAAACCCTCATTAAAACGGAGAGAGAAATCGTCCTGGATGAGGATGGAATCCAACTTCATGGAGGCAAGTTCTTTATAAACCTGGATAATGATTTGGACGGCATCGGGGTTAAATATGTCGAATTTCCGGGTGATTCGACGTTTCCCGTTTTCATATTGCCAATCCTGGAAACGGGGAGCATCGAGCCAATTAAATTTCCGGGCGATCATCCAGGCACAGAGTTTGACTTTTTTAAAATCATATTCTTCGATCAATTTGTCGAGGGAGAGGTCGATAATTTTGAATTGAGTATTGGAAAAATAGAGGCCTCCTTCTTTTTCGTCGTCCAGGAAAACACGGTAAATGACGGTGTCGATCCCGATATCTTTGAGATAAGAATAATCCAATTTGCCGTGGAGTTTATTGGTATGAAACTGGATTTCATAAGAGGGGGGCTGTGCCCACGATATCCCTTGAAAAACAAGTAAGAAGAAGAGGGATACCCGGAGGCCGGAGCTAAAATTTAAAATTCCACTGGTGTGAAAGGTATTTTTCTTTAAATTGGGCAATAGAAATAATCTCCTCTGGTGTAAACCGGTAGTTTTCAAGGGGGCTGCGAATAAAATCCCGGAAGGCGGTAATCAAAGCCCGGATCAAATCCTCCCTGGTGATGGAGGAGAGTTGAGCCAGCGTGGTCATACTCCCTTTGATCGCTTCGGGTGTGGAATTGGCGCCCCCGGCATAGAGGTCGAAATTCATGGAAATGGGAATAGAGCCATGCTGGAGTAAAGCAATATGATCTCTTTTTTGAGCAGAGCCGACGATTTTTTTGCCGTCGATTTCCAGTTCATTGGGAGTGGGAAACGAGAAACAGGGGTTATTACTCCTGGAAAGGTGTGAAGGACTGCCTTTGGAAAGATAGGCATCGAGGCCCAGGGAATGAAAGGCATTGACCAGGATGGTGGAAATCAGCATATAAGAGCGATAAAGATCATTATCGCGGTAGAAGATATCTTCGGAAGAGATAACAGAATAAGTGACCTCATCATCATGAAGTACAGTTTTCCCGCCGGTGATACGCCGGACAAAAGAACACCCGTTTTTTTCAACAAAATCAAGGTCCACGGCCCGGGATATTTTTTGAGAGACGCCAAAAGAGAAAGAAGGTTTATCCCAGGTATATAGGCGAAAAAAGCCTATTTTTTTTTCATGGCAGAGTTGAAAGAGGAATTCATCCCTGGCCATGTTTTCGGCAGCGGGTAAAGGTTCTTTTTCGAGTAATAAAAACCAATGATTAGCTTCACCGGTAACCATCGATCCATATCCCATCCGTATCCGTTAATTGTCAGGGCATCAGGGAACCGGTTTGAATTTTGATGTGTCGCTGTCCGGGGTTTTCTCGCCCTTGTAGGTCATGTCGATGTTTCCTTTAAAGATGGCGCCATCGGTAAGAACGACTCGTTGGGAGATGATATTTCCATTAAGGACACCACCGGGGAAGATTTCAACTTTAAAACTACCCTTAACGTTGCCATTAACGGTTCCCTTGATAATGACTTCGTGGGCATCGATTTCAGCATTCACGATGCCTTGTTTTCCCACGATAACCCGGTTCGTACTGTTGACGATACCTTCGATCTTTCCTTCGATAAGAACTTCCTCGTCAAAAGATAAATTACCTTTAATAAAAAGAGTTTGGCCGATAATGGAATTATTAGAAGAAGGTAAAGCGGGGTCCGGGGAAAGGGATGTTTTTGGTTTTACGGGAGCGGGTTCGACAGTTTCAATTTTTTTTTTAAATACAGACATATTATTAAATCCTTGAAAATTTTATCAGAAATAAGAAAAAAAGCAGGAAAGGCACAGCAATTAGAAGAAAAAAGCGGGCAACGGGGATCGAACCCGCAACATCCAGCTTGGGAAGCTGATACTCTACCATTGAGTTATGCCCGCGAGAATTAGAAGTAATGATAGTTCGTGTTAGTTGGATTAAAACCGGGTGCAGCCCGGGACTAACACGAACCATAGGACTGATCATGCGTTATTTCGCACTCTCGACTACCGTTTTTTTAGGCTTTCCTTTAGACTTATCTTTGTCTTTGGATTTGGCTTTTGATTTTTTTTCTTTTACTTCGAAAATATAATCGATAAATTCAAGGATTGCCAATTCAGAGCCATCGCCTTTACGTCGGAGGTCTGTTCTCATAATACGAGTGTATCCGCCGTTACGGTCGATAAATCGTGGAGCCACTTCGTCAAACAAGACTTTAACGGTTTTTCGTTTATATAGATAAGCCAGGGCCCTTCGTTTATCGGCGAGGGAGCCGGATTTACCGATAGTAATCATTTTTTCAACGATAGGGCGGACAGCTTTAGCCTTGGCTATAGTAGTGACAATCCTATTTTTTTCAATCATACTGGCAGTTAAATTTCGCAGCAATGATCGTCGATGTGAGGGGTTTCTACGTAACTTAAAGCCACCTTTTAAATGCCTCATAGTTCACTCCTTTACACTTTTGCGCGTTCACGTTCACGTTCACGTTCACTTTCACTTTCGCGTCCACATATAGATTTACATATACGTACCGCATCGATATATACGTTGCCTTGAGCCCGTTTAAGAAAGGCAGACGAGAATTGGAATTCATTAATCGTCGATTTCTTCGTTTTCGTCGGATTCATCTTCGGTATCTTCCTCTTCTTCTTCGATTTTACCTTTGGACAAACGTTCTTCAAGTTCCAGCTTGATATTATCCGGGAGTTTCTGTCCAAGGACCATGTTGAATTCAGCCAGTTTGGCAATGATTTCTTCGAGGGATTTTTTGCCGAAATTTTTTGAATTGAGTAATTCGTGTTCGGTTTTTTCGATCAATTCGAAGATAAAATCGACGCCGAGTTTTTTCAGGCATTTAAGTGCTCGAACAGAGAGTCCCATAGACTCGACATTACGTTCCAGGAATTCATATTTATGTTCGACACCCGTCCTTGTTTCCTGGTCTTCAGCAGGGACGAATTTTTCTTGATCCTGGTAATCCAGGCAAATAGCGAGGTGATCTCTCAGGATTTTCCCTGCCCAGGAGACACATTCTTTCGGGGAGATACTGCCGTTGGTCCAGACTTCGAGAATGAGTTTTTCATAATCGGTGCGTTTCCCGACACGAGCAGGAGTAACCGTATAATTGACTTTATCGACAGGGTTAAAATTGGAGTCGACGGGGATAAAATCGACCGACAAGGAATCGTCGAAATTTTGTTCAGCGAGTCGAAAGCCGGTACCTTTTTGGATAACGAGTTCCGCCCTGAATTGAGCGCCTTCTTCCAGGTAAGCGATATGGATATTGGGGTCGAGGACCTGGACATCGCTGTCGGATTTGATGTCGCAGGAGAGGATTTCGCCGGCATTGCTTCGTTCGATGCGTACGGTTTTAGGTCCGTCTATATTGAGTTTAAAAGGGATATTTCGTAAATTGAGGATAATATTCAAAACATCTTCGTATACTCCGGGGATGGATGAAAACTCATGGAGAACGCCTTCAATACGTACAGCAGTGATAGCAGTGCCTTCAATAAGGGATAAAAGAACACGTCGCAAAGCAATACCGATGGTACTGCCATACCCTCTTTCAAAAGGTTCAGCCATAAATCGGCCATAATTGGGAGTGAGTTCGACGACTTCCAATTTCCGGGGTCGTTGGTAAATAGATTCCATCATTTCCTCCTTATTTAGAGTATAACTCAACGATTAGATGCTCCTCAACAGGTATAGATACATCATTCCTGGTGGGAATACTGTTAACCTTACCCACATGTTTTTCTTGGTCGACAATCAACCATTCAGGAATTTCAACCAGGCCCTTCACATCTCCCAGCATGGCTTTGATATTTTCATTCTGGAAAGATTTTTCTTTAAAGGAGATTTCGTCATTGAGTCGCAATGAATAAGAAGGGATAGAAGCTTTTTTATTATTAACCAGGACATGACCATGGCGGATCAATTGCCTGGCATGAGCTCGAGAGGAAGCGAAATTCATACGATAGAGGACATTATCGAGTCGTAATTCGAGGGATTGTAAGAGGTTTTCGCCCGTAATACCTTTCTTTTGAGCAGCTTTATAAAAGAAATTCCTGAATTGTTTTTCGGCGACGCCATAGAAGCGTTTCACTTTTTGTTTTTCTCTGAGTTGGACTTTATAATTGGATTTTTTAAAGGCCGCACGTTTACCGCGGTTTCCAGGGGAATAGCTTCGTCGTTCGAGTCCGCACTTATCGGTCAAACACCGTTTTCCTTTGAGGAAGAGTTTTGTACCTTCGGCTCTGCATAATCTACATAAAGGCCCTACATATTTTCCCATAATTCTACCTCCTGATCTCTAAACACGTCTCTTTTTCTTGGGCCTGCATCCGTTATGAGGGATGGGAGTAACGTCTTTAATAGACCTGACTTTAAATTTCGTACTACCCACGGAACGGATGGCACTTTCTCGACCAGCGCCGGGGCCTTTAACCCGGATGTCGAGGGACTGAAGTCCAAAGTTTTCCGCATCTTTTAAAACTTTTTCAGCCGCCATTTGAGCAGCAAATGGAGTGGACTTTCGAGAACCTTTGAATCCGACGATACCGCCAGAGGCCCAGGTGAGAACATTTCCTGTTTTATCCGTTACAGACACGATTGTATTATTAAATGTGGAATGGATATACAGAATTCCATGCGAAATGATCTTCTTTTCTTTTTTTCGGATACGTTTAGTCTCCTTTTTTTTTACCATAACATTCCTCCATTATCCATTACTCGGTTTCCACTTTTTTCTTTTTAATCATCGAACCACGTGGACCCTTTCGAGTACGAGCATTGGTTTTGGTTCGCTGTCCGCGTACGGGTAAACCCATTTTATGCCGTTTTCCTCTATAGCTATTGATATCCATTAAACGTTTGATGTCCTGGTTAACTTGTTTTTTCAAATCACCTTCGACTACTTCCTGGGCTTCAATATGCTTTCGAATTCGTGCGACTTCTTCGGTGCTTAGGTTTTTAACTTTTTTGTTGAAATCCACTTTAACAATGTCTAATATTTTCTTGGATTTGGCCTTGCCGATTCCAAAAATATAGGTTAACCCGATTTCAACGCGTTTGTTGTTGGGTATTTCAACACCTGCTATTCTTGCCAAGATGACCTCCTATTACTCATTCCAATAATCATATATTTATCCCTGTCGTTGTTTGTGCTTGGGTTCTTTACAGATCACCCGCACAACGCCTTTTCTTCTGATAATCTTACACTTATTACAAATTTTTTTAACAGACGCTCGTACTTTCACGTGATTCCTCCTATACTGGAATTATTTAAACCGATAAATGATGCGTCCCCTGTTAATATCGTAGGGGGAAATCTCCATCAGTATTTTATCGCCAGGTAAGATTCGAATATTATTACGCCTCATATTCCCGGAAGGATGTGCAAAAACGCGGTGGTGGTTTTGCTCAATTTCAACCAGGAACGAAGCGTTGGGTAGCGTTTCAAGAACGGTTCCCCTGACTTCGATTACATTCTTTTCCTTTGCTGCCATCGATTTACCTCAACACCTATAACCTTGTTAGAATTTCAGGACCGTTGGATGAGATAACAATCGTATGCTCGAAATGAGCCGACAAGCTCCCGTCTTCTGTAACGACAGTCCAATAATCATTCAGGGTTCGCACCCGATATGTACCCATATTAATCATCGGCTCAATAGCCAATGTCATGTTTTCTTTCAATTTTTTCCCCTTTTGGCCATCATCATAATTCAAAATCTGTGGTTCTTCATGGAGATTTTTTCCCACACCGTGACCGGTCAGATCCCTGACGATTCCATAACCTTTGGGGGTGACAAACCGGTCGATAGCAGCAGAAATATCGTTGATCCTGTTCCCTTTACGGGCTTTTTCAATCCCGACGTAGAGGGCTTTCTGGCAGGTATCCAATAAATTTTGGGCCTGGGGGCTAATTTGACTCACGGGGTAAGTATAGGCACCGTCGCCATAGTACCCCTTGTATAAACAACCCACATCGATACCGATAATATCTCCTTCTTTCAACACGCGTGCCTTAGAGGGAATGCCATGCACAACTTCTTCGTTAATGGATGTGCACAATGTAGCGGGGAAAACCCGGTTCCCGGAAACATAACCTTTAAAACCCGGTTTGGCACCCAAACTCGTGATCCGCTCTTCAGCCCAGCAATCCAATTCATATGTAGAGACCCCGGGTTTGATTTTATCTTCGATTTCAGACAAAATAACGGCAATAATCCGGTTGGCTTCTCTCATAATCTTGATCTCACTGTCGGTTTTTATTATAATCAACGGATCACCTGTAACACCTGGGCAGAAACATCGTCGATAGGTTTAGACGCATCTACGAGGTGAAGAAAACCTTTTTGCCGGTAATAGTCGATAACCGGTTGGGTGTGATCCCGGTAGACTTGAATTCGATTATGGATGGTCACTTCATTATCGTCGGTGCGCTGCACTAATTTAGAGCCGCACTCATCGCAAAAACCGTTTTTTTTAGGAGGATTATTCTCCAGGTTAAATATTGCGCTGCAGGACGTACAGGTGAGTCGAGACATGATGCGGTGAATGAGTTCATTTTCATCGTGTACATCGAGGAAAACAGCAATTTCGGAATCAACGGGGATCCGGGATAATTCTTCCGCCTGTGGAATTGTCCTGGGAAATCCATCCATAATATAACCGCCGGAATGATGGAGGTCATCCTGCATCAATCGATTTTTTAATAAATCGATGATGATGGTATCGGGAACCAGTTCGCCCTTTTTAATGAGGGTTTCGACTTCGCAGCCGATGGGAGACCGAGCAGCGACTTCGGACCGGATCAAATCGCCGGTGGATATTTTAATAAATCCGAATTTTTGCTCGATATAATCGGCTTGAGTTCCTTTGCCCACACCGGGAGCACCAAATAGGATGACACGTCTCATTCTGGTCTCTTCTATTCCTCTCGTTTCGCTTCCCGGTTAGAAACGCCGCCCGCGAATCTTTCCTTTTCGAGAGAAAGATTCATAATTACGCATGGTCAATTGGGCTTCGATTTGCTGAACCGTATCCATAGCCACCCCGACAACGATCAATAATGAAGTACCGCCGAACATAAACTGAACGTTCAACCCGTCATTGATAACAGTGGGTAATTTTTCCATATACTCGCCGATCAAAGGGAGAGCATTTAACTTCAGACCGCTGGTTAAGAAAGTCGGGATAATGGCGACAATGGTCAAATAAATCGCACCGATAAAGGTGAGTTTCGAGAGAACATTATCGATAAAATCCGCGGTATTTCTTCCTGCGCGAATACCGGGGATAAATCCGCCGTATTTCTTTAAATTTTCAGAAACATCGTGGGGGTTAAAAATAATAGACACATAGAAATAAGTAAAAAATATGATACAAACGAGATACAGCAAGTTGTAAAACGGCATTCCATATCCGAGCTGTTCTTTAATCTTGATTGCTATGGGGTGATTGATGAAAGAAGCAATAGTGGAAGGGATGACGATGACGGAAGAAGCGAAGATAATGGGTATAACACCGCCGGTATTGACTTTGAGGGGCAAAAAGGTACTTTGCCCACCCATCATGCGGCGGCCCTGTATTCGTTTGGCATAAGAGACGGGAATCCGTCGCTGTCCCATTTCAACATAGACGATAAAAGCCGTAACTGCCAGTGCGATAACCAACAAGACCAGTAGTCTTAAAGGGCTTGTATCACCGGTTCTCAGGCCTTGCAGCGTATGGATAACAGCAGGAACCAGTCCTACGACGATACCGGCATAAATAATAAGCGAGATGCCATTCCCGATACCGCGTTCGGAAATTTGTTCACCCAGCCACATTAAGAAGATGGTACCGGTGGTCAGGGTTAAAACGGTGACCAGTCGGAACCCGATGCCCGGGTTAAGGACGATGGGGGTGCCGGCCGGGCTTAATTTCTCGAGGAAAGCGGCGATGGAATAGGATTGAATGATAGCAATGAAAACCGTCCCATAACGGGTGTATTGGGTGATTTTTTTCTTGCCCAGTTCGCCTTCCTTCGAAATACGTTCCAGGTATGGCCACACGACCTGGAGTAGTTGAAGGATAATCGACGAACTGATGTAAGGCATGATTCCGAGAGCAAAAATGGTCATTCGTCCCATATTCTGGCCGGAAAACATATCGATAAACCCAAAAATGGTATCTTTTGCCTGATTAAAGATTTCTTCCAAGGCTTCGACGTTGATGCCGGGGGTAACGATTTGTGACCCGATCCGGTATACGGCCATGAGAAGAAATGTAAAAATGATTCGTTTCCGCAATTCAGGGATGATAAAAATGTTCCTAAAAAAGGTAATCAATGGCGTTCTCCTTCACTTTTCGTATTCATAATATATCTCATGTTAAGCAGGAAGAACAGTGACCGTTCCCCCGGCTTGTTTGATTTTTTCCACGGCAGATTTAGAAAATTTATGAGCGTGAACATGGACTTTTCGAGTGATAGATCCGTTTCCGAGGATTTTGATTTTAGCCTGGCTGTTCCTGGCGTAGTTTCGATCAAAAAAGTCGTTGATTTTGATTTCTTCGAGGCCGGATTTTTCGATGATATCGAGGTTAACAATATTGAATTGTTCTTTAAATATATTGGTAAAGCCTCGTTTTGGGATACGGCGGATGAGGGGCATTTGTCCGCCTTCAAAGCTCCATCTCCGGGAGTATCCGCTCCTGGATTTCTGGCCGTTGTACCCGCGTCCGGCGGTTTTTCCATTGCCGGAACCGGGTCCTCTGCCCACTCGTTTACGATTTTTCACAGCGCCTTTAGCGGGTTTTAAATTTGCCAATGTAATCATTGTCCGACCTCCGTTTTTTCCATATCCTTCCAATCGACCAAAAATTCGATTTTCCTGATCATACCCATGATTTCAGGTCTTTTTTCACGGACCACTTCGGAATTTATTTTACGTAATCCAAGGCCTTTAACGATGGCGCGTTGTTTTTGAGTACGGCCGATCAGGCTGCGTGTTAATTTTATTTTAATGAGTGGGAATTGCTGCAATTCATTGGTTACTGCCATAAGTCCTCCTCGCGAACGCCTCTTTTTTCGCGGATCATATCCGGGCTCCGGAGCCCTTTCAAGCCTTCGATAGTAGCCAGGGCAACGGTTAGAGGATTTTTGCTTTTTAGAATTTTAGTCAAAATATTTCGGATACCTGAAAGTTCCATAATAACCCGGACAGCACCGCCGGCAATAACGCCGGTACCGGCAGAAGCAGGGCGAAGAACCACCTGGGAGGCACCAAAACGTCCAACCGTATAGTAAGGAATGGTACCGCCCAGCACGGGGATAGTGACCAGGTTTTTCCTGGCGTTAGCGACCGCTTTTTTAATGGCCAATGGGACTTCGCGGGCTTTTCCTTTACCGACCCCGACTTTACCATTTTTATCGCCTACAACGACTGCTGCAGAAAACCGGAGATTTTTTCCACCTTTGACAACCTTGGTTACTCGGCGGATGGATATTACTTCTTCATCAAAAACATCAATGTTTTCGTTTGCTAATTCCGTCACGTTATACTCCTTCGGGTTAGAATTTTATTCCATTTTCTCTTGCAGAATCTGCAAAAGTTTTCACACGGCCGGTAAAGGGGTAGATATTTCGGTCGAAAACCACGGCATCGATCTGTTTATCTTTCAAGCGATCCGAAATAATTTTACCAATGAGTTTGGCTGCTTCTTTGTCTTTTGTACTTTTTAATTGGGATTTGACTTCTTTTTCTAGGGTAGAAGCGGAGGCCACTACATTACCGGTAATATCATCGATAACCTGGGTATAGAGATATTTATTGGTACGAACAATAATCATCCTGGGTTTTTCGGCCGTGCCGTTGATGGATTTCCGGATGGATTTTCTTAGTCGTTCTTTACGTTTCAGTTTTATCTCATGTTTTGGTGTGATCATGCGTTACTCCTAAGTGTTAAACACCTGCGGTCTTGCGGACCTTTTGTCTGAGGTATTGTCCCTCAATCCGGATACCTTTTAATTTATAGGGTTCTACTGGGCGTAGTGCCTTAATATTGGCGCAAACCTGCCCCAATAGTTGTCTATCATGAGAATGCAGGGTGAATTCACCGGGGTTTTTTTGAGTAGCGGTAACGCCGGTTGGAAGTGTATAATCCACTGGATGAGAATAACCGATCTGGAGGTTGATATTGGCTCCGCTGACGGTAGATCTCCATCCTTTTCCGACGACCTGGAGAGTTCGAGAGAACCCTTTAGTAACACCGGTAACAGCGTTATTAATTAAGCTCCAGATCATTCCCTGCATGGGTTTAAAATCATCATTCCTACGTTGGACAGTGATTTTCATGTCCTGAATAGTAACGTCGACACCTTCTTTCATGGGGACGGACAAATTGCCTTTGGGTCCCTCGATGAAGATGAAGCTGTCTTTTATTTCTGTTTTAACTGATTTATCCAGCACGATGGGTTTAGATGCCTTTCGAGACATGATTCCTCCTACACGTCGACTTTCGACTTCTGCGTTTTGCTTCCAGCGCTGTGGCGGTTTTTACCAGACATAGAATAATACCTCGCCGCCAACGTGTTGCCGTTCACATTCTTTACCGGTAAGAATTCCTTTGGAAGTGGACAAAATGGAGAGGCCCAAACCTCCCAGGACTTTTGGTATACTATCAATGCCGGCGTATATTCGTCTTCCGGGTTTAGAAATGCGTTTGATTCCTGAAATAACATTATCTTTCGGTTGTTTGTATTTAAGGTCGACAATGATATGGGGAGGGAATTGAGTTTTTTCGATTTTAAAATCGGAAATATATCCTTCCCGTTTCAGTACTTTGAGAATATCGCGTTTGATTGTGGATAAAGGAACGGCGACGTCTTTTTTTTCGGCCATAATAGCATTCCTGACGCGTGTCAACATATCTGCAATGGGGTCTGTATGACTCATGGTTACATTACTCCTTTAGTAATCCGTTACCAGGATGCTTTAAAAACACCCGGTACTTCACCTTTCAAAGATAATTCTCGAAAACACAACCTGCACAAATCGAACTTTCGAAATACTCCCCGAGGGCGTCCACATAATCTGCAGCGAATCCGAGATCTCACTTTAAATTTCTTTTTCATTTTTGATTTTGCGACTGTCGATGTTTTTGCCAATGTAGTCCTCCTATTGTCTAAAGGGCATTCCGAGGTGTTTTAATAGTGCCCGGCCCATTTCGTCGGTGGAGGCAGAGGTCACAAAAGTAATGGACATACCTTTCACTTTTTCGACTTTACTGTAATGAATTTCAGGGAACACCAATTGATCTTTGATGGCAATGGTATAATTGCCCCTGCCGTCAAAGGATTTGGGGGATACTCCGCGGAAATCTTTAATACGAGGCATGACGATGGAAACCAGCCTATCTAAGAATTCATACATCCGAGGTCCACGAAGAGTAACCGAAGCGCCCACGGGCATACCGCCTCTTAGACGAAAGGCAGCGATGGATTTTTTAGCCCGTCGTAAAACCGGTCGTTGCCCGGAAATATCCTTCATTTCATCCATTACTTTATCCAAAACCTTAATATTCTGGGTCGCTTCACCGACGCCGGAATTAATAACGATTTTTTCTAACCTGGGCACCATCATGATATTATTCAAATTCAATTCTTTTCGAAGTTCTTCTTTGATAGTGTTTTTATATTTTTCATACAATCGGCTCATGGTTATACTCCTGGTCAATCGAGTGAAATGCCGCATTTTTTACAGATGCGGTGTTTGTCGGCATTTTCTGCTATTTTGTATCCGATACGAACACCCTGCTCACACTCTTTGCAATAGTACATGACATGGGCCATCGGGATATAGCCTTCCCGTTCCAGTACACCGCCTTTGATGTTTTTCTGTGGGTTGGGCTTTACGAATTCTTTGATGATATGAACTTTCTCAACCATCACGCGTTTTTTTTCAGGAAGTATCCGGATGACTTTGCCGGTTTTTCCTTTATCACTGCGGTTGCCACGGATGACGATGACCTGGTCATTTTTTTTAATCTTAAGTTTCATTTTTTCAGTTTGTTGTTTCACTTAGATCACCTCCGGTGCAAGGGAGATTATTTTCATGAACTTTTTTTCTCGTAATTCCCGGGCCACCGGGCCAAAAACACGAGTCCCGATGGGTTCGCCCTGGTTGTCGATAATAACGGCGGCGTTATCGGAAAAGCGGATATATGAGCCGTCTTTTCGGCGGACTTCTTTTCGTGTTCTGACAATAACGGCCTTCACAACAGCGCCTTTTTTAATTTTCGAGTTAGGTTCTGCGACTTTCACGGCAGCGGAGAAGATTTCGCCGATATGTGCAATATGTCCCACAGCCCCCCCGAGAGCACGGATCAGGGTGATCTCTTTGGCGCCGGAATTATCGGCGACTTTCAGTCGGGTTTGCATTTGAATCATTGGGGCACCTCCACGTCCTTGGTTTTCGCTGGTGCAGTAGACAGGACATCGACCAGCAGCCATCTTTTTAGCTTGCTGATGGGTCTAACCAACTTTATTTGTACGGTGTCACCGGTTTTGCATCGGTTTTCTTCGTCATGAACGAGGTATTTCTTTTTTTGTCGGACGATTTTTTTATAAACAGGGTGCTGAATAATACGTTCGACACTGACGGAAGCGGTTTTATTGGCTTTAGTGGACATGACAACTCCCGTCAGGACGACTTCAACCCTCTTATTTTTTGTTTCCTGTTGTACTTGGTTATCGTTATCCATTGTTGGACCTCTTTTTTTCAGCTAAAATTGTATATAATCTGGCAACATCTCTTTTTGTATGTCGAATTTTATGAGGGTTTTCCGATTGCCCCAGTGATTTCTGAATGCGCTGGTGAAAAATTTTTTTCAAAGAATCCGAGATTTTATCTTCGATCTCATTTTCGGTCATGGACCGGATTTCTTTTGCCTTCATTGAACTTACTCCTTACTACTCATCTTCAATTTCAAGATCATATTTTATGCCGGGAGACAAAGCGGGTTTTTAAAGGAAATTTATTTTGAGCCAAGCGCATGGCTTCTTTGGCGATTTCCTCCGTCACACCTTCCAGTTCGAAGATAATCCGCCCACGTCTAACGACATCCACCCAGAATTCCGGGTCTCCTTTTCCTTTACCCATACGCACTTCGATGGGTTTCGCGGAAACCGGTTTCCAGGGGAACAGCCGCACCCATAATTTACCGCCGCGTTTGCAAAAACGGTTGATAGCGACACGGCCGGCTTCGATTTGGCGAGCAGTGATCCACCCGTTTTCGAGGGTTTGCAATCCATAATCGCCAAATTCCAGGGTATTCCCTTTAGTAGCAATACCGCGGCGTTTGCCTCTGAACTGTTTCCGAAATTTGGTTTTTGCTGGCATCAACATGGTTTATTCTCCTTCGTGCTCGTGTTCGTGGGTATGAACAATTTCCGGTTCCAGCTTTTTAAACCGTTCTTTTTTCTTATCGCTGACATATACCCATACTTTGATACCGATTTGGCCATAGTCGGTAAAAGCTTCAGTGAATCCGTAATCGATGTCGGCTTTCAGGGTTTGCAGTGGGAGTTTTCCAACCAGGTGCCATTCGGCCCTGGCGATTTCGGCGCCGCCCAATCGACCGGAGACCCGGATTTTAATACCCAGAGCCCCGGCGCGGATGGAAGAATCGACTGCTTTTCTGACGGCGCGGCGGAAAGAGATCCGTCGCTCGATCTGGTAAGCAATTCCTTCTGCGATCAACTGGGCGACGATTTCAGGGTATTTGATCTCGATGACATCCACTAGTACTTTATCTGCGGTCATGCCGGTAAAATCCTTCAATAATTTTTTAATTTGTTGAACACCGGATCCGCCTTTACCGATGATGATACCCGGTCTGGCGGTATTGATCTGCACGCGGATAGTATCGGATATACGTTTCACCTCGATGGAGGCGATCCCGGCGTGTTTGTATTTATCTTTAATCAACTTCCGGATTTGGATATCCGTATGAAACAAATTCATATAGGATTTTCCTTTTGCATACCATAAAGAAAGCCACCCTTTGTTATAACCTAGTCTAAATCCATAAGGATGTGTTTTTTGACCCATTATTTCTCCTCTCTTTCGCCTAATTCAACGGTAATATGACAAAATCGTTTGAGTATGGCAAGTCCCCGGCCACGAGGTGCTGGCCTGTATCGTTTCAGATACGGTGCTTTATCTATATAAATTCTCGACACGTATAAACGGTCAACATTAATATTGGGGTGTTTGACCTGCGCATTGGCAATGGCAGAATCCAACACTTTTGCAATAAGATCGGCCGCTTTTTTCTTGTGTGAAAACCGTAATATGGTCCGAGCTTCACCGGCATCTTTTCCCCTGATCAGGTCCGCCATCAGCCGGCTCTTTCTGGGTGCCATTTTCGCGTATTTTGATTTTGCGATTGCTACATATGCCATCGACTTCCTCCTACTATTTAGTCCCTTTCGAGGTATGACCTTTGTAATTTCGAGTAAACGCGAAATCACCCATTTTGTAACCAACCATGTTTTCAGTAACAAATACCGGGATGAACTTTTTGCCATTGTGAACGGCCAGGGTCATGCCAACCATCTCCGGTACCACGGTGGACCGACGGGACCATGTTTTGATGACTTCTCGCTTGTTATTTTGCTTAGCGTCTACAACTTTTTTTAACAACGACTCATCAACGTAAACACCTTTTTTTATTGAGCGTCCCATTTAACTACTTTCTCCTTTTAACGATAAATTTGCTGGTTCTTTTATTTCGCCTGGTTTTATACCCTTTGGTTGGTTTTCCCCACGGTGTAACCGGGATACGCCCACCTTTGGTTTTTCCTTCACCGCCGCCATGGGGGTGATCGATGGGATTCATTACAGTACCGCGTACATGGGGGCGACGTCCTTTCCAGCGTACTCTACCGGCTTTACCGATGGATATATTGCTGTGATCCAGGTTCCCGATTTGTCCAACGGTAGCGCGGCATTGTATGTGAATTTTTCGTAATTCACCGGAGGGCATTTTAATCAGCCCATAGGTACCTTCTTTTGCCATTAGAGTCGCGCCGGATCCGGCAGATCGAGCAATTTGTCCGCCTTTACCGGCCTGGTATTCGATATTATGGATGGTGGTACCTACAGGAATATTCTTCAGTATCAACGAATTACCCGGTATAATATCGGCTTCCTGGTTGGTGGAAATGATGGGGTCGCCCACCTTCAAACCTACAGGAGCCAGGATGTACCGGCGTTCGCCATCCGAATATTTTATCAATGCAATCCGAGCAGTTCGATTGGGATCATATTCGATGGTTTCGACCTCGCCGGGAACTTCAAATTTATTTCGTTTGAAATCGATTATTCGATACTTTCGTTTATGACCGCCGCCCCGGAAACGAATGGTAATGTTGCCGAGGTTATTACGTCCACCGGATGGTTTCAAGGTTACCAGCAGCTTTTTATAGGGTTTATCCGTTGTCAACTCTTCAAAAGAGTAGCCGGTTTTCCCACGCTGACCGGGTGTAGTTGGTTTGTACGTTTTAATTCCCATTAGACTACCTCAAAGTATTCGATCATTTTGGCATCTTTTTTCAACGTAACATAGGCCTTTTTCCAGGATGGCCGCCTGCCAGTGAATCTGCCGTATCGTTTTTCTTTTCCACTAAAATTCATCACTCGAACGGACACTACATGGGTTTTAAAAAGTTCCTCGACCGCCTTTTTAATCATAATTCGATTGGAATGGGGATGGACCTTAAAGCAGAGTGTTCGTTTTTTCTCTTTCAGATCAGTGGATTTTTCTGTGACTAAGGGTTCGATAATAATATCCCTGATAGTTAGTTTCATTTTTTCAGTACCTCCACCAACTGTTTAACAGCATCAACAGAGAACATAATATAGTTGTATTTCAAGGAATCGAAGACATTAATTTCAGTGAAATCAATACTCTTAATATAAGGGACATTGCGGGTGGAGCGTAATAATTTCGAATTTTCTTTTTTATCCACGATCAAGAGTTTATCGAATTGAAAGTTCTTTAAAACAGAAACCGTATCTCTTGTTTTAGCTGATTCGAGGCTCATATTTTCAACAATCCAGATTCGTTCGCTGCGCATTTTATCCGAGAGAATGGACTTTAATGCGTTCTGTTTTGCTTTCCTGGGCATTTTATAGGAATAATCCCTGGGGTGAGGTCCAAACGTGATTCCGCCTTTTCTCCACAGGGGACTGCGAACGGAACCCATCCTGGCTCGGCCAGTTCCTTTTTGTTTCCAGAGTTTCTTACCGCTTCCTGAAACTTTCCCTCTGGTTTTAGTGGCAGCAGTTCCTTGCCGCTGATTGGCCCGGAAATTTTTTACTGCCTCATAGATTAAATGCTCCTTTAAGGGATAGTCAAAAATATCTTCAGGAAGATCAATTTCGCTGATATCCTGACTCTGCAAATTTTTAACCTTGATTTTAAGCATTTCTATCTCCTTTTAAAGGAATCCTTCAGAATACAAACATAGTTTCCATTATAACCCGGTACAGCTCCTTTAATAACAAGGATGTTTCGATCCAGATCAATTTTAACCACGTGAAGTCCTTTGACCGTTATATTTTTCCCACCCAAGCGGCCGGGCATCTTTTTTCCTTTAAAAACTTTACCTGGAAAAGCGCAGTTACCGATAGAGCCTGGTCGGCGGTGAAACATAGAACCGTGTGAGGCACGTCCGCCTCCGAAGCCCCAGCGTTTCATAACGCCCTGGAATCCTTTTCCTTTTGTAATGCCGGAAATACTAACCGTCTCATTCTGCTGGAATATATCCACTTTGACAGAATCTCCTACGTTCACATTATCTTCGGAAATAAAGAATTCCTTTAATAAATTCGTAGGAGGAACATTGGCTTTTTTGAAATGCCCGCTGAGCGGTTTATTCACGTTTTTTACTTTTTTATCCTCGACCAATCCCATTTGAATTTTCATATGGGGATTATTCTCATTTATTTTTTTTTGAATCACCAGGCACGGGCCGGCTTTGATTACCGTTACGGGGATAACTTCGCCAGTATCGACATAGACCTGGGTCATCCCCATTTTTTTTCCAATTATTCCTTGAATCATTTCCTTCACCTTATCATTATCATTCTAATTAGATTTGACTTCTACCTCTACTCCTGCAGGTAAATCCATTTTTTTCAGTTCGGCGATGGTGTCGTCGTTGTGCTCCAATATTTCAATGAGCCTGCAGTGGGTACGGCGTTCAAAATGTTCCCGGGACTTTTTATCCACATGAGGTGAACGAAGTACACAGAACCTTTCGATACGTGTAGGAATCGGGATGGGGCCTGCTACTCTCGCGCCGGTGCGTTTGGCTTTCACCACGATTTCTGCGGAGGACTTGTCCAGAATCCGGCTGTCAAACGATTTTAACTTAATCCTGATTTTTGTAGCCATATGACCACTTTCTCCTTAGTTTGAAATATATTATTGAATAATTTCGGTTACCGATCCGGCCCCAATGGTACGGCCGCCTTCACGGATAGCGAATTTCAGTCCTTTATCCATGGCAATCGGTGTAATCAGTTCGATAGTCAGGTTCGCATTATCACCGGGCATGACCATTTCGACACCTTCCGGCAGATGGACGGAACCCGTCACATCGGTGGTCCGGAAGAAAAACTGGGGGCGGTATCCGGTTATAAAGGGGGTATGACGTCCGCCTTCATCTTTTCCCAACACATACACTTCCGCTTTGAATTTCGTATGGGGGGTAATGCTGCCTACTTTTGCCAATACCATTCCGCGTTCCACTTCTTCTCGATCGGTTCCGCGAAGCAGTACTCCGATATTATCACCGGCCTGGCCTTCATCCAGCAGCTTCTTGAACATTTCTACGCCGGTTACGATTCGTTTCTTCGTGTCTCGGATTCCTACGATTTCGATTTCATCTCCGACCCTGGCTTTTCCGCGTTCGACTCGGCCTGTAACGACGGTACCGCGTCCACTGATGGTGAATACGTCTTCGATGGGCATTAAAAAGTCTTTATCTACGGGGCGTTCCGGCATAGGAATATACGAATCTACCGCATCCATCAATTCCATGATCTTTTTATTCCAT
>Ga0105104_10000897_pt1 | contig 23134 bp, 17 predicted proteins | sample PPLLaktember2015_3_FD_87034 | JGI IMG/M metagenome (GOLD analysis project Ga0105104, IMG submission 87034) | Freshwater sediment microbial communities from Prairie Pothole Lake near Jamestown, North Dakota, USA - PPLs Lake P7 Core (6) Depth... | ecosystem: Environmental > Aquatic > Freshwater >... | reverse complement strand
GGCGGCACGGCAGCCGGCTGCTTGGGCTGCGCGCCCGCGGGCGGTGCCGGCGGCGTCGTCGGGGCCCCGGCCGGCGCCACAGGAGCCGGTACGGGCACCGGCTGCGGCGGTGCCGGCGGAGCGGCTGCGCCGGGAACCGGAGCTGCGGGCGGGACCACGGGCTGCCCAGCCGGCTGCGCCGGGGTCGGGAGCGGCGGCACCACGCCGGCGCCGGCAGGTTGCATGGCGGGCGCCGTGGCGCTCGTGTCGCCGGCTGGCGCGATCAGCGGCGGCGGGCCGCCGCCGAGCGACGGGCTGGAGGCCGTCCCGATGTAGATGGGCCTGAAGTCCCTCTCGGAGAGCCCCTGCGTCCGAATGATGTGGGGCGTCATCAGCATGACGATGTCGGTCTGCTGGATCTGCGAGTCGTTCGACGAGAACAACTGCTTCAGGATCGGCACGTGGATCGCGCCCGGGAAGCCGCTCAGGGACTTCCGCTCGTCGTCGCGCAGCAGGCCGGCCAGCAGGTTCGACTCCCCGTCGCGCAGCCGCATCGTCGTGGAGACCTTGCGCGAGCCGAACGCGGGCAGGTTCTGCCCGGCGATATTGACGTCGCTCCCCTTCGTGCTGCTCTCGACCGTCAGCTCGAGGATGATGTCGTTGTCGTAGGTCACGCGGGGCGTGACCTCGACGATGACGCCCACCGGCCGGTACTGGAACGAGGTGAGCGGGTTGACGGCTGTGCCCCCTCCGACCAGCGGTGTGAAGGTCGTCGAGGGGACGGGGATGTCGTCGCCCAAATTGGCCGTGAGCTTCTTGCCCTCCTGGCCGCGCAGCGACGGCTTCGCGATCAGCTTCGTCGTGGAGTCGCTCTCGAGGAAGCGGAAGACCCACTGCGGGACCGTCAGGTAGAAGTCCGCCGTGTTGATTCCCTGCGAGATCGTGTTCAGGTTGAACAGGCTGGTCGCGGCGGCGGTCCCGCCGGTGCCGCCGGTGCCGCCCGCCGTGCCGCCGGCCGGCGCGCTTTCCGGCGAGAAGACGCCGCCGATCGCGTAATTCGACAGGTTGAGGCCGTACTGCTTGGCGCGGGTGCGGTTCACCTCGAGGATTTCGACGTCCACCACCACTTCGGCGCGGGGCTTGTCGTTGGCCTCGATGACGCGCTCGGCAATCGCGACCATCGCGGCGCTGCCGCGCATGGTGATCGTGTTGGCCGTCTTGCTCGCGCTGATCAGCGGCCGGGAACCGGTCATCCCCTGGCCCGTCAGGACCGTGTTCAGCAACTGCTGCAGCTCGGAGACGTCGGTGTTCGACACGTAGAACACCTTGATCACCTGCTCCTCGTACGCCTGGCGCTTGGTGGGCGTGTCCTGGATGATCATTATGGTCCGCTCGTTCTGGACCTTGTAGAAGAGCCCGTTCGCCGTGAGCACGAGGTTGAGCGCCTGCTCCAGGGTGACGCCGTCGAGTTCGATTGGCCCCCGTGTCGTCAGGGTGGCCGGGACGTCGCGGTCGTAGAGGATGTTGATGCCGGTCGCCTGCCCGATGAAATTGAGGACTTCCTGGACGTTGGTGTTCGCCGCCCACTTGAACCGAAGTTGCTCGCGAGACGACGGGTTGAGGAGGGGCTCCTGGCTCGCCTGGCGCGCCTTCTCCCTCATCTGCTGGATGGGCGGGACCGGGCGCGCGGCCTCCAACGTGTCGCGCAACACCTGCTCGAGTTCCACCACCCGCGCGGCGGCGCGCCGGTTGCTCGGGTCGAATTCCGCGGCCTTGCGGTACTCCCGGATGGCGGCCTCGATCTCGCCCTTCGAGTCGAATGCCCGCGCCTGGTCCAGGTGGGCGAGCGAGGCGGCGATCTGCGCGCGTTCCAGCGCGATCCGGTACTCGGCCGAGTGCGGGTTCGCCTGGTACGCGCGCGTGTAGTAACTGACCGCGGTGTCCCAGTCGCCGGCACGGGCCGCCTGATCGCCCTTACTGAAGGACTGACTGGCCGCGCATCCGGTCACCACCACGAGCGCCAGCGCCAGCGCCGTCGCTTTCAACAGATCCGCTCTCAAGGACGCCTCCAATCGCGACCTGACGTCACGGGGTGCTCTGCCTACTCGCCGCTTGGCCCATCAGCCGATCAACGGGATCACGCGCCGGCCCCGCCCGTCCGCATACGAGACCTCGACGCTCTCGACGTTGATCTTGATGATCCGGTAACGCCCGTCCACGAGTTCACCCTCGCGGCCGTACAGGATGTCGGTGCCATCCCGCAGCACGGCAACGGACCGGCCGCCTGCCTGCACGACCCCGATGAACTTGAGCGTGATCGGCGGCGGGGGCGGCGGACCGGGGGGCGGCGCGTTCGGGTCTGGCACGGGAGCGGCCACCACCGGCCGCGACGCTGCCGGCGGCGGGGGCGGCGGCGCCTTCGGCTGCTCCCGGAACAGGTTCCGATCGCTCACCGGCTCGGGCCGGGCCGCCTGCAGCGACTCCAGCCGCACGTCCGGAACGGCCATGGGCGGGTCGCTGCCGCCCGGGCCCGCCGTGCCCGACGTTCCAGGCGCCCCGGCGACCGGCCTGGCGGCGGGGGCGCCGCGCCAGCCGCGCGCCTGGTAGCCCACGACCGCCACGAGCAGGGCCATCAGCCCGACGAACAGCGCGATCTGGCCGCGGGAGGCGCTAGCCGCCATGGGATGCCCGGTAGTAGGTGGAGAGGGACAACGAAAGCACCAGCGTGTCGCCCGCGGCGCGTCCCTGCTCGATGCTCAACTCGTCGATCACCACGAAGTACGGTGCGTTCTCCAGCCTGTGGATGAACTGCCGCATGTTCGCGTAATCACCCTCGAGGACGATTCCGATCTTCCACTGATTCAGCTGCCCGTCCCCGCGCGCCTCGACCTCGCCGGCCCCGCGGCGCACGTACCGCAGGTTGCACTCGCGGGCCAGCTGCGCGACGCTCACATAGGTCGCCCGGTTGGCGGCCGAGAGGTTCGCGGGCAGCACCTTCTCGTAGAACGTGCGGAGCTCGGCCTCGGCCTGTTCCTTGCCGGCCGACACCGCCCGGACGGCGTTGAACTCCCGCTGCGCGGACCGGCGGGCCTCCTCGGCGCGGGCGGCGCGGGTGTCGGCCGCCGCGACGCGGGCGCGGAGCGGATAGACCAGGCCCGCGTACACCCCTACGTTCGCCACGAGGGCGATCGCCAGGAGCGTCACTGGCCGCCGCTGCTCCAACAGGACTCGTCGCAACACCTGTCAGCCCCTTCCGGCCTTGCGCCAACTACCGCGCGGCAGCTGCCACGGGCTCGCTGCCCGCCGCCCCCGCCGGAACATACTGTCCTTCGAGCAGCACCTCGAGCAACCCCTCGGGGGTCGTCGAGTCCTGCTTCGGGACGACGCTGCGGAAGGCGCCGGTCGCCTCCAGCCGCGCGATGAACGTCTCCACGTCCTCGGGGCGCCGCGCGAAGATCGCCATCTCCAGGGTGAGGACGTCCTTGTCCGAAGACGGCCGGACCGACTGGATCCGGACGTCGGGCGGCAGCGTGGCCTCGAGCTGATTGAGCAGCCCGGTCCAGGAGAACACGCGCCGGTCGATCAGGCGGTTCGCCTCCTGCGAGGCTTCGAGCACGGCCTGGAGCCGCTGGCGATCGACCTGGGCGCGCGCGCGCGCGGCATCCTGGCGCAACTTCGCGGCCTCCGATTCGGCGCGGTTCACCGATCCGCCGAGCGCCGCGTTCCGCCGCGAGAGGCTCGTCAACTGCAGGACGTTGAACACGGTCAACGCCAGGATGACGAGCGCGGCGACGGCCAGCGCCACCGACACCAGCCGCTCGTTGTAGAACGGGCGCGTGGAGAGGTTGGTCCTCAGCATCGACTCTCTCGGCGCGTCACGCGCGCCCCTCGCGCACCAGCACGCCCAGCAGCGGGGCCACGCCCGCCAGCAGGCCGGGGTCCGCGCTGATGCGGTCCCCGAAGCGGGCCACCCCCTGCGGGTCGAAGGCCTGGACGGGCACCCGCAGCCGCTCGCCGATCTGGCGCCGCGCGGCGTCGAGGCCACCCGCCTCGCCGCCCCACTCCTCCACGCCGCTACCGGCGAGAACGACGCGGCTGAAGCCACCGCTGCCGCCCAAACGGTCCTCGTAGTACATCGCCGTCTGGTGGACCAGGTCGGCGAGGGTCTCGTCGCTACCCTCGGGTCTGTTCCTGAAGAATATCAGGTCCGAGTCGCGCAGGATCGCAATCGTGCCGTATTCGGGCGTCACGTGCACCAGCAGCCAGTCGCCCGCCGGCCGGCTTTCCGCCGCCAGGACGCCGTTCACCAGGCTGAAGGTCGCAAGGTCCACCACGCCGGCGTGGGCGCCCGCTTCCTCGCACGCCGCCTCGAATTCGCGGACGATGTCGCGGCGCGCCAGGGCGACGATGTACTCGCGGCCGCCGTCGGCGAGGGCGACGCCGGGCGAATAGGTCAACTGCGCGTCCTCGATGTGGAACGGCGCCGTCTTGCGCACGTGCCACCGGATCAGCTGATCGAGGTCCTCTCCGCGCGCCGGCGTCTTGTCCAGGCGCACCAGCGACACCTTCGCCGTGGTGTCGGGCACCACCAGGGCCACGCGCCGGGCACGCGCCCCGAGGCGCTCGAGGACCCGCCCGACCGCCCGCGCGAGGCCGGGCGGATCGGCGACGTTCGGCGCGTTGAGGGCGGGGACGACCACGCCGGCGGGCAGCGCCTGGCCGGCATGGGCGGTGATCACCGGCTCGCGGCCATGGCGCCCGAGGGCGACGGCCGACACGTAGCGGGCCGAGATGCCGACGGCGACCGCCGGGGGCGGCGTGGCAAAGAGTGGGAAGCTCATTCGACGAAGGTCACCTTGTTGACCTCACGCAGCGTGGTCACGCCCTTCATCACCCGATCGACGGCGCACTCGCGCAGGAAGCGCATCCCTTCCTCCCGCGCGGCCTTCTTGATCTCGGAGGTCGGCCGCCGCGCGAGGATCATCTCCCGGATACGGTCCGACAGGTCCAGCAGCTCGCAGATCGCCTGCCGGCCCTTGTAGCCCGTGCCGCCGCACTCGATGCACCCCTTGCCCTCGTAGAAGGCGTGGGTGTGTTCGAGGGCCGGGTCGAGCCCCGACTCCTCCAGGACGGCGCGGCTCACCCGGACCGGCCGCTTGCAGTGCGCGCAGATGACGCGCACGAGGCGCTGCGCGAGCACGCAGTTGAGCGCCGAGACGAACTGGTACGGCTCGACTCCCATGTTGAGGAACCGGCCGAGGACGTCCGTGACGTTGTTGGCGTGAACGGTCGTAAACACCAGGTGGCCGGTGAGCGCCGACTGGATGGCGATCTGCGCGGTCTCCGGGTCGCGGATCTCGCCCACCATGATCTTGTCCGGGTCGTGCCGCAGGATGGAGCGCAGGCCACGGGCGAAGGTCAGGCCCTTCTTCTCGTTGATCGGGATCTGCGTGATCCCCCGGAGCTGGTACTCGACCGGGTCCTCGATCGTGATGATCTTGTCCTCGGGCGACTTGATCTCCGAGAGGGCCGCGTAGAGGGTGGTGGTCTTGCCGCTGCCGGTCGGGCCCGTCACCAGCACCATCCCGTACGGCTCGGCGATGTACTTCCGGAACCGCTTCAGTTCCGCCTCCGGGAAGCCGAGGATGTCGAGGCGCAGCTCGGAGAACTGCTCGCTGATCGACTCCTTGTCGAGGATCCGGATCACCGCGTCCTCGCCGTGCACGCTCGGCATGATCGAGACGCGGAAGTCGATCGTCTTGCCCGGCACGCGCAGCTTGAAGCGGCCGTCCTGGGGCACGCGCTTCTCGGCGATGTCCAGCTCCGCCATCACCTTGATGCGGGAGATGATCGCCCCGTGGTGCTGCTTGGCGATGGGGCGCATCGCCGGCTGCAGCACCCCGTCGATCCGGTACTTGACGTTGACCGCATCGTCCTGGGTCTCGATGTGGATGTCGCTCGCGCGGCGCTGGATCGCGGTGAAGACCGTCGAGTCCACGAGGCGGATGATCGGGCTGATGTCGCTCGTCAGCTTCTCGACGGTGAGGCTCTCGTCGCCGTTCTCCTCCTCCTTGAGCAGCTGGAACTGAAAGCCCTCGGTCGCCTCCTCCAGCACGCGCTGGGAGCTCTCGCTCTTCTTCAGGATCGCCTCGATCGACGAGCGCGCGCCCACCGACACGCGCAGCGGCGCGCCGAGCAGCAGCGTCAGCTCGTCGATCATCGGGAGGTCGGTCGGGTCCGAGACCACGATGACCAGCGACCGGCCCTCCCGGTGGTGCGGGACGAACCCGTACCGGAGCATCAAGTCGGCCGGGATCGTGCGGAACAGGTCGTGGTCGATCTGGAACTGCTCCAGGTCCACGAACTCCATCCCGTAGCGATCCGCCAGCCGCCTGGCGTGCGCCGTCTCTTCGAGCCGGTCCTCGGCCGGCGCCTCGCCCGTGTCCGCGTAGAACTGCGCCGGGGGAACCTGCCCCACCGACGCCTGCACCGTCTCATCCCGTGGTTGCACTCGAATCTCCGTATCCGTTATCGAGCCGAAAAGGCCCGGCGCGCAGGGGCTACCGCCCGGTGGGCCCCACGACCGCCGACAACTGGAACAGCGGCATGTAGAGCGCCAGCAGCAGCACCGCGATTACGATCCCCATGATGACCAGCAGCGCGGGCTCCACCACCGTCACGAACCGGCCCAGGTCGGTCTCGATCTCCTCGTCGTAGAAGTCGGCGAGGCTGTTGAGCATCTCCTGCAACGCCCCCGTCGCCTCGCCCACTTCCGCCATCTTCACCGCCACGTCCGGGAACACCCCGCGGTCGGCCATCGCGCCCGCAAACGACTGGCCCTCGCGCACCCGCTGACCCACCGTCGCCATCGCCAGCGCCAGCGCCCGGTTGCCAATCGACCGTGAGGCAATCTCGATCGCGTTGACCAGCGGGATGCCGCCGCCGAGGAGGGTGGCCAGGGTTCGCGCCAATTGAGACGTGGCGAACTTCCTCGCGGTCGGCCCGACGGCCGGCAGGGCCAGCAGTATCGAGTCGAGCCGCTCCCGCTGGCCCGGGCGCTTGAGCCAGGCCGTGCCGAGCATGCCCGCGATGGCCAGCCCGAGCAGCAGGACCAGCCACTCGGACCTGACAAAGCCGGACACCCCGATGATCACCCGGGTGATCGCCGGCAGCTCGCTGTTGAAGGTCGAATAGAAATCCTCGAACGCGGGGACGACGCGCAGCACGATGATCGACACCACCGCGAGCGCCAGCGCCAGCAGGATGACCGGGTAGATCAGCGCCGACAGCGCGCGCCGCCGCACACCGGAGATCACCTTGACGTACGCCACGTAGCGGCGAAGGACCTGTTCGAGCGAGCCGCTCTTCTCCCCGGCCAGGATTGAGGCCGTGTAGACGCCGGGAAAGAGGTCGCCCTGTGAGGCGAAGGCGTCCGAGAGCGACGTGCCCGCGCGCACCTTCTCGTGGATGTCGTCGAGCACTGCGCGGAACAGCGGGTTGTGCAGGCGCTGCCGCAGGATGTCGAGCGACTGCACCAGCGGCATGCCCGCCTTGAGCAGCGTGGCAAGTTCCTGGTTGAAGACGAGGAACTCGCGGGCGGGAATCCGGCGGCGCGCGGGCAGACGAAGGCCCCAGCCGGCCACCGCGTGCCTCGGCCGGAGTCCCAGCACGCACAGGCCCTTTTGCTCCAGCTCGTGGCGCAGCTGCCCTTCGCTGTCGGCGACGTGAATCTCCTCGGTAATCACGCCGCCGGGCGTCGAGAGCCTACAGCGGAATTCCATTGCAACCCGTTGTGGGGACGGAAATTACCGAGCCGACAATCCCCTGATTATACCAAGTTTTCGCCCCGGCTCGCGGGCGGCTCGCGGCGCGACCCGGCGCTATCGCGCGGCCGCCCGGCCCGCCAGGCGCAGCACCTGCCGGACGTAGTCCTGAGTTTCCCGGTATGGAGGTATGCCGCGGAAGCGTTCCACCGCGGCCTCGCCCGCGTTGTAGGCAGCTAGGGCCAGCGACAGCTCGAACCGGTCCAGCAGCATCTTGAGATGCCTGGTGCCCGCCTCGATGTTGGAGGAAGGGTCGTAGGGGTCCCGGACGGCGTAGCGGCGCGCCGTGGCCGGCATCAGTTGCATCAGCCCCATGGCCCCCTTCGGGGATCGCGCCGTCGGCTGGTACGCGGATTCCACCTGGATGACCGCGCGCACGAGCAGCGGATCGACCCCCGCGCGCGTGGCGGCGTCGTGGATTAGCTCGCCGTACGGAACCGGGGGCAGCCCGATGGCCGCCGGGATTTCCTCCGGATGGTAGAACTCGTCGGGGCCAATCCGCTCCACCAGCGACGACGGGCAGGTGATCTCCCCGCCGGAGCGGAGCGCCAGGACGAGGGAGTCCCCCTCGACGCGGTGCGACTTGACCGAGAACGTACGGCCGGACGTCAGGAAGACGATCTCCGCCGAGCAGACAGGGACCGCGGCCGCTACCGCGAGCAGCGCGAGGGACGCGAAACGCGCGATCCGCCGGCCCATTCTCCTCATCGTCCCGTCATTTCGGCTCCACGAACGCGTGGAACACGCGGATGCCGAGCTCGCGCGTGTCCTTCTGGTTTCCCGCCGTCACGACCGCCGGCACGAAGGTCCGGTCCACGCCGATCTTCAACTCCACCTTCTCCTCGGCGCCGAACTGCGCGGCGGTGATCGGGATGCGGTGCACCTCCTGCGACCCGGCCAGCGGAAAGGACGCGACGGTCTGGCTGCCGATGCTCATCGTCACGACCTGGGGGGATGGCAGCAAGCGCGTCTGTCCGTCGACGTCCAGGTACAGTGTCGCATCCCGGCGGGGGTTCTTGAACGCGAGGGTTGCGTCTTTCTTCGTCCAGTGCCACTCGTTGCCGGCATTGTCCCCCGCGATCTCGGCGAGGTGCCAGCCGTCCTTGTACGTGAGGTAGATGTTGTCCGTCTGGGGGCTGATCTGCACGGTGGCCACCCGGTAGGCTCGCTGCCCCCGCTCGGTGCCGGCCAGGGGGAGCCGCCGGCCGTCGGGCGCGTAGAGGCCGATATCGATCGCCGCGTCGCCCACGTAGGGGTAGACCGGCACGAAGAGCAGGCGCGTGTACTTCACGACCTGGCCCGGCTTCCACTGCGAGGTCGGTGTCGGCGGGACGTGGTCGTCGGTCCACATCAGCTCGTCGTCGGCGTCCACGAAATGGACGAACACGCGGTAGTCCTGGTCGAAGGCGGCGCCATCGGCCACCTTGAACTCGTAGGTCAGTTCGACGGGGCTGCCAAGGGCCACCCGCGGGCGGTTCACCGTGATGGCAGCCGACGCGACGGGTGGTTCGGCTCGGCTGGAGCCGCCGCAGGCGGCGGCCACGGCTGCGAGGAGGAGCGGAAAAGTGCACCGGAGCGCGCGAGTCGTCATCACTGGTCAACCCTCGTTCTATGGCCGAGAAGAAAGCGATGGGGTATGTTAACGCAGGACCGGCGGCCGGGCAATGCACGGTCGGGGTGGGCTTGTCGGATGGCTGGCTCTTACTGTCGAGTTAGCAAGCACTTGCGGCTCATCCACCGTTGACCCCTACCTCCGCCGCATGGTATCGTTGGGCTCCGAACGTCGGCGGCGACGCCTCCCCTGGTCGCCAAGATGGCGCGCTCCTGCGCGTCCGGTCAGCAACCCGAATAGGGAGTCCCAATGGTCGCAGGCTGGATGCGCGCGGGTCTGACTGTCACGATCGCGTTGGGCCTGACGACCGCGTGCGGGTCGCGGGCGCAGACGCGCCCCGCGGCGGTCAAGCCCCCTCCGCCCCCGACGGTCGCTGCTCCTCCGGCTTCCCCGCATCGGCCGTCGCCGCCCGCGGATCCGGTGGTGGCGCTGATTGCCGCCTCGCAGCGGCACTTCGAAGCCGGCCAAAAGGAGTTGTCGATCGGCCACCTCGACCGCGCCCGGGCGGAGTTCAACCAGGCGCTCGACGTCCTGCTCGGTTCGAAGTACGGCGCCCGATACGACCCGCGGCTCCGCGAGCATTTCGATCGGCTGGTGGACCAGATCAGCGCCTACGAGGTGACCGCGCTCGCCCAGGGCGACGGGTTCACCGAGAAGCGGTACGAACCCGCCTCGATCGACGCCCTGTTGGAACTTTCCACGACATTCCTGCCGGGCACGCCGGCCGGATCCGCGGCACTGAAAGAGCGGGTGGCGTCGGACCTCGAGCATACGGCGCACGACATCGATATCCCCCTGAACGAACGCGTGCTCGCCTACGTCGAGCTCTTCCAGGGCCGGTTGCGGGAGTGGATCGCGGACGGCCTGGAGCGCGGCGGGCGCTACCTCCCGATGATCCAGAACGTCTTCCGCGCGGAGGGATTACCGCTCGATCTCGCCTACGTCCCCCTGATCGAGAGCGCGTTCAAGCCGAACGCGGTGTCGCGCGCGAAGGCGAAGGGTGTCTGGCAATTCATGGCCGGCACGGCGCTCGAGCACGGCTTGAAGCGCGACTGGTACCTGGACGAACGGTCGGACCCCGAAAAGGCGACCCTGGCCGCGGCCAAGTACCTGCGGACGCTGTCGGGCATGTTCGAGGGCGACTGGCACCTGGCGCTCGCCTCGTACAACGGCGGACCGGGCCGCGTGCAGCGCGCCCTCAAACGCGGAGGGGTGGAGGATTTCTGGGAGCTGGCGGCCAAGCCGAAGCTGCTGCCTCGCGAAACCCGCGAGTACGTCCCGATGATCCTGGCGGCCATCGTGATCGCCCGCAACCCGATGCAGTACGGGTTCGAGCCGCCCGCTCCGCCGCCCGTCGAGTACGAGAAGGTGACCGTGCCTGGGCCCGTGGATCTCCGGCGGGTCGCCGAACTGGCCGGCGTTTCGGTGCACGAGATCCAGGAGTTGAACCCCGAGTTGCGCCGGTGGACGACGCCCGTCCGGTACCCGGACTACCAGCTGAAGGTGCCGCGGGGTACCGGTGAAGCGCTGGCCGAGAAGCTGACGGACAGCGGGGACGTCCAGATGGCCTCGCTCAAGTGGCACACGGTCAGGACCGGCGAGACTCTGACGTCGATCGCGCGCAAGCTGCGCGTGAGCCGCACCGATCTCGCCGAGGCGAACTACCTCTCGACCAAGGCGAGGGTACAACCCGGGCAGAGCCTGATCATCCCGGTGGAGCCCTCGGCGCTGCTGGCCGGGCGCCCGGACCGGCCCGCATCGGTCACCGCCTCGCGGCCGATCGTCCCTGCCGGGACCGTGGTCTCCGAGGCGACGTCCGCCGAGCACGTGCGAATCGTCTACCACGTGAAGCGTGGCGATACCCTGTCTCACGTCGCGCGCCTCTTCAAGACCACCGTCGCGTCCCTGAAGCTGTGGAATCACCTGAGGACGGATCAACTCGTGCCCGGCGCCCGCCTGACCGTGTTCACCGCGAAGTCTCGGTGATCGTCTGACACGCGCGGTTTCTGCGCGGGGCCGTCGCTGGCCCCGCGCGGAATCTGCACCCCCGCGGGCCGCGCCCCGCCGCATGTCCCTGAATCCCGCCAGATTCTCACCCTGACCGGACGGGCCGCGCCTTGCAGAAGACCCGGCCGTGCTCGCCAGCCTGCGATCGGCGGCGGTCTTCGGTCTCGACGTCTTCCCGGTGCACGTCGAGGTGGACGTCACCTTCGGCCTGCCCTGCTTCCGGATGGTCGGTCTTCCCGACCCGAGCGTGCGCGAGAGCCGCGACCGGGTGCGGTCCGCCATCCGCAACTCCGGGTTCGACTTCCCCCCGCACAAGGTCACCGTGAACCTGGCGCCGGCCGACGTGCGGAAGGCGGGGTCGTCCTTCGACCTGCCCGTGGCCCTCGGCGTGCTGGCCGCCTCCGGTGTGGTGGAGCGTCGCCGCGTGCACGACCTCGTGCTGCTCGGGGAGCTGGCGCTCGATGGCGGCATCCACCCAGCGCGTGGCGTGCTCCCGGTGGCGGTCGCCGCGCGGCGGGAGGGACTGCGCGGGATCCTGCTGCCCACGGCGAACGCCGCCGAAGCCGCGGTGGTCGAGCCCCTCGAGGTCCTCGCCGTCGATTCGTTGGCCGAGGCTGTGGCGGCCATCAACGGATCCGACGGCGCATCCCGAGTACGTCCGGTCGCCTCCCTTCCCGCGCCCACCCGGTGCCCGGCCGACTTCTCCGAGGTCAGGGGCCAGGCACTGGCGCGGCGGGCCCTGGAGGTTGCCGCGGCCGGCGCCCACAACATCCTGATGATCGGCCCGCCGGGTGCGGGAAAGACGATGATGGCCCGGCGCCTGCCGGGGATCCTCCCGCCGCTCACCTTCGACGAGTCGCTGGAATGCACCGCCATTCACTCGGTCTGCGGCCTGGTGCCGCCGGGGATCGGGTTGCTGGCCGACCGGCCGTTCCGCGCGCCCCACCACACCATCTCCGACGTCGCGCTCGTTGGCGGCGGTAGTTTCCCTCGCCCGGGCGAAATTTCCCTCGCGCACAACGGCGTCCTGTTTCTCGACGAGATGCCGGAGTTCGACCGTCGGGTCCTCGAGGTCCTGCGCCAGCCGCTCGAAGAAGGGCGGGTGACGATCGCCCGCGCCGCGCGAACGGCCGTCTTCCCCGCCCGCTTCATGCTGGTCGCAGCGATGAACCCGTGCCCATGCGGCTACCAGGGCGACGCCGTGAGGGCCTGCCGCTGCACCCCCGTCGAAGTCGAGCGTTACCGTGGACGGCTCTCGGGCCCGCTGCGCGACCGGATCGACCTCGTGCTGGAGGTGCCCGCCGTGCCCGCGCAGGCCCTGGCGGGCGAGGACGACGCCGAATCGTCCGAGGCCATCCGCCTTCGCGTCCTCGCCGCCCGGGAACGACAAGACGAGCGCCGCCCCGAGTCGGCGGTGCGCGTCAACGCCGAACTGCACGGCCGCTCGGTCTGGCGCTTCTGCCGCCCCGACGCCGCAGGGCGCCGCCTGCTGGACGCCGCCGTGCGACGGCTCGGGCTCAGCGCCCGGGCCTACCATCGCGTGCTCAAGGTCGCGCGCACCATTGCGGACCTCGCCGGCGCCGCGATGCCCGGCGCCGATCACGTGGCGGAGGCCCTCCAGTATCGTGTCGAGGACCGCCGCTGACTTCTTCGCCGTCCCTTCGCCGCTCGGCATTTCCAGCTTCCCGCCCCCGCGTCTGATGTGGTAGATTTCCCGCTTCGCGCTCTTGGCGTTCTGTACCGGCTGATCCAGCGCACGCCAATCACGGGGTCCGGCAAGGGGGCAGCAGCCCGGTGAAATCCAGACGCTTTACTATCCTCGTCGCGGACCGCACGACCGGCGTCGTCCGGCGTTTCACGATCAGCCTGCGGCCAACCCTCGCGATCATCGGCCTGATACTCAGCCTCCCGGTACTGGTGGGTCTTGGTGCCCGCTGGAGCGCGCGCGGGGAAATCAGCTCGCTGCGGACCTCGGCGGTCACGCTCCAGGCGGAGAACAACATCTTTCGGGCGATGACCACGGACCTGACGGACCAGATTGGTGCCGTCCAGGACGCGGTCGCGCACCTCAGCGAGGACTCGAAGCTGGATCCGGCCTCGGCGCGCGCGCTGGCCAAGCTGCCCGCGTTCGTGCGAACCGGCGCCATGGGCGGGGCGAACAGCACGACCACGCCAATCGCCCGCTCGATGCTCTCCCCCTCCCTGGCTTCCCCTGAAGACACCTTCGGCATGCTCCGCGAGCTGCTTGGGCGGCTGGGCAGCAAGCTGGACCTCGTGCGCGACGACGTCCAGAAGCGGGCGGCGCTGGCGGCCGCGACGCCGTCGGTCTGGCCGGCGCAGGGCTCGCTCTCCGCCAGCTACGGGCCGCGCGAGGATCCGTTCACCGGGTCGCTGGCCCACCACAGCGGCATCGACATCTCCACCCCGAAAGGACAGCCGGTCTACTCGACGGCCGCGGGGACCGTCGAGTCGGCGGCGTGGAACGGCGACTACGGGAAGATGGTGGTGATCGACCACGGGTTTGGCCTGACGACGCGGTACGGCCATCTTGAGGGCTACGCGGTGAAGCCGGGCGACCGGGTGGAGCGCATGCAGGTGATCGGCTACGTGGGTTCGACCGGGCGCGCAACGGGTCCGCACCTGCACTACGAGATGCTCGTGAACGGCCGGCTGACCGACCCGCTCCGGTTCACGGACCCAAGGCGCTAGGCGGCAGCCTCGCCCGCTTTGCTCGCTTCGCGAGCGTCGGCGCGGCCGTTTCCTTGACGCTACCAGCGACCCTCCCCTACAATCATTTGATACCCCCGTTTGTCCACGCATCTCTCCTTACATGCTTGGTGCTCTCCTCGCTAAGGTCATCGGCACCCAGAACGAGCGTGAACTGAAGCGGCTCGCGCCGCTGGTCGCGGCCATCAACGGGATGGAGGACGCGACGCGGGCGCTCAGCGACGAGCAGCTCCGGGCGAGGACGGCCGAATTCCGTGGCCGTGTCGCCCAGGGCGAGACTCTCGACGCTCTCCTCCCCGAAGCGTTCGCCGTCGTGCGGGAGGCCGGCCGCCGCACCCTGAACATGCGGCACTTCGACGTGCAGCTCATCGGGGGCATCGTCCTCCACCAGGGGCGGATCGCCGAGATGAAGACGGGCGAGGGCAAGACCCTCGTCGCGACGCTGCCCGCGTACCTGAATGCCCTCGAGGGCAAGGGCGTGCACGTCGTCACGGTCAATGACTACCTCGCGCGGCGCGACTCGGAGTGGATGGGCCGCATCTACCGGTTCCTGGGTCTCTCCGTCGGCGTCATCCAGCACGAGCTGACCGACGCGGAGCGCCAGGAGGCGTACGGCTGCGACCTCACCTACGGGACGAACAACGAGTTCGGGTTCGACTACCTCCGCGACAACATGAAGTTCGAGCTCGCGCACTACGTCCAGCGCGGGCACCACTTCGCGATCGTGGACGAGGTCGACAGCATCCTCATCGACGAGGCGCGGACGCCGCTGATCATCTCGGGGCCCGCCGAGGAGTCCACCGAGCTGTACTACGAGGTGGACCGGATCATCCCGAAGCTCAAGGCCGGCGCGGTCACCCGCGGCGACACGAAGGCCGAGGACCGGGAGGCCCTCGAGGCGACGGGCGACTATATCGTCGACGAGAAGCACAAGACGGTGACGCTCACCGAGAGCGGGATGGCCAAGGGCGAGAAACTGCTTGGCGCGCGATTGCAGCCGGGCGGCCTGTACGATCCGGCCAACATGCCGCTGCTCCACCACATGAACCAGGCCCTTCGCGCCCACACGCTCTTCCGCCGCGACGTGGACTACATGGTCAAGGACGGCCAGGTGGTCATCGTGGACGAGTTCACGGGGCGCCTGATGCCGGGGCGGCGCTGGAGCGACGGGCTCCACCAGGCGGTCGAGGCCAAGGAGAAGGTGAAGATCGAGCGCGAGAACCAGACGCTCGCGACGATCACCTTCCAGAACTACTTCCGGAAATACAAGAAGCTCGCCGGGATGACCGGCACGGCGGAGACCGAGGCCGAGGAGTTCGGCAAGATCTACAAGCTCGAGGTCAACGTCGTGCCGCCGAACCGGCCGCTGCGCCGGCTCGAGGAACCGGACCTCATCTACCGGACCGAGCCGGAGAAGTACGAAGCGATCGTCGCCGACGTGATCGAGAAGCAGGCGGCGGGCCGGCCGGTGCTGGTCGGGACGATTTCAATCGAGAAGTCCGAGCGGCTCTCGACGATGCTCCGGCGCCGCGGCATCAAGCACGTGGTGCTCAACGCGAAGTACCACGCGCAGGAAGCCGAGATCGTCGCGCAGGCGGGCCGCAAGGCCACCGTCACCATCGCGACGAACATGGCCGGCCGCGGGACCGACATCCTGCTCGGCGGCAACCCCGAGTTCATGGCGCGGCAGCAGTGCCTGGCCGACCAGCTGGCCGAGAAGCTCGTCAAGGGGCAGGAGCGGTTCGTAGACGACGAGGAGAACGTCTACTTCTACCACCTCGAGCATTTCTACCGCGTCGGGCGGAAGGACTGGGAGCGCACCTTTCAGTACTTCAAGCGCCAGACCGACGCCGAGCACGAGGAGGTGGTCACCAGCAGCGGCCTGCACATCATCGGCACGGAGCGCCACGAGGCGCGACGCATCGACAACCAGCTGCGCGGCCGCGCCGGCCGCCAGGGGGACCCCGGCTCGTCACGCTTCTACCTGTCGCTCCAGGACGACCTGATGCGGATCTTCGGGTCGGATCGCATCTCCGGCCTGATGCAGCGCCTCGGCATGGAAGAGGGCGTTCCCATCGAGCACCGGATGGTCACGCGGGCGATCGAGCGTGCGCAGCGTCAGGTCGAGGCGCAGAACTTCTCCGTCCGCAAGCACCTCCTCGAGTACGACGACGTGATGAACCGCCAGCGGGAGAGCATCTACTCCCTGCGGCGGGAGATCCTCGACGGGCAGATCCGGGTGGAGGACCAGCAGGTCGGCAGCCGCGACTACCTGATGGACCTGGCTCAGGACATCCTCGACGCCACGGTGGACACGTTCTGCCCCAAGGGCCAGGACCCGAGCGAGTGGGACCTCGAGGCCCTCCGCCGCGAGTTGAGCCGCATCTTCGGCCTCGACGGAGGCGACTACGCGATCGTCGGCTTCGAGAGCGGGAAGAAGATCGACGACGTCCGCGACGCGCTCTGGGACCGCATCGAGCAGCGATACGTGGAGAAGGAGCAGCTGCTCCAGGCCGACCTGCTCAGGCGTGTCGAGCGCGACATCATGCTGCAGATCGTGGACGTCCAGTGGAAGGACCACCTCTACAGCCTGGACCACCTGAAGGAGGGCATCGGGCTGCGGGGTTATGGGCAGCGCGACCCGCTGGTCGAGTACAAGAAGGAGAGCTACGCCCTCTTCCAGGCGATGAAGGACCGCGTGGACGAGGAAATGGTCCGCTACCTCTGGTGGCTGCGGCCGGTCCTCGAAGAGGATGCGCCGGCCCGGAGGCCCGCGCGCCGCGCCGCGCCGGTGACGACGAATGCCCCGAGCGAAAGCCCGTCGCTGTTCGCTTCCGCGCCGGCGGGGGCGGGCGCCGGGCGGACACCGGCGCGCACCGGCGGCGACGACGTGATCAAGACCGTACGGCGCGAGGAGCCCAAGGTGGGCCGCAACGACCCGTGCCCGTGCGGCAGCGGCAAGAAGTACAAGAAGTGTCACGGCGCCGCCGCGTAGCGACTTCGAATGTCTTTTGAAATGGAACCCGATCCCGTATCGCGAGGAACACGATGGAACTGAAGACGGCGACGCCGGGGATGCTGCAGATCGGAACCGAGCTGGCGACCGCGCTCACCTTCGACGACGTGCTCCTGGTGCCGCGGCACTCGCAGGTCCTGCCTACCGGCGTGGACGTCGCGACGCGCCTCACCCGCCGCATCCGCCTGAACGTGCCGCTCCTCAGCGCCGCCATGGATACGGTCACCGAATCCGGCCTGGCCATCGCGATGGCCCAGCACGGCGGGATCGGCGTCATCCACAAGAACCTCTCGGCCGAGGAGCAGGCGACCGAGGTCGATCGCGTCAAGCGGTCAGAGAGCGGGATGATCGTCAACCCGATCACGCTCTCCCCCGCCCACCGGATCTACGAGGCGCTGGGCCTCATGAAGAAGTACCGGATCTCGGGCGTGCCGATCACCGAGGACGGCAGCAAGGAAGGCCGGCTCGTCGGGATCCTCACCAACCGCGACCTGCGCTTCGAGACCAACGTGGACCGGCCGATCTCCGACGTGATGACCCACGAGAACCTCGTGACGGTTCCCGTCGGGACCACGCTCGACCAGGCGCGCGAGATCCTCCACCACCACAAGATCGAGAAACTCCTGGTGGTGGACCAGCACTTCCGGCTGAAGGGGCTGATTACCGTCAAGGACATCCAAAAGGTCATCAAGTACCCCGCGGCCTGCAAGGACGAGCTGGGCCGGCTGCGCGTGGGGGCGGCGGTCAGCACCGGCAAGGACGCGTTCGACCGCGCGGCGGCGCTGGTGGCCGCTCACGTGGACGTCCTCGTGGTCGATACCGCGCACGGACACTCGCAGAAGGTGCTCGACACCGTGGAGGAGATGCGGCGGCGCTTCCCGGACGTCGACCTGATTGCCGGGAACGTGGCGACCGCCGAGGCCACCGAGGACCTGATCCGCCGCGGCGTGGACGCGGTCAAGGTCGGGATCGGCGCCGGCTCGATCTGCACCACCCGCGTCATCGCGGGCATCGGCGTCCCAATGATCACCGCGGTGCTCGAGTGCGCGAGGGCGGCGGCCGCGCACGGCATCCCCGTGATCGCGGACGGCGGCATCCGGTTCTCGGGAGACATCACGAAGGCCATCGCCGTCGGGGCCAGCTGCGTGATGATCGGCAGCCTCTTCGCGGGTACCAACGAAAGCCCGGGCGAGGTCGTGCTCTACCAGGGCCGGAGCTTCAAGGAGTACCGGGGCATGGGATCCATCGGCGCGATGCGCCGGGGCAGCCGCGACCGCTACTTCCAGGACGAGTTCGACCTCGACGCCCCGCAGGAGTCCGGCGACAAGCTCGTGCCGGAAGGCATCGAGGGACGGGTCGCCTACAAGGGCACGGTGGCGGCGATGATCCACCAGCTCGTGGGCGGCCTCCGGGCGGGCATGGGCTACTGCGGCTGCGCGAACATCCGCGACCTGCAGTCCGAAGCGCGGCTCGTTCGGATCACGCCGGCGGGCATGCGCGAGAGCCACGTGCACGACGTGATCATCACGAAGGAAGCGCCGAATTACCGGTCGGAGTAGAGTAGTGCACGGTGGTCAGCGGACAGTGGTCAGTAGATCACGACGTCACGCCGTGACAGCGTGCGGCTGACCACTGGCCACCGGCCACTGGGCACTGACGCCACTCTCCGCGAGCCGCTACACTGCTTGGGTTATCCGAATCTCCCGCCGGTCCTCGCCCAGGTCCACGATCTCCACCCGGGTGGCGCCGGGGACCTCCCGCGCGAGCTTCTCGGCCCACTCGATCGCCACCACGCCACCGCCCGCCGCCAGTTCTTCGAGGCCCAGGTCCTCGGCTTCCCCACCCTCCAGGCGATAGAGATCGACGTGGTAGAGCGGCATCGCGCCCTTCGGGCGTGGTGAGCCTGTCGAACCGCGATACTCCTGGACCAGCGTGAACGTGGGGCTGCTGACCTCCTCGGGGTCGAGGCCGAGCCCGGCCGCCATCCCGCGGACGAAGGCGGTCTTCCCCGCGCCGAGGTCGCCGGTCAGGAGGACGACACTGCCGGCGGGAAGGTTCGCGGCCATCGCGGCGGCCACCCGGGCAGTCTCCTCCTCCGACCGCGTGTGAACGACGTGGTTCGCGTCGCTCATGCCTCTTCCGACACCACCCGCCGGCGCGCCGTCAGCTCCAGCAAGGCGTCGCCGATGCGAGCCGCCAGGTCGCCGGCCGTCATCGACACCTGGCCCTCGTCGTCCGCCGCGAGGTCCCCCGCGGCGCCGTGCAGGTAGACGGCGAGCAGGGACGCGGGTTCGGGGTCGTGGAGTTGAGCCAGCCAGGCCGCGACCATCCCGGTCAACACGTCACCGGTGCCCCCGGTGGCCATTCCCGCGTTGCCGGTCGGGTTGATGAACGCCTTGCCTTCGCGGCTCGCCACCACCGTGCGGTGTCCTTTCAACACGACGGTCAGGCCGCGGATCGTCGCGAGGTTTCGCGCGGACTCGAGGCGGTGAGCCTGGACCTCCTCGATTCGAACGCCCGTCAGGCGAGCCATCTCGCCCGGGTGCGGCGTCACGACGATGTGCTGGTCCTTGCGAGCGCTCAGCCGTCCCGGGTCGGGGGCGAAGGCATTGAGGGCGTCGGCGTCCAGCACCAGGGGCACGGGCGAACGATCCAGCAGGCCGGCGACGAACGCACGAACGTCCTCGCCGCCCCCCAGCCCGGGACCCACCGCAATGACGTCCGCCGGGAGGGCCAGCACCCGCTCGAGCGCCGCGAGGCTCACCGTCCCCGCCGCGGTTTCCTCGAGGGCCTCGGTCATGTACTCCGAGCCAAGCGACGCCACGATCGGCTGGCACGAGGCCGGGGTCGCAACCGTCACCAGACCGGCGCCAGACCGCAGGGCCCCTGCGGCTGCCAGGTGCGCGGCGCCCGTCTTGCCCCGCGATCCCGCGACGACGAGGACGTGCCCGAAGCTCCCCTTGTGGGCGTCCGGCCGGCGCGCCGGCATCAACCCTCGCATCGCGTCTGGCGTGAGCAGTTCGACCTGCGGTCCCTCGAGCGCCGCGATCACCTCGTCGGGTATGCCGATGTCCGCGACGATCAGATCGCCCACGCGCAGGCGGGCCGGCGGCAGGACCAGCGGCAGCTTCGGCGCCCCAAGCGTGACGGTCAACGTGGCGTCGATGCACGGCCCGATGACCTCGTGGGTGTCGGCGGACATGCCGCTGGGTAGATCGACGGCGACGACGGGAAGGCCCATCGCGTTGACGTCCTCGACGACGGTCTCGAAGAACCCCGCAAGCGGCGTCGTCAGGCCGGTCCCGAAGAGCGCATCCACGATGACCCCACACCCGGCCACCTCGGAGGAATGCAGTTCCCACTGCTGCACCCCGGCGACCTCCACCACCGGCAGGCCAAGCCGCCCGAGGATCTCAAGGTTGACCCTGGCATCCCCCTTCACCTCGGCCAGCGGGGCCAGCACAAGCACGGTCACCTCGACGCCGCGCTGGCGGAGCACGCGCGCGATGACGAAGCCGTCACCCCCGTTGTTCCCGCGCCCCGCGAGGACGGCAACCCGCCGATCGCGAAGGTCCTCGAAGGCCGAGGACATCGCCGCCACGACCTGGCGGCCGGCGTTCTCCATCAGCACGGCGGAAGGCACGCCGATCTCGTGGATTGTCCGCCGGTCCGCCTCGCGCATCTGTTCCGCTGTGAGGATCCGCATGTCGTCTGTGCATCTTCGTTCCGGGCCCACCGGTTGTCAACTGAGCCCAGCTCGTGCTGCTGCTTTCAAGCCGGGGTCAGTGATGCGGGTCGCTGGAGCAGCGGGCACATCGGCTCCCGAGCCCGGCTCCGCAGCCCGGGGAACATCCTCGCGGTGCGGCGGGTTCCGAATCTCGACCTCCGGCTACCCTGTGAGGGATGGACCGCTTGCAAGCCGGCGACGGGCGAGGTACGCTTCACCGTTCGTCGCCGCCGCGCGCCCCCCGTCGGCGGCGGCCGTCCGAGGAGAACCGCGCGCGATGCCTGTCATCATCAACGTCAACGGCCGGATCACCGGCGAAGCCGAGGCGGCGGTGTCGCCGCTCGACCACGGGTTCCTGTACGGCGAAGGCGTCTACGAGGTCGTCCGGACCTACGGGCGTTCGCCCTTCCTCTTCGACCGCCACATGGAGCGGCTGCGCGGGTCGGCGGGCCGAATCGCGATGGCCCTGCCCTTCGACCACGGGGAGTTCGAGCGCTGCGTCCGCGAGACGTGCGACGCGTTCTGGGCGCAGCCCGATGCGTCCGACGAGGTCTACATCCGGATCCTCGTCACCCGCGGCGTCGGCGACATCAGCTACAACCCGGCCGCGTGCCACTCGCCCACCGTGGTGATCATCGTCAAGCCGCTGCAGCTGCCGCCGCCCGAAGTGTACGAAGCCGGGGTCCGCGTGGCGATTGCGGGGATCATCCGGAACCACCCTGGGTCGGTGAGCCCGAGGATCAAGTCGAACAACTTGCTCAACAACGCCCTCGCGGCCCAGGAGGCCTACCGGCTGGGCGCCTTCGAAGCGATCATGCGGAACTACCGTAACGAGATCTCAGAAGGCTCGATCTCGAACGTCTTCGTGGTGAAGGACGGCGCGGTCACGACCCCGCCGCTCGACGCCGGCCTGTTGGCCGGCATCACTCGCGCCTTCGTCCTCGAGGTCGCGCCCGCAGCCGGCGTGACCATCCGGGAGAACGTCCTCCAGGACGCGGACCTGTTCGGCGCCGACGAGTGTTTCCTGACCAGCTCCACGCAGGAGATCATCCCCGTCGTCCGCGTGGACGATGCCACCATCGGAAACGGGCGGCCAGGGCCCGTGACCAAGCGGTTGCACGCGGAGTACCGCCGGCGCGTGGCGGAGTTGACCCGGGGCTGGGGCGCCGCAGCCGCCGGGACGGTGCTCGAGTGAGCGGGGCGAGCGGCGAGAACGACAGCCTGCTCCCGCGGCCCGGGGGTGGGAACCAACGCTTCCTGGCCCGCGGCCAGCGCTACCTGCCAGGTATCTACGGCGGCGTCGGCCCTCTGTCGCACACGCTCTTCGAGCAGCTGCTGCTCGAGGCGAGCGGCCGCCGGGGCGCGAGGACGGACCAGGACCACCCGGTGTGGCTCCTGGCCAGCGCTTCGTCCACGCCCAACCGGATGCACAGCCTGTCCGGCGCGGGCGAGCCCGCCGAGCCCTATCTGCGCCACTTCGCGCACCTGCTCCAAGCCGCGGGGGCCGACGCCCTCTTCGTCGTGTGCAACACGGCACACGCTTATCATGCCGCGGTGCAGCGGGACCTCCGGATCCCGTGGATTCACTTGATGGACGTCACGGTGGATTCCATCCGCCGGCAGCACCCCGGGGTGGAGCGCGTGGGCGTCGTGGGCACCGACGGGACGCTGGAGACCGGCCTCTACGCCCGGGCCCTGGCGCGCCACGGCATGAGGGAAATCGCCCCGGTCCCGGGGTCGCCCGAACAGCGTGCCGTGATGGCGGCCATCTTCGAGGAAGGATGGGGCATCAAGGCCACGGGGGCGGCGGTCTCGGAACGGGCCCGGTCAGAGCTGGCGTGGGTGGCGCGATGGCTGATGGGCCAGGGCGCCCAGGTGGTGATCCCGGCGTGCACGGAGGTGTCGGTGGCGCTGACGCCGGAGAGCTTCTCGGCCTACCCGCTGGTCGATCCGCTGCGGGTCGCCGCGGAGGTGCTGCTCGATGTGGCGAACGGCGTCCGGACGCCGGAGGAGTTTCGCGTCAGCGTTTGACGATGGCGCTTGGCGGTTCAGGGAAACGTCGCGCCGCTTCGCCTGTGGCGGCCCGGTACGTGGGCCGGCCTATACGCTCCTCGCGGCGATTACGTGCGGTCGACCACGAAGGCCGGGACACCACGAAAGATGAGGCTCTTTCATCTCCGGGTTCTCGCGGCCTTCGTGGTTTCCTTCCGGGCTACTCGGGCTTCCAGCGCAGCACCGGCTTG
>Ga0105104_10000896_pt1 | contig 23144 bp, 20 predicted proteins | sample PPLLaktember2015_3_FD_87034 | JGI IMG/M metagenome (GOLD analysis project Ga0105104, IMG submission 87034) | Freshwater sediment microbial communities from Prairie Pothole Lake near Jamestown, North Dakota, USA - PPLs Lake P7 Core (6) Depth... | ecosystem: Environmental > Aquatic > Freshwater >... | reverse complement strand
GGCGTGACTTGAGGATCGAGGTCATCACACCGATCTGCTCCTGCGCCAGAGGGATCGCAGTGCGATGGGAAAGAAAACGATTCACAACCGCGGGCAGTTTCCAAACTTGATCGGTAACCATGATTAACTTTTACCCATTTGTTCATTCTTCATAAAGCCTCTTTCCAATTTTCGTTTATACTTGTCTCTACACATTCAAAGGAGGGACAATGGCGATTGTGTATCAGAACGGCATCCCTGGAAAAATCTGTGCAAACCCTGAATGCGGCTGGAAGCCGTTAAGTGAATTCCATCCACGACGGATACTCGGTATACCTGCTGGCGACGGCTATAAGTCGCGGTGTAAAGATTGCTTCAATGCTCAGAAACGTGACGAACGTGCTGCGAAGCTTGAACAATATCGGATACGAGAGCAGGAGTACGTTGAAGCCAACAAAGATCATTATCGGGAACTCAAACGCGCCCATCAAAAGACAAATCCCGAGAAGTATATTGAAGCGGGACGCAGGTACATCAAAGCGCATCGTGAAGAAATCAACACCAAGGCAAAAGAACGGCGTCAACAAAATCTGGAGCATTACCGTGAAATCGGTCGAAAATCCTATGAACGCCATGCCGAAGAACGGCGTAAATACTCCATCGAATATTTTAAAGAGCATCCCGAAAAATCTGTTGCGGCAAACAATCGCCGCCGTGCTCTCAAGGTCGCTGCCGAAGGTTCTCATACGGAACAAGAATGGCAGGAGTTGAAAGCCTTCTACAACTACAAATGCCTTTGCTGCGGAAGACAAGAGCCGGAAATCAAGTTGACTCGCGACCATGTCCTTCCTCTAACGCAGGGCGGCAGTGACTCCATCGATAACATTCAACCACTTTGTGCTCGTTGCAATAGCAAGAAAACGAACAAACACATCGACTATCGCTAAACGAACATTGTGCGTGGGTCGGTGACGGTTCCAGTAATCGCAGAAGCTGCGGCAGTGATGGGACTTGCCAGGAATGTGCGGCCTCCTTTTCCTTGACGACCTTCAAAGTTACGATTGCTTGTGGAGACTGCATATTGACCCGGAGATAAACTGTCCAAATTCATGGCTATGCACATGCTGCAGCCTGCTTCGCGCCATTCGGCACCCGCTTCCTTAAAGATCTTATCCAGGCCTTCGTACTCGGCTTGTTTCTTCACTTCCTGCGAACCCGGTACAACCATCACGCGGGTAGTCTCAGCGACCTTGCGTCCCTTCAGCAGCGCGGCGGCGAGGCGCAGGTCGGAGATGCGCGAGTTGGTGCAGGAACCGATGAAGACCACATCCACTTTCTGACCAAGCAGAGATTGTCCGGGCTGGAGGCCCATGTAGACCAGCGCCTTTTCAAACGCGGCTCGCTGGGAGGCGTCGTTGAATGCCTCGAAGGTCGGGATGCAGTCCGTGATCTTCATGCCCATCCCGGGATTCGTGCCGTAGGTAATCATCGGCTCGAGGTCGGAGGCATTTAGCGTGATGGATTTATCGTAAGTTGCGCCTTCATCCGTCGGCAGAGACTTCCACTTCGCAACGGCTTTGTCCCATTCTTCGCCTCGGGGTGCAAACTCACGTCCATGCAGGTACTCGAAGGTGGTGTCGTCGGGAGCGATCATGCCGGCGCGCGCCCCGCCCTCGATGGACATGTTGCAGACGGTCATGCGCTGCTCCATGTTAAGTCCACGGATGGCATCACCGGTGTACTCAAAGACATGACCTGTCCCCCCGCCAACGCCAATCTTTGCAATGAGTGCAAGAATAATATCTTTTGCAGAAACGCCGACCGGCAGGGTTCCGTTGACGCGGACTTCGCAGGTTTTTGGTTTCTTTTGCAGGAGACATTGCGTCGCCAGGACGTGTTCCACTTCGGACGTGCCGATCCCAAAGGCCAGCGCGCCGAAGGCGCCATGCGTGGCGGTATGACTGTCACCGCACACAATGGTCATGCCCGGCTGGGTGCGCCCGAGTTCGGGACCGATGACGTGGACAATGCCCCGGTGCGGACTGGTCATCCCGTGCAGCGTGATCCCAAATTCGGCAGCATTGACTTCCATTTGCTTGATCTGCGCCGCGGCCATCGCGTCTGCGATGGGCACATCGATGGGAGTCGTTGGGATGGAATGGTCCATCGTCGCGAGGGTCTTCTCGGGGCGGCGGACTTTGAGTCCGCGCTGACGCAGACCGGTGAAGGCTTGCGGCGAAGTCACTTCATGGACGAGATGCAAGTCAACGTAGAGGACAGCAGGGGAATCGGGTTGCTCGGTGACAACATGCGAGTCCCAGATTTTATCGAAGAGAGTTTTCGGCATAAGATTCTTTTGAACCGCAGAGATCGCTAAGAGTGCGAAGATTTCAAAGGTTTTCTTCGCACTCTTAGCGGTTAACGGTCTCAACTTTCAGCAGAGTCATCTTCTTCTTCATCGGAAGCAGGTCGCGGGGCGGAAGAGATTCCACTTGTATCCCAGCCAGAGGGGATGGTCTGTGGTTCGGGGAACGAATTGCGGGCAGAGGTTTGGACAGTATCCTGATTTTCGTCTTGCGTGTTCATGATTTCTCCTTTTATAGTTTTGTAGCGCGACATGCTTCGCGATGTCGCCTTACAGTTATCCCAGCATCACGCCATGATTGTTATTTGCGTGAATGGGTTCGAGTCCTTCAGTTTGAGCAATGATCAATTTATTCAAGGCATTGAGATACGCCTTCGCACTGGCAACGATGATGTCCGTATCCGCACCGTGCCCGCCGAAGACACGCTGGTAAACGAGCTCGCTTTGCGCGTCCATGGTGTGCTGACCATCCTCACCCTGAATGCGGACGGTGACTTCGCCGAGTGCATCGATGCCTTCGGTGATCGCGTGGATGTTGAACTCAAGCAGGGTATTCGGCATTTTGACAATGGCATCAATGGCCTTGTACGCTGCATCCACGGGGCCGGACCCCATCGTGGCCTGAACGTGGATCTTGCCATCCGGTCCTTTCAGACGGACTGTGGCAGTCGGCATCCCGATCGTGCCGCAGGTGACTTGCAAGCCATCCAGGTAATACACATCGCGCGGGCGATAGAATTCATCCGCAATGACCGCTTCGAGATCGAGGTCGGTGATCACTTTTTTGCGATCCGCCAATTCCTTGAAACGCGCAAACGCCTTATCGAGTTCGAGTTCATCCAGCGAATGGCCCATCTCTGCCAGACGACTGCGCAGCGCATGGCGGCCCGAATGTTTGCCCAACACGAGCTTGGACTGGTTGACCCCGACATCCTCGGGGCGCATGATCTCGTAGGTGGTCTGATGCTTCAGCATGCCATCCTGATGGATGCCAGCCTCATGCGCAAATGCGTTCGCGCCGACAATTGCCTTGTTTGGCTGCACAACGATGCCTGTGTAGTTGCTGACGAGCTTGCTGACGCGCGTGATCTGTTGTGTTTCGATCCCTGTTTCCAGGTTGAATACAGGCTTGCGGGTCTTCAACGTCATCACCACTTCTTCCAGCGATGTATTGCCGGCGCGCTCGCCGATCCCATTGATCGTAACTTCCGCCTGGCGCGCCCCCGCCCGGATTCCCGCCAGGGTGTTCGCGGTTGCCATACCCAGGTCGTCGTGGCAATGGACAGAGATCGTAATGCCCTCGTGCATACCGGGCGTGTTCCTGATAATGCCATCGATCAAATCGAAGAATTCATCGGGGGTTGTGTACCCCACGGTATCGGGGATGTTCAACGTCGTTGCGCCGGCCTTGATGGCTTCGCCTAGGACGACGTACAAAAACTCAGGCTCAGAGCGCCCCGCGTCCTCCGGTGAAAATTCAACGTCCGCGCACAACGTACGCGCGTATCCCACCATTTCGGCCACACGCTGGATCACATCCTCCGGGTCCATCTTGAGTTTGTATTTCATATGGATCGGGGATGTGGCAAGGAAGGTGTGGATGCGCGGCTTTGCCGCTTCCTGGACAGCCTGCCAGGCTTTATCGATATCGTTTTTATTGGCGCGCGCCAACCCGGCGATGACCGGAACCTTCGCGTCCGGCTCCCCGGCAGCAGGTCGGCCCACTTCGAGCGCGATCCGTCTGACGGCTTCCAGGTCGTCGGGCGAGGCGGCCGGGAATCCCGCTTCGATGATGTCCACGCCCATGCGTGCCAGTGCCCGCGCCAGCTCAAGTTTTTCCGCGGAGGTCATCGTCGCGCCTGGCGACTGTTCGCCGTCGCGCAAGGTAGTGTCGAAGATCTTGACGTAATTGCTTTTAATCATAGGTGTCTTCCTTCTCCAGCAGAGAGTAGAGACTAATTGCTACTTTCTGTTTTCTACTTCTTCCAATTTTCAGGGCGCAGTGACCTGACCGCCGCGCCCGCCTGCCACATTTCGGATTCGCGCATTTCGCGCAGTTCGGCGTCGAGCTTGACGCGATAATCAGGAGCGCTATTCGCTTTGAGCACGATGCTCGTCTGCTCACCGGATGCCACACTTTCGTACAGCGCATCGAAAACCGGCGCGACGGCTTTACGAAATTCGTGCCGCCAATCGAGTGCGCCGCGCTGAGCGGTCGTGCTGCAATTCGCATACATCCAATCCATGCCGTTCTTATCGACCAGGCGGATCAAGCTTTGCGTCAGTTCCTCAACCGTTTCGTTGAACGCTTCGCTCGGGGAGTGACCGTATTTGCGGAGTACGTTGTACTGCGCTTCCATGACGCCCGCCAGCGCCCCCATCAGGACACCGCGCTCGCCAGTGAGATCGCTGAACACTTCCTTCTCAAATGTGGTCGGGAACAAATACCCCGCGCCGATCGCAATGCCCAGTGCGATCGTGCGTTCCATGGCGCGGCCCGTTGCATCCTGATGAACCGCAAAGCTGGCATTGATGCCGCTGCCTGCCAGGAAATTGGCGCGTACACTGGTGCCCGATCCCTTGGGCGCGACCAGGATCACATCGACGAAGTCCGGTGGGACGACACCGGATTGGTCGCTATAGGCGATCGAAAAGCCGTGCGAGAAATAAAGGGCATCGCCCTTTTTTAAATGGGGTTTGATCTGAGGCCACGTCATCATCTGCGCCGCATCTGAGACCAGATATTGAATGACTGTCCCGCGTTCCGCCGCTTCTTCGAGAGTAAAGAGCGTCTTGCCCTCGACCCAGCCATCCTTATGCGCCTTTTCCCAGCAATCTTCATCCTGGCAGCGTTGCCCGATAATCACGTTGATGCCGTTCTCACGCATATTGAGCGACTGCGCCGGACCCTGCACCCCGTAGCCAAGCACCGCAACGACTTCATCCTTCAGCACTTCACGTGCCTTCTCAAGCGAAAACTCTTCGCGTGTAACGACTTCCTCTTCCACGCCGCCGAAATTGATCTTTGCCATAATGTATTTCTCCTTGGAATAATTTCATTAATAGACCATCGACCATGGTCAATCATCTATGATCTACCGTCTTTAAGGGGTCATCACGGCCAGCTCAGCCGTAACTTCATAACGATGTCCATTCACGCCCGGGACACGACGCACACCATCGTTCACGCCGCGCGTCATCGAGACCTGTCCCGTGCGGACCATTTCCACGATGCCAAGCGGGCGCAGAAGTTCGATCATGCCTTCGATCTTGTCTTCCGTCCCGGTGATCTCAACAATGACCGAGTCCACCGCCACATCCACGATGCGGGCGCGGAAGATTGCGGCGAGTCCGTTGACCTCCGCGCGGCGCTCGGGCTCGACCCGTACTTTGATCAGAGCCAGGTCGCGGGTCACCGAAGGCTGATGCGTCACATCCTGCACGTCGATCACATTGATCAGCTTGTACAGATTCGCTTCGATCTTGTGCGCATCCACCTCGCCGTTCGGGCAATGCACCACGACGGTCATGCGCGAGACATCGGGATTCTCCGTCCGTCCGACCGCAAGCGATTCGATGTTGAAGTTGCGGCGGCGGAACAACGAAGCGACTCGGTTCAACACGCCGGGTTTATTTTCGACCAGTGCGATAAAAGTATGTTGCATGATTTCTCCTTTTCTTCTTTCCTCTCTCTTCTTTCCTCTCTGCCTGATTGAGAAAGAGGAAAGAAGAAAAGAGGGTAGTTTGTGGGTTTAGCCAGCCTGTTTCACGGGTCTGCGTATCATCTCGTGCAACGCCGCGCCCTGCGGAACCATCGGATAGACCGCTTCCTCCTGCTCCACGCGGAACTCCAGCACGACAGGACCCTGCGTCTTGCGCGCCCATTCGATGGCGTCATTCACTTCTTCTCGTTTGGTGACAAGCCGGGCAGGCACGCCATGCGCTTCGGCGAGTTTCACAAAATCAGGCGTGACCATGTTGACTGCGGAGTAACGCTTCTCGAAGAAGAACTCCTGCCACTGGCGCACCATGCCGAGGAAGTTGTTGTTCATGATCGCGACCTTCACGTTCGCGCCTTCCTGCACGGCGGTGGTCAGCTCGGCAGCAGTCATCTGGAATCCGCCATCGCCTGCGATGGTCCAGATCTCCTGGTCTTTGTGGGCAAACCAGGCGCCGATCGCCGAGGGGAGACCAAAGCCCATCGTCCCCGCGCCGCCGGAGGTGATCCAGCGATTCGGTTTATCGAGAGCATAGTATTGCGCCGCCCACATCTGATGCTGCCCCACGTCTGTGGTTACGATCGCGCCACCGCCTGTGGCCTTCCAGATATCGGCGACGAGGTGAGCCACCTGCAGCTTGCCATTGTCGTCCCAGTTCATGATGCTGCGCGAATCGACCTCATTCTTCCAGCCGTTGATCTGTTCCAGCCATTCATCGTGATCGTATTCATCCACCAGGGGAATGAGATCGCACACGACGGTCTTCAAATCACCGACCAGGGGCACGTCCGCGTAGACGTTCTTATGCAATTCGGATGGATCGATTTCAATGTGGATCTTTTTTGCCTTCGGTGCGTACGTTTTCAACGTACCTGTCACGCGGTCATCGAAGCGCATCCCAAAAGCCAGGATCAAATCTGAATTCTGGATCGCCATGTTCGCGTACGCTTCGCCATGCATGCCCATCATGCCTAAAGACAAAGGATGCGAAGCAGGGAATGCGCCCAATCCCAGCAATGTGCTCGCCACAGGGGTTTGCGTCTTCACCGCGAACTGCATCAACGCTTCCTCAGCTTTGGACATCAAAACGCCATGCCCGCACAGGATGATGGGTTTCTGGGCCTTCTCGATCAACTTCACGGCTTCATCCAGCAAATTGCGCGGCGAGTGTGTCATGGGTTGATAGCCAGGTAATTTCACTTCCTCGGGGTAAACGAACTCGGTCTGTTCGACCTGCGCGTTCTTGCAGATATCGATCAGCACGGGGCCGGGTCGTCCACTGCGCGCGATATAGAACGCTTCGCGCACAACTTCCGCAATTTCATCGGCATGCATCACAAGATAATTGTGTTTTGTGATCGGCAGCGTAATGCCCGTCACATCCACTTCCTGAAACGCGTCGCCGCCGACCAGGTGCGCATGGACTTGTCCGGTGATAAACACAACTGGAACGGAATCCATCATCGCTGTGGCAATGCCTGTTACGAGATTCGTAGCGCCGGGACCCGAGGTTGCCATGGCAACGCCCACTTTGCCCGAAGCCCGCGCGAATCCATCTGCCATGTGCGCAGCACCCTGTTCGTGGCGCACCAGCACGTGATGAATGGGATAATTCAACATGGCGTCATAGAGCGGCATGTTCGCCCCACCCGGATAACCGAAGACGACCTCCACGCCCTCGCGCACCAAACATTCCCACAAGATTTCTGCACCTTTTTTCATCATCTTCGCTCCTTTTGGACCATGGACCATTGACCATGGACAATGAGGGTCAATGGTTTATTGTCCATTGTCCGTCGATAACACCGCGCCGGTATCTGCGCTGGTGACAAAATACGAATAGCGTTTCAACCATTTGGAGGTTGTTTTGGACCGGAACGGAGGCAGCGCAGCCAGGCGACTCTCGATCTCTTCATCGCTCAAACGGACCTCGAGCCTGCGCGCCGTTAAATCGATCGCAATTACATCTCCTTCTTTAAGCGCGGCGATCGGACCGCGCGCCGCGGCTTCCGGCGAGACGTGACCGATACAGGCGCCGCGCGTCCCGCCGCTAAAGCGACCATCCGTGATCAAGGCGACTTTGTCACCGAGTCCCTGTCCCATGATCGCCGACGTGGGCGACAGCATCTCCTGCATCCCGGGTCCGCCCTTGGGGCCTTCATAGCGCACCACAACACAATCTCCCGCTTTGACTTTGCCAGCCAGGATGCCAGCCATGGCATCTTCCTGCGATTCAAAAATTACCGCGGGACCTTCGAACTTCATCATGGCTTCGCTGACGCCGCCGACCTTCACCACTGCGCCGTTCGGAGCGAGATTGCCAAACAAAACGGACAAACCGCCGCGCCTGGAATAGGCATTGTCATTGCGTCGGATCACCTCTTCATCTTTGATATCCATGCCTTGAATGGATTCCCCCAGGGTCATTCCACTGACAGTCAAACGGTCAAAATGCAGCATGCCCGTCCCCCATTGGATCTCATTCAGTATCGCGGGGATCCCGCCAGCACGATGCACATCTTCCATGTGCCACTTGCCGGCCGGGCTCACTTTGCAGATATGTGGAACCTTATCTGCCACAGTGTTGATCCGTTCCATGGGATAGTCCACACATGCTTCGTTTGCCAGTGCCAGCGTGTGTAATACGGTGTTCGTCGAACCGCCCATCGCCATGTCCAGCGCGAAGGCGTCGTCAATTGCTTCGGCAGTGACCACGTCGCGCGGCTTGATGTCGCGCTCGAGCAGGGTCATGATCTGGGTCGCGGCTGTCTTCGCCAATGCTTCGCGCTCCGGAGTCTTCGCCAGAGCGGACCCATTGAACGGCAGCGCCAGGCCGAGCACTTCCATCAGGCAGTTCATTGAGTTGGCGGTGAACATCCCGGAGCAGGAGCCACAGGAAGGGCAGGCAAATCTTTCCAAAGTTGTCAAACGTTTTTCATCGATCTTTCCTGCTGAATATGCCCCCACACCTTCAAATACCGAAATCAAGTCAATCGTTTCGCCTTCGGGGGTCTTTCCCGCTGCCATCGGTCCCCCGGAGACAAAGATGGTCGGGATGTTGACCCTCATCGCGGCGAGCAGCATACCCGGAACGATCTTGTCACAGTTCGGGATGCACACCATGGCATCGAACCGGTGCGCCTCGATCATGGTCTCCACGCAATCGGCGATCAGTTCCCGCGACGGCAGCGAATACTTCATTCCCATGTGGCCCATCGCGATCCCGTCATCCACACCGATGGTATTGAACTCGAACGGCACTCCGCCCGCGGCGCGGACAGCATCCTTTATGAGTTTGCCAAACTCCTGCAAATGCACATGCCCGGGGACAATATCTACATAAGAATTAACAATGGCAACGAACGGTTTATTGAAATCTTCTTCCTTCAGGCCCGTGGCACGCAGCAACGCACGGTGTGGCGCTTTCTCATATCCCTTTTTGACAGTGTCTGATCGCATGGCTCTTTTCCTTCGATGAATGGGTATAAAAAGAGCCACCCGTGGTTAGGGTGGCTCTCTTGCTTTTACCTAGGTGTGGTTATTTCGCTCTCACCTTTGCCATCCTAACCGAAAGTAGATCCTTAATAATAAGGACCTCAATAAGGACGACAATAAGGGAGAGGGCGAATATTGGATTCATTCTGGCTTTAGGTATTTCGCCCGATTATAGGCTTAATTCGAAATAAGTCAAGGTCAATTGTCAGACAGAAGATCAGCAGTAAAAACAGGAAATGAGTCCTGGCAAAAGCCCATAACTTTTTGTAGCAAAAAGCGACTGAGTAAATAATTACAAAGGAGGCTGATGATGACACACATCATTACGAGTCTATGTCTGCGCGACCATGGATGCAGTGAGGTTTGCCCGGTGGAGTGCATTAATCCTGGCACGCCCGTGGAACAATGGCCCACCTACTACATTGATCCATCCACCTGCATCGATTGTGGAGCCTGCATCCCCGAATGTCCCTTCCATGCGATCTTTCCGGAGGATGAAGTCCCTGCAGCGTATCAGGCAGAAGGCAACGAAGTGATCAATGCAGTGGGTTTAACGGGCCGCTATGAGAACACCAACCATCATAAAGAGCCAATCATCCTCGAAACAACAAGAGCATTGATCGCAGGTGAAACTGTAGATTTACGAACGAGCATCCAGGCAAACTATGACTTTTACAAATAGAATAATGCGTTACAGATATCAATGTTAGGCGAACCCTTCCCGGCCTAAAGATTTTGCCCCTTGACGCATTCCCCTCACTGGCATAGAATACCGCCCAATATGTGTAAACACGGCTATGGTATGACCATGACTACGACTACCTCCGGGTCCTTCCGTGAGGAGTTTGTGCTTGGGCAGAAGTAGCCGAATCAAAGGTTATCTAAAAACACACAACGCCTCACGGAAACGTGGGGCGTTTTTGTTACCCCACCTCACCCCCTGCCCCTCTCCTACAGGGAGAGGGGAGCGAAGGAGCACTTATGTCAAAACAAACACTTGTCATGAAATTCGGAGGGACATCCGTCGGGTCGGCGGACGCGCTGACCAAAGCGACTCAGATCATCAAAGAGGCGCGCGCGCAATATCCGCGCGTGGTGGTCATCACTTCGGCAATGTCCGGTGTGACCGATCTCCTGTTGAAGTCGGCTACGCTCGCCACACAGGGAAACGTTGATTCGCTGCCAACCGTTGAATCCACCCTGAGAGAAAAACATTTCTCCGCGGCCAACGCGCTCATCCAGGATGGAAAGCGTTGCGAAAGCACAAAGCTGGAAGTCAGTCGCTTGATCGAATCGCTGGTTAATTTATGCAGAGCAATTGCTGTGCTCGGGGAGGCCAGCCCGCGCGCCCTGGACGCGGTGGCATCCCTTGGGGAGCGGATGAGTGTCCGCTTGTTGGGCGCGGTGGTGGAGAGCGCAGGGGTCAGGGTGAAAGCAATCGAATCCAGTGAATTTGTTGTTACGAATTCACACTTTCAGAGTGCCAGCCCTGATTTCCAGGCGACCACCGAAAGAACCCGGCAATGCCTGGATCCGCTGCTCGAGCAAGGCATCGTCGTCATCACGACAGGATTCATCGGTGCGACGCCCGAGGGCGTGGTCACTACGCTGGGACGCGGCGGCAGCGATTTTTCTGCGGGAATTATTGGCTCGGTGCTGCCTGCTGACGAAGTCTGGATCTGGACGGATGTCGATGGGGTCATGACCGCCGATCCGCGCCTGGTGGCTTCCGCCAGGACCCTGCCTGAGATTAGTTACAGTGAAGTCGCCGAGCTGGCATACTACGGCGCGAAAGTCCTGCACCCGAAGACGATCCGTCCGCTGGTGGAGGCGGGCATCGGATTGCGCATCTGCAATACATTCAACCCCTCTCATCCGGGTACGCGCCTGGTTTCCAACGGGAATTCGAACGGAAAGTTGAACAAAGGCGAAAAAGTCGTCAAAGCCGTGACCGCCATCCGCAAACAGAAGCTGGTGACGATCGAGGGGCGCGGTATGCTGGGCGTTCCCGGCGTGGCGGCGCGGGCGTTCGGCGCAGTTGCATCCACAGGGACAAGTGTGCCGCTGATCACCCAGGCTTCCTCGGAACAGTCCATTTGTTTTGCGATACCAGCCGAATCTGCAGATCAAGTACTGGATGCATTACAAAGAAACTTCGCCATCGAACTTTCCGAACGTGATATCGACCGCGTCTGGGCAACGGATGAAGTCGCCATCATCACGGCAGTTGGTTCGGGCACCCGCAACACCCCCGGTATCGCCGGTCAGATCTTCAGTAAGCTGGGTGAGCGCGAGATCAATGTCCTGGCGATCGCCCACGGTTCGTCCGATGTCTCGATCAGTATGGTCGTCGAGACGGCCGATACGGAAAATGCAGTGAAGGCACTGCACGAATTGATTGTTCAATAAAACCTGGTGGTCGAGCAGCTGCGAGCGAAGCGAGCGGCATATCGAGACCACCAATAGTATGTTTACCTCTCATTGTTGGTTTCGATACGGGCGAGAAGAACACTCGCCCTACTCAACCAACGGTACATAAACCCAAGGAGAAATTATCATGTCTCAATCTCAAATCCCTGTCGCCGTTCTCGGCGCGACCGGCTCGGTCGGTCAGCGCTTCATGTCGTTGCTCGATCAACATCCCTGGTTCAAGGTCGTTGCACTGGCTGCATCCGATCGTTCGGTCGGGCAGAAATATTCGGATGCTGCCCGCTGGGTCCTGAACGATCCCATGCCTGAATACGCGCGCGACATGGTCGTGGTCCCTGCGGCGACCGACTGTATCGATGCAAAAATCGTCTTTTCTGCCCTGCACAATGACATCGCGAAAGACCTCGAGCCGCAGTTCGCGCAAGCCGGCTTTGCCGTTTGTTCGAATGCATCGTCGTATCGACGTGGTGAAGATGTGCCTTTGCTTCTTCCCGAAATCAATGCAGATCATGTTTATCTTGTCAAAGAGCAGCGCAAGAATCGCGGCTGGAGCGGCGCCATTCTGACCAATCCGAATTGCACCTGCACGGGTCTCACGATTGCCCTCAAGGCTCTTAATGATGCCTTCGGCGTGAAGAAAGTCTTTGCCGTTTCTTTGCAAGCGCTTTCCGGAGCGGGCTACCCGGGGGTCTCTTCGCTCGACATCATGGACAACGTCATCCCCAACGTAGCCAATGGAGGGGAAGAGGAAAAGGTGGAATGGGAGCCGCGCAAAATGATCGGCAAATTAAATAATGGCAGGATTGATTTAGCAGATATCAAATTCAGTGTACATGCAAATCGAGTCGCGGTGATCGATGGGCATACCGTGTGTGCCAGCGTGGAACTTGCGAGCCCAGCCGAGCCTGCAGCGGCGGAGGCCGTCCTGCGGGAGTACCGCGCCCCCGCCTCGGCGAGCGAACTGCCGTCAAGCCCGCGGCCCGTCATCGAGGTCCGGAATGAAGCGGATCGCCCTCAGCCCAGACTCGACCGCTTAACCGGAAAAGGCATGACGACTGTCGTCGGCCGCGTACGGCGCGATCCGATCCTGGATCTTAAATTTGTAGTGCTTTCACACAACACGATTCGCGGTGCAGCCGGTGGATCGATCTACAACGCCGAGTTAATGGTGAACGAAGGATTGCTTTAGGAGGCTGTCACTTTCTGGCTCTTGTTGCATCTAATGGTTAGTGACAATTTTATGCAAAGATGCAACAAAAGTCCGGCAGGAAGAAAGTATTGAAACGTAGATCTTCTTCACGATCCAGGGTCTGCCGCGTCCCGGACAGAAATGTTCTCATTGCAGCAAAATATTTTAGATTGGTTGTGGAAAGGATCGAATAGAATGCCAGATCAGACTCGGACAAATCTTGGTTATCACGTCATGCTGAAAACAGACTTTGCGTCAGCAATCCAGCGCGTCACAGAGGCACTCAAAGTTGAGGGATTTGGTGTGTTGACAGAGATCGACGTGAAGGAAACTCTGAAAAAGAAACTTGATGTGGATTTCCATCCTTATAAAATCCTGGGTGCGTGCAATCCGACTCTGGCACATCGCGCTCTGACCATTGATCCCCAGGTCGGACTGTTGTTACCATGCAATGTCGTTGTATCCCAATTGGAGGAAGGCGCTATCGAGGTTTCACTCGTCGATCCAATCGGCATGCTTGGCATCGTGAATTCTGCAGAGTTAGAGGTTGTTGCGAAGGAAGCACGCACGCGCCTGAAACGTGTGACCGCGTCGCTGCAAAACAGTTAACAGAGTTCATTCTCAAAAAGAATCTGTCACAGCCCTTGACACATAACAAATCACTATGATATAAACCGCCGCTAACAACTAAATACTCGCTCTTATCCAGAGAGGCTGAGGGAACGGCCCTGTGAAGCCTCGGCAACCGGTTAGTAAGCAGCTGTCAGCAGTTAGCATTTAGCCAAAAGCTAAAAGCTGATCGCTAAAAGCGAATAACTAACACGGTGCCAATTCCGACAGAAGGATAGCAATATCCGTTTAACTGGAAGATGAGAGGATGGTATCCGCGTGCCTCTTCTTGTTCTTTCAGAAGAGGTATTTTTATCCCCGAAAGGGGACGATGAACCTCTTCTGAGTAGGCGGGTAACTCATAACCAAAGGAGAAAAAATATGTCAGCAATTCAGGAACGCCAGTTGGGTTTCGCCACCCGCCAGTTGCATGCAGGATACACGCCCGACCCCACAACGGGCAGTCGCGCCGTGCCGTTGTATCAGACAACGAGTTATCAGTTCAAGAACACCGAGCACGCCGCCAATTTATTCGCACTTAAGGAGTTGGGAAATATTTATACGCGGATCATGAATCCGACCACGGATGTGCTCGAACAGCGCATCGCCGCATTGGAGGGCGGCGTTGCAGCCCTGGCTTCCAGTTCAGGTCACGCCGCCCAGGCGCAAGCCATCTTTACGCTGTGCAGTGCGGGTGACCATATCGTTTCATCGAGTCGCCTGTACGGCGGCACGTACAACCAATTCAAGTACACATTGCCAAGGCTCGGCATTGAGGTCACTTTTGTTGACCCAACCGATCCAAAGAATTTTGAGGCAGCCATCCAGCCAAACACCAAAATCCTCTACGGAGAAACACTGGGCAATCCCGATCTGGCCGTATTCCCGTTTGACGAAGTTGCCGAAATCGCCAGGAAACATAAACTGATCTTATTCATTGACAATACATTCGCCACGCCGTATCTCTGCCGCCCGTTCGAATGGGGCGCGCACATCATCACGCACAGCACCACCAAATTCATCGGCGGGCACGGCACCACCATCGGCGGTGTGATCGTGGACGGCGGAAATTATGATTGGAGCAATGGCAAGTTCGAGAATTTCAATACGCCCGATCCTTCGTATCATGGTCTTGTGTATTCCAGCTTAACAGGAGCCGGTCTGCCGCCCTTCGCGATCAAAGCCCGGGTGCAGGTCCTGCGCGACATCGGAGCCTGCCAGGCGCCCTTCAACAGCTGGCAGACCATTCAAGGCATCGAGACGCTGAGTCTGCGCATGGAACGCCACGTACAGAACGCGCAGGCGGTTGCAGAATGCCTCGAAGGTCATCCGAAAGTCAGCTGGGTCACTTACCCCGGCTTGAAGAGTCATCCCGATCACGAACGTGCCAAAAAGTATCTGCCGAAAGGCGCGGGTGCCATCCTTGGGTTCGGCGTCAAGGGCGGCGTGGAAGCAGGCAGGAAGTTCATTGAAAGCCTGCAATTGTTCAGCCACCTTGCCAATGTTGGCGACGCGAAGAGTCTTGCCATTCATCCCGCAACCACCACACACAGCCAGCTGAGCTCTGAAGATCAGATCGCCGCAGGTGTCAGTCCTGATTTCGTCCGTCTGTCTGTTGGTCTCGAGGACATCGACGATATCCTCTGGGACCTGAACCAGGCACTCAACTAAGAAAGGATGAAGGATGAATTAGGAAGGATGAAAGGTGTTGTCTAAAACTTCATCCTTTATCCTTCCGCCTTCATCCTTGTAAAAGCCATGCCCGTAAAAATTCCTGCCACCCTTCCCGCCCGCGCCACGCTTGAAAAAGAGAACATCTTCGTCATGGACGAAGATCGCGCCATCCATCAGGATATCCGCCCACTGCGCGTTGCGATCCTCAACCTGATGCCCACCAAGATCGCCACCGAGACGCAACTCCTGCGATTACTTTCCAATTCCGCGCTGCAAGTGGAGGTTACGCTTCTGCACACTGCCACGCACGAATCGAAGAATGTAGACCCGGAGCATCTGCTCAATCACTACTACACGTTTGGTGACATCAGCAGTGAAAAGTTCGACGGTCTCATCATCACAGGCGCGCCGGTGGAGCAAATGCCGTTCAAAGAAGTCGAATACTGGAAGGAACTGACCGATATCCTGGATTGGGCAGAATCGAATGTCGAGTCCACATTGCACATCTGCTGGGGAGCACAGGCAGGCCTCTATCACCGCTACGGCATCCCCAAGTACGACCTGCCCCGCAAAATGTTCGGCGTTTTCGAGCACCGCATCCTCTCGCGGACGGAAAGTCTGCTGCGCGGCTTCGACGACATTTTCCTCGCCCCCCACTCGCGCCACACCGAGATCCGCCGTGCGGATGTGGAGAAAGTCAGCGACCTGAACATCCTGGCCGAGTCGGAGGAGGCGGGTCTTTACCTCCTCGGAGCAAAAGACGGGCGCCATCTCTACGCCACCGGTCACTCGGAATACGATCCCTTCACATTGAAGTCAGAATATGATCGCGATGTCAACAAAGGCCTGCCCATCCATATCCCTAAAAATTACTATCCCAATGACGACCCGACGCAGACACCCACGGTCCGCTGGCGCGGGCATTCGAATTTGCTGTTCTCCAACTGGCTGAATTACTATGTCTATCAGGTCACGCCGTACGATGTAAGCCAGATTCCCAAGTAGGTTAGGCTACACGCTGTAAATTAGATTTAGTAGCTTCGGGTTTACGTGCCGTATGGATGGCTACAATGCCAAGCGTTAAGCGCTCGAAGGAAATATCCTGGAATCCCATCGCAGCCAGCTCCTGCGCAAACGCCTCGGCAGTTGGAAAGTTCTCCATCCCCTTCAGCAGGTACTTGTAGGCAGAAGCATCGCCACGTGTCGCGATCCATCCAATCACAGGCACGCACCCATTCATATATAAGCGATAAGCGCGATAAAGCCATTCCCAGGAGATATTGGAGGATTCAAGCACCACCAGCCTGCCTCCCGGGCGCAAAACCCGGAGCGCCTCTCGCAGAACTTTTTTGCGTTCGCATATTTTGAGTCCAAGCGACATCGAATAAAGATCCAGACTTTCCGCGGGAAGATCGGGCATGGAGTGTGCATCGAGCACGCGGAACTCAATTGAAGAATTTGCAGTGGCCAATCTCTTTTGTGCCATGGCGAGCATTTGAGGGCTGATATCTGATGCGATGATTTTCTGACCGTCCCGGAATTCTTTGTAGTTGAGCACGCGCAGGATAATGTCGCCCGTCCCCGTTGCACAATCAAGCAGGCGCGACCAGGGTTCCTGAGCAATGACCCGCGCAACCCTTCGCTTCCAAAGACGATGAATACCAAAGCTGAACAGATCACACAACAAATCATAGCGGCTGGCGATCCGCCCGAAGACGTCATCCTGCTGGGTATCGAATTCAGCCGCATTCCCCGATCGAGTTCTCTGATCCATTACCATGTAATAAACTCCATAACCTGAACGAGATTCCGTACAAGTAAATTCAATCAGGAATTTTCAAATTTAGCCAGACTATCCTCAACGAACTTAACCAGCCATCGGTAGTTGAGCCCTCCGACAAAACGGTTAACTTCCCTGCCATTGATGAACAACATCAAAGTGGGGTATCCCATCACATTATATTTTTTCGTTAATTTTGGGTTGATGGTTGCATCTACTTTAGCAACCCTGACTTTGGCTTGGTGCGATTTCGCAAAATCCTTTATCACCCCTTCCATCATCAGACAGGGACCACACCATTCTGTCCAAAAGTCAACCAGAACCGGAAGATCTCCTGCGAAAAGTTCCTGCAATTTCTGCTGATTAACGGGGATAGGATGCCCGGGCGGAATTGGCTGGAAGGACCTGACCAAACGCACGATCGCAGAAAAGGGCCAGCGAATTTGGGCAACCAGGTTTGTGATCTGGAAAACGACAAACAGGAGCAGCTGCCCCAGGATACGAATTGGCAAAGTCCAAACGGTGCGGGGAAGCCCATTCAGCCAATCATACAAAAAATCTTGCCAGGTAATAATCCGATCGCCGATTCCCACAACGAATTTCCTCCTCCCGGGTTGGTTTTGCTATCCTGAGTTCACCCAGACCGTCATCTGTGACTCGCCGCGATTCGCCCACAGAAAATAAGGAATAAACTTCAACGGCCTGCCATCCATTGTTTGTCCATGGATGACGAAACAGCCGCCGAGCAGATCAGGGACAAACTCATCGCGCAAGGAAGCAGGATCCAGCTGTGCGGTGAAAATATCTACATCGGGATTATCCACACTTTCGAGACAATAGACCAGCGGTCCGCGCGTCAGGGCAACTTTGCCTGCATGGTCTTTTACCTTGGGATGGGCGCGGCGTAGTTTGATGGACATGTCAAGGTTGAGCTCCAGCATCTCCCCCTCGGGAGACCAGACCCGTGAGATCGTGTCATAATGTGCATTGCGTGGATCGTACCCCGAGGCAGTCGCTTGTTCTCCCAGGGATGTGACACCCCAGGAAGGTTTACGCAAATTAAGCCTGAATTCCTTCCGGATTCCAGGCTTGACGTGAATCCTCACCTTCCCATTCCACGGCAACCCGGACTCGACGTTGATCTTGACAGGTACACCGACATCCACAAGCGTTTCATTACTGACATACTGATGAATCCACAAGTTATCTTTTTCAAACGAGTAAACGTATTTTCCCAGATCTGCAAACGTGCGTGAAAGATTCGATGGGCAACAAGGGACTACGTACCATTCCTTGCGCGTCACGCCGCCATGCACTGCCAGCGGGTTGTTGTAAAGATAGGTGTTTCCATTTTGTCCCATCCCTACGGAGGCAGCATTATAGAGTTGCCATTCGAACAGGTCGCTATAGCGAGCATCCTTTGTGAGGAGCGCCATCTCCCAGTTCCAGAAGAGGCTGGCAAGCGCAGCACAGGTTTCGGCGTAGGCATACTCGGGATCAAGTTCATAATCGCTGCCAAAACCCTCGATTTCAGGGGCAGCACCGAGTCCGCCCGTGATATACATACGCCGTGTGACCATCCGCTCCCAGGCTTGTTCCAGCGTGGATAAAAGAGTTGTATCCGGCCTGGCGCGCAGGAGCATGGCAAGCGCAGTCTCCAGATACCCGAAGCGGACGCTGTGTCCTACGGGTGCGGTCTGCTTACGAATGGGGGCATGCTGCTGGAAATAGAACCCGGGGAGAGCATTGAGATACCAGCGCACAGTGTGGAAACGCGGCTTCCTGGCATAGTTTCCCCCTGGCAAACGAAAGGTTGCATATTCAGGATGGCTCGTAACATAGGCTTTGCGGAGTTCATCCACCTGTGCTTTTCGTTTGTTATAGCTATTGAACTCACGCCATAATTGCAAAGGGAAAAACGGGATGCGACCGCGCCGTTCCACAAATTGACGCGCGAGTTCGAGATATTCATCCTTCCCCGTTACACGATACAAACGGACCAGCGCAAGCTCGATCTCTTCATGCCCGCAGGCTTTATCGTTCGAGGCATCCAGGAAGTCGCGCACGAGCAGGTCCGCGGCTTGGATGCAAATATCGAGCAGGTCCCTGCGACCGGTGGCTTCATAATGCGAGACACCCGCTTCGAGCAGATGCCCGTGACAATATAGTTCATGCTCGATCTGTAAGTTGACCCAGCGCTGGTCCGGAAAATGGATCTGGTTGTACGTAAAGAGATAACCATCCGGCATCTGGGCCCGCGCCAGAAGGGCGATCAACGCATCCATCAGGGAACCAAGCTGCGGGTCCGCATGAAGCGCGTAGATGCGGGAGGCGGCATCCAGCCATTTGTAGGCATCCGAGTCTGCGAAAACCCAGCCTTCGCGGAATCCATCCTTTTCGCCGGCGGCAATCCGGAAGTTGTCGATGCAGCGCGTGGCTTCGAGCTGTTTCCATTGATGGAAGATCGCTTTTTCCGCGTTGACTGCCAGACGCGGCGACCAGAACGGATCAGCGATATTTATCTGACGGGCAGTAAGTTCCTGCATACGTGCCTCCTGACTGAATTATAGAACACATTCGGAAATGTACAAATTCCGGACCTTCCATCATCTAACGACTATAATAGCGCAACCCAATTTTAGAAATAGAATGTGAAAAGGAGCCCCCATGGTTCGAACCGATAAATATGAAGGCTTGCTGGCAGAGACCAGCGCGATGCCGGGTGCCCACGGAGACTGGATCAATGCTTACCTCGCGCGTCCGCTTGGCCCCGGTCCGTTTCCCGGGATGGTGCTGGCACACCATATGCCTGGTTGGGATGAGTGGTACCGGGAGGTGACTATCAAATTCGCGCTGCATGGATATATCACGCTCACGCCCAATCTCCATTTCCGTGCAGGACATGGCACGCCGGAGGATGTCGCTGCCAAAGTGCGCGGCGAAGGAGGAATTCCAGACGATCAGGCGGTCGGTGATCTCACGGGTGCGCTGCAATACGTTCGCGCATTACTGGATAGCAATGGCAAAGTAGGGATCTTCGGCACATGTTCAGGCGGCCGGCATGCCTATCTCACGGTTTGCCGCGTGCCGGGGTTCGAGGCGGTTGTAGATTGCTGGGGCGGAGGCGTGGTGATGGCTCCGGAGCAACTGAATCCCAAAACACCGGTCTCGCCCCTCGAATACACAAAAGACTTGGCCTGTCCCATTTTGGGAATATTTGGCAATGAAGATAAAAGTCCAACGCCCGAACAGGTCGATCAACATGAAGCAGAATTAAAGAAACATGGAAAGAACTATGAGTTCCACCGCTATGATGGCGCCGGCCATGGCTTCTTTTACCATAACCGCCCCAACTACCGTCAGGCGCAGGCTGTCGATGGCTGGGAGAAGGTATTTACTTTTTTAGAGAAATATTTGTCGTAAGGATGGAGATTTATATGTGCACAATGATCGTCGAAAAAGTAAAAGTGGACGGCAGCGGCAAAGGGACCAGCGGCTGGTTCGAACTGGAACAGGCAAATGTATCCTACGATCATCCATTCCACGCGGCGCTGGAACATGCGTTGAACATTGATTTCGTAAACGAATCACAGGGACCGTCTGCGCGGGTGGCAGTGGAATTGAGCGAGCAAGCCGCACGGGCTCTGGTCAGGACGATCCTGGAAGTTCTGGATCGAGCCAGTGCCGAAGGCCATTGATAAGCAGGTCTAATTTCAATCTTATGAGGTGATCATGAAACGTGTCTTGATTTTAGGTGGCGGCTTCGGCGGCATTGCGACCGCGCGTCGGCTCAAACAAAAGCTTGACCCGGCCGACGAAGTGATCCTGGTGGATCGACGCGAGCATTTTATGGTGGGATTCCGCAAGACCTGGGCCTTGGTCGGTCAATCCACGCTGGAGGCGGGTCAGCGGCCCCTCGACAGCCTCACCCGCCTCGGTATCCGCGTGCTGCGCGATCCGGTCACGCGGATCGATCCAAGTGGGCACGCGGCATCCCTGGGCGACCAGCGTCTCAGCGCCGACGCCCTGGTAATTGCCCTCGGCGCGGAGCTTGCCCCGGAGACCGTCCCCGGCTTTCAGCAATACGCCCTCAACGTGTACGATCCCCACGATATTCCGCGCGCTTCACAGGCATTGACTGAGTTTCAGGGAGGCAAGCTGCTCATTGGAATTTTTGGCGCACCGTACAAGTGTCCGCCCGCGCCGTATGAAATGGCATTGCTGGTCAATGATACTTTGAAATCACGCGGGGTCAAAGTCAGTGTCGAGATATTCTCGCCACAGCCCATGTCCCTGCCGATCCTTGGACAGGCGAGCTGTGATCTGATCGAGAGCCGGTTGGCGGATCAGGGTATCACGTTCCTGCCAAATCACAAAGCTACTGCGATTGAAAACGGCGAAGTCGTGTTTGCAAACGAACGACGGCCATTCGATCTTCTGCTGGGCATACCGCCTCATCGGCCTCCTGCCGTCGTGCGTGAAAGTGGCCTGGTCGGCGACTCGGGCTGGGTATCGGTAAGCCCGCGCACGCTGGAGACCCAGTTCTCCGGCGTTTATGCAATTGGAGATGTGGTGCAAGTCGCGATGGCAAATGGCAAACCGCTGCCCAAAGCGGGTATCTTCGCCGAGGCGATGGGCGAAACCGTCGCGGAGCGGATCGTCTCGACATTCAAGGGGCAGGAACCTGAAGCAGTATTCAAAGGCGAAGGCGGTTGTTATCTGGAAGTCGGCGCGGGACAGGCAATGATGGTGAAGGGTCAATTCCTGGCGGAGCCTGAACCAGAGGTCATGTTGACCGAAGCCTCGACCAAATATTTGGAGGAGAAAAAATCCTTCGAGACACAACGATTGCAGACGTGGTTCGAGTGAAATTGATGATCAAATTATTCTGAACGTATGTAGCCATTGGAGATTGACATCATGAACGAGACTTATCGCGCGACGGTTCTTACCGGAAAGGGCGGACCCGAAGTTCTCGAAGTGCAGGAACTGGCACTCCCTGAGCCGGGACCCGGGGAGGTGCGTGTGCGGGTCCGCGCCAGCGGGGTCGGCTCGACAGACATCCTTATGCGGCGCGGCTCTTATGCCTTTGCTCCAAAAATTCCGTTCGCGCCCGGCTACGAGGTTGTCGGCGATGTGGAGGCACTGGGCACCGGCGTTCACTCGTTGCATCTCGGTCAACGAGTGGCGGCACTTACCGTTCATGGGGGCTATGGTGAAGTCGTAGTTCGGCGTGCGGAGGAATTCGTCCCCGTGCCGGACGGGCTCGACGATGCGGATGTGGTCGCGCTCATCCTCAACTATGTCACCGCGTTCCAGATGATCGAGCGCGTGGCGAAGCCCCGCAGCGGACAAGTTGCCCTGGTGACTGGCGCCAACGGAGGTGTGGGAACGGCTCTGCTCGAGCTCCTGCGCTTACGGGGCGTTCAGACCATTGGGGCTGCCTCTCCCTCCGAGCACGATCTGGTCCGCTCTTATGGCGGGACACCCATCCCGGCGCGCGGCGCACCCGTCGATGTATCCGTGAGGAACGTTGTGCCGGAAGGCGTCGATGTCGCCTTCGATGTGATCGGCGGGCGCGGGACCGCTGAGTCTATCCGCGCCACAAAGCGCGGCGGGACCGTCGTGGGCTATGGCTTTGTGGGGACCATGAAGAATGGAAAACAGAGCACGGGACTCGTCATCCTGACGCTTTTGTCGGCGTTGGTCGGGGCACGCCTCGCCGGTCGGCGCGGTGCTTTTTACGGCGTTACGGCCCTCTACCGGAAGGATCCGAAACCTTTCCGCGAAGACCTGGCAAAGCTGTTCGATCTGCTTGCCCGCGGACAGATCAAGCCGAAGATCGCGGCGCGTCTGCCCCTGCTCGAGGCGCGCCACGCGAACGAAATGCTGGAAGCCGGCGGC
>Ga0105104_10000895_pt1 | contig 23152 bp, 11 predicted proteins | sample PPLLaktember2015_3_FD_87034 | JGI IMG/M metagenome (GOLD analysis project Ga0105104, IMG submission 87034) | Freshwater sediment microbial communities from Prairie Pothole Lake near Jamestown, North Dakota, USA - PPLs Lake P7 Core (6) Depth... | ecosystem: Environmental > Aquatic > Freshwater >... | reverse complement strand
TGAACAGGCTGTCGTTGTTTTCATGGTGTTTTGTTCCTCGAAAAACTTTCACCTTACAACGGCAGCCTCCTTCTGTCGCTCAAAAACTGCGCCTTGGGCCTCCTGCATAGGATCTACGGAGCGGCATTCTCACGCAAATCGGCTCCATCGACGGAACCAATTCGTTACAGCCCCACCCTGCGCGGACGATGATCGGCGCGACCATCACATGGAGTATCATGACTCGGCAAAGAGAGGAGAGATAGATGACATTTTCCGTTCTCCGCCTGCTTCCGTCATCGACCGCATTTTCCAGAATGCTTGTTGCCGGAGCTACCCTCACGTTTGTCCTCGCGTGGCTACACGCTCAAGAAGGTCAAAGTCCGCTTGATCGCCTGCCCGCCAATGTAAGACAAATCACAGCGTTCGGGGAGAGGGCAGTCTGGTCCCCCGACGGTTCGAGGATCGCATTCGTCCACAAGACATTCGGCGACGCTTTCGAGCATGATCTGAAGAGCGGCAAGACCACTTGCCTGACCTGCTCTTTCCCGAGCGCTGGCTATTTCCGCGTGCAATACCTGTCCTCCGGCGACTATATACTCGTCGGACCTTCTCAGGTCACCGATCGGGAGAAAGCCCGTTGGGACGAATCCGAAATGTGGGTCCTCCGAAAGGATCTCGCGAAACCGCCCTTCCGTCTCAATCAGCGACTGTCTGAAGGACCTGCAACCTCCAGGGCCGCGCCCAGGCTCGCCTGGGTTGTCAGCGGCCGGCAGTATCCCGGCCAGGTCCGGGAGGGATTCACGGAGCTATGGATGGCGGATGTCCGTGTCGGTGACGAGGCGGCGGAATTGGTCAACCGGCGCAAAGTCCACGAGGCGAAATGGCCTGAATGCTGGCTTGAGGCTCAGGACTTTCGGAAAAAGGACGGCGAGATCATCTTCTCCTGCTACCAACCCGAGAAAAAATCCGAAGTCATGGGTGTCGATGTTTCCACAGGGAAGGTCGTCAATTACTCGAACTCTCCGCAAGTATACGACGAACCGGAAGGGATTTTTCCCGACGGCGACTACACGCTGGTCGAATGTGACAAGCAGAATGGTCTGGGAGACAGCGCCATCGACGTTTGGAAGCTGCGTCTGGACGGGGCCGGGAAGGATCTTAAAAGAATCACCTACTTCAGCGACTTCCCGGGCTACAAAGCCTCCAACCCGGTAGTGAGCCCGGATGGCAAAAAGATGGTCTTCCAGATCGGAAAAAGCAAGGATGCTCCGGGCGTCGGGTACGGGATCCTCATAATGGATTTCGAATAGTCATTGCCGGCCAAGCAGGGAGAGGAGCTTCTTCTTCAATTGTGCTTTGGTCGCCGTTGCGGCCGGGTCTTTCGCCAGATTAGTCCACCCATGGGGATCCTTCCGGTGGTCGTACAGCTCCACCGCCTCGAATAATTGGCTAGGCCCTGGGTCGGGCCTGTTACTTCGGTGTTAACAAGCAGGCACTGTGTCACCTGCAATAAACTTTCTCCTTGTAACTCGTTCGGCAATTCCAGGATAATCTCCGCCGATTTCTTGCCACCGAGGTTCAATCATGACACGGAGATCGTCGGAGCCGACACACGCGACACTCCGGTCATCGCCCCGGAGTGAGAAAGTTGACCGATGACAATCAGCTTGGTCGCCCAGCGCCCCAACTCGAGCGGAATGCGGACGGTGCCGTTGCCGGCGGTTCCCGCCGGCTTGTCGATCGCGCCCGTCACACCGTCCCAAAGCTGAGCCTGGCCGTTCCCCTCCAGGGTCGCCTCGCACTGCACGGGCGTCTCGCCCTCGTTGAAAAAGAAATAGACGTCGGCGTCCTTCAGCTTGCGGTGAAGCGCCTTCACCTTCGGGGTGGCGACAGAGAGGACAACGTCCGGGTTGGGCAGCGCCGCCAGGACCGCGGAGGTCAGATCGCCCGATGTCTCCTGCATCGCCCAACCGAGGCCGGGTGCCTTCTCTGCATTGAGGAACGACTTGTCGTTGACCAGAACAGGCGTCCGGCCGAGGAAGATCACCTTGCCGCCCGCGGCGGCGAACGCCATGAGCCTTTCCAGCGAGACCTTCGAGATGACAGAGATCGAGGGCAGGACAATCGCCTCGTAGGCCTGACCGCTCAGGTTGACGAACTTGCCCCTTTCGAGTTTCATGACGGACCCGAGCGCCTGTTCGTCCACAAAGTCGAAATCTCGTTGCGCCGCGAGCAGCTTTTTAGCAATGACCAACACACTGGCATTGGCGTCGTGGTCGCCCAGCCACATGCTGGTCGTCGGGTAGTACAGGCCGATCTTGGCGGCCGGTCGCCCTTGAGCCAGCAAACAACTGATCCGGTTGGCGCTTTGGACCACCGGCATGAATTCCGGCTGCATGAAAAAGCGCGTGCCACCCGGTCCACCACCGGCACGAGGCTGCCCTGTCGCCTCTTCTGCCGGCGCCCTCTCGCTTGGCGGTCTCGGCGAGGAGGCTCTCATGAACATGATCTCAATCAGATTGATCCCGCGCACCATCTGGTGGTCGAGTATCCACTTGGCCTGCTCGACGTTCGGGGTGGGGCGATACGCGGCGAAGCTTTCGGTCAACGCGCGCGGCCGGCCGAACAGGTGAGCCGCCGAGGAAGCGAGTTTGGGAAAATCCGCCTCGTGATCCATCCAGATCTGGCTCCAGATCGCGTCGACACCGGGCACGCCAACCTGCCGCATGGCTTTGAAGAAATCGCCGTCGACCCGCACGAGGTTCGGCGCATCCTCCTCGTGTTCGATATGAATGCTGTACTCGAGGTGGTGATCCGAACACCACTTGTCGAGAGCCGCGAAGTAATTGTCCCGGAACAGCTCGCTCCAGACATCCCAGTAATCCGCCTTGGCCCGGCGCTCGTCATCGGTCAGCACCGCCCGGCGTTGGGCGAGCGCGCCCAGGTAAGGCCGGATGTCGTAGCCCTTGCGCCGGCGAAAGGCCTCGACCATGCCAGGCGTCCAGGGAGTGTACTGGAATCCGGGCTCGTCGCCGCGCAGGCCCATCAGCGTCTTGCCGAACTCGTCGCCGACCGCCTTGCGATATCCTTCTTGGGTCCAGCTGATCAATTGCGCGGTCGCAACCGGGTTCAAGTAGTCCATCAGCGAGTAGTCGGTCGTTTTGGCCCGCTCGAGGTTATTGACCGAGCGCGTCTGGCCGGTGCGGAACTGACGTTCGACAATCTGGATCTCCCAGTTGCCCTCGGGGGCGGTCCAGTGGATCTTGCCGTTCTCGATCGGGACCAGCCGCCGGCTGTGCTCGGCCTGATTGACCGCCACGGCGCAGATGGTCTCTGCAGCCGAAACCTGGCGGTCGATGGTCACGCCTACCGCGGCCGGGATGCGCTCCCCCGGCCAGAGGGCCTGTTCGCACAAGTCCGGACGGAGCTTGCTGAAGCGGCCGCCCGCGAAACCGCTGGGATACTTACCCTCGTCCTCTACCCAGACGCGCATACCGCGCGGCTTCGCTTCCTTCACGGCTAACGCGATGCGCCTGAACCAGCCGTCGGTCAAGTAACCATCAGGCATGTTGTAGCCAGCCTCGATCATCACCTGAGTGAAGCCGTGCGCCTTGATGCTGTCGAGATCGCGCTTAATGACGGTCTCATCCACGTCTCCGTCCCAGCCCCACCAGAGGATCACGCCGTACTCGGGCGGCGGCGACCCGAAGAGGCGCGCCGCCTCCGCAACGCCTGGATTGCTCAACTTCTGCCACGGTTCGGCAGCAAAGATGGATGACGGAAGGATGGCTACTATCGACCAGATCAGCATTCGTTTCATGGCATTGATGCTCGTTAGGCTGTCAGTCCGCTAGCTGCGGCGAGGATTCTACCCCGAAACCCGCAGGACGAGAAGTGCGCTGCATACGTGATATCCGCGAATCATCCAGCAAGGGAGATGTTAGCGCTTCATGACAGAGGAATATTCTTTCGTAGATTTTCTCTCTTGAGCGTTATAGCTATAGGAGGGAAAAACGAGATGAGCGAAATGCGAATAATCATTCGGGACGCCGATCGGGAAATCGAGGCGGATCGCCACGGCAGCTTTGCCGAGTGCGTCGTGGCGGCGCTTAGCGCCGAGCCCGAGACGATTGAAGAACTGGACACGGCGCTCGAGAGGTTCATCGAGCGTAACGGAAAGGACTTCTTCGGGGATTTCGTGCCGGCCGCAGAATACGCGTACTACGACGCGGGACTGCTTATCGTCGATCTTGCGGCTCGCCTGGTCGTCTGCGATTCTACGTATCTTGCCGCCACGCGTGAGGGCAGCGTCCGGTATCACGACGGCAAGTCCGAAACAGACATTGACGTCCGTTACCACCTGTCCGAAGACTGGCTGCTCGTGGAGGATTCAACCGACTGGGAGGCGCTGGCCGAAGACCGTCGTGGCGAGCGGCTCCTCAACCCGCCGCTCGACGCGCGCGCGGTGCTTTACGGTGAACCACTTTTCGATTTCATTGCCCGAAACTGTTTGGACACCTTCCACGATCAGGGCCCGGCAGCGACACCGGATGACGAAGACCATACCTATAGGCGGGAGTGCGATCTGATTCGAGGAATCCACGTACGCTGGATGATGACACCGCGCGACGACTTGAGAGGCCAAACGCCGCGGCAAGTGATGGTAGCCAAAAGACGGTTCATAGAAGACGGGCTGGAAGATCGGGCATTGCAGTGGTCGCGAACAGAGCGCTGCCCGGCTGGTCTTAACCCGGAGTCAGCGGCCTATCGGTTTGCTGGGTTCGGCACGCATGAGATGGTCGTGTACTACGATCTTGTGCGCGAGTTGCTGTCGCGTTGCCGGCGCAACGTGGGAGAACGCCTGGATGGCTTTAGTACAGCCGATCTTGCGGTCGACGATTTCGTTCCGGGTGAGATCCGCCGCCTGGCGGAATTTCGCGATCGGTGGCTCGCTCTGCCGTACTCGGATTGCGGCGGACGGACGGCAGCCAGCATCATCCATAACGAGCGGGCACGAATACCCGAAGGAGAGTCGGGCGAAGAAGCCATCATCGAGGACGACTGTCCGCTCTGCCAGATGCAGGCCGAGCTGCCCGGCCCGGTGTTCTGGCATCTGGACGGCTCTCACATGGACGACGATTTTGCCTTCTCCCTTTTTCATGAAACCCGCGAGGAATGGGAACAGGAAAAGCACAAGTGGGAGGAGTTCGATCGTCGATTTGCCGCCAGAGAAGCCGTAATCAAACGTCTTGGAGTGAAGTTTCCAGGAGATGGCTACAGCTGGGTGGCCCCCGATATTGTCTGGAAAATGAGCTTTTCGGCGCTTCATTCTTCGGACCAGCCTCTGCCGATGCGGCTCTTCGCGATCGGCTCCCAGCTGGCTGACCTGATCATGGATCTGAAGGAACAGACACAGGAAGGCTCCGCTGACGAATCCCCGCGCTTGCCGATTGAAGAGGAACTGGTGGGCCGACTCAGCCGCTCCTTCTCAAAGCTGCGTAAAGGTGTACGATCGCCTGACACCGTCAAGGCCGAATCGCTGATTCGGTTCGCGCTAGGAGGCCTTTGCGATACGCTCGACGCCATTCTCAGCGCCCGCCCCGATTTGGCGCTTAAATGCGTCGATCTGCGTGACCGCCTGCACCGGTTTCTCGAGCCGCCGAGCGACTCGCCTGAAGTGCCCGACTTGCTTGGCGACGACTGCCTGCCGTCGTGAGTGTCTGGCCGGACGACCGCGATTCGACGGGGCGGCTCTAGCGGCCAAAAGTCCGAGCTGAGGGTGATTGCGTGGCTTCAGAGGAGCGCCGCAATGGCGGTGGCAACGGGACGACCAGCAGCATGATCCAAGAGCCCGGACTGACGGCTCTGTCCACCGTTGCATTCTCCGCAAAGAATTCGCCGGAAACTTGAACCTGTGCACGCGCCGCCTCGTATATCCGCTGTAGACTAATCTGAGACCAGCAGCAGGGCGGTCAGTGGGGGTTCTGAATGGATACGGAGTCCAAGACCCGGCAGGCGAAAGCGACCGGACGAGACATCATCCTCGCCATCGTCGACAACATGCAGGAGGCGCTCGAGCCTTTGCTCTACTCGACGCTCGCCCCAAGCCGGTTTGACGTCTACTTGCACGAGAACGATTACGAGCGAGTCAAAGGGATCCTCGAACGCATCCGCGGCGAATCAAAACAAGCCTTGGACGCCCGCCTCGAGCAAATGAACAAGAAACCCCTGTTCGGCGCCGATCCGATCAAGATCGAACCTGCCCAAGGCGACTGGGCCATCCGCATTTTCAAGTCGGAGGAGGAAGACTTCGAGCCGGGTGACATCATGGTCGATTCAGCGCTTACGACGGCCGTTACTCCTGAATTCGGAGTAGGCGCCAAAACCCAGCGCGTCGTCACCGTGCGGTCGCGCGGCGAGAGTCGCCGCATCAAAACCTACCAGGAGGAAGCGGCGGCCGCCGAACCACGCTTCGCGAAGTTCAGCTATAAAGGCCGCGACGGACAGCGCCACGAAAGCTTCATGACCAAGAAGGACGTCCTCGTCGGAAGGGGCGGCGAAAATGTCCCGTGTGACATCGAGCTCGTGTCCATCGAGGACGTCTCCCGCTCCCATTTTTATCTTCGTTTCGACGAAGAAAAAGGCCGGGAATTCTGGATACAAGACGTGAGCAAGTTCGGCACGGCGGTTAACGGCAAGAAGCTGGAAAAAGGGCAGTGGACTTTGCTGCCGTCAAAGGCGGTCATCCGGCTCGCCGAAAAAGTGGATCTCGAGTTCGAGGCGCTATGAGCTGGCTCTACTGGTTCCGTTTCCTGTTTGTCATTGGATTGGTCACCGTCGTCGTCCTGATCGTTCTCATGAACCGGGGCCAATCAGCACAGAGAACATCTGGGCGGAGCGAAAGCAAAGACCTGTGAGAATCCGAGCACACGCATACTCGCACCCGGGCCGTGAACGTTCCCGAAACGAAGACCGAGTCTACTCGGACGAGCACGGCAGAACGTTCGTCGTGGTTGACGGAATGGGCGGCCAGGCCGCCGGTGAAAAAGCAGCTGATGAAGCGATGGCGGCCATCAGACGCCGTCTGAAAGAGAAGACCGGCGAGGTTGAGCGGCGCATCCGAGAGGCGATCTGGCATGCCAACGAGGAGATCCTGCGCCTCGCTTCGACGCACGACGAATACAAAGGAATGGGCTGCGTCCTCACGGTGGCAGTCATCGAAGATGGCTACCTGTTCATCGGACACGTCGGCGACACGCGGCTTTACGAGATTCGAGACGGAAGCATCCTGAAGATTACCCACGACCATTCCCCTGTCGGCGTCAGGGAGGATGCAGGGGAGATCGACGAGCTCGAGGCGATGCGCCACCCCCGCAGAAACGAAGTCTATCGAGACGTCGGTTCTGCCAAACATGACCTGTACGACGACGACTTCATAGAATTCGTGCGCCGTCCGTTCTACTCGGACGCGGCCCTCGTCCTGTGCTCGGATGGCCTCAGCGACATGATCACCGCGGAGGAGATCCGCACCTGCGTCCAGAGGTTCGCAGACGACGGTCGAAACGCCGCGTGCGAATTGGTCAACCTGGCTAACGAAAAGGGCGGCAAGGATAACGTTTCGGTGATCGTCGTGACGGGCGAGGAGTTCGCGTCAAGAGCCGGGTTGAAACCTTTCGGGAAGCGCGAGGTGAGGATGGCGGGGTCAGAACAGACCGACGCCGGCAGACCGTCGAAAACCCGCTTTCTTCGAACTGCCGCTTTGTTCCTTGCCGGCATGGCTCTCGGAATGACGTTGCTTGCCCTGGTACTGGCCTACTGGCCGGATCGTGTCGAGCCGCCGCCTACTCCACCTGCGGAGACTGCGGAGACTTTTGCGATCATCCGGGTCGGCAAGGGCCGTGCGCTCGACACGATCCAGCGGGGGCTCCTGCAGGCGAAGGTCGGGGATGCGATCGAAGTGGATCCGGGAGTGTACGAGGGGCCGATCGAGCTGAAAGACGGCGTCCGCGTGGTCGCCCGGGAACCCGGTACGGCCATCATCGAGGCAGAGGATTTGCCGCCCGGCCAGTCAGCCGCGGTTCGCGGACAGAGCTTGCGCTCGGCATCCCTCGAGGGCTTCGTCGTACGAGCGAAACAGGGGCGCAACCTGGCGATCGGGATACGCCTGCTAAGCTCTAGAGCAACGATCGCCGATACCGAGGTCACCGGCACTTATTCGATCGGGATCTGGCTCGAGGGCGACAGCCAGGGCACGCTGGTCGGGAACCGGGTTCACGAGAATCTGGGGACGGGTCTGATGGTGGAAGGCCGCTCCCGGGTAACGCTCAACCGCGTCGAGAAGAACGGCGTAGCGATCGTGATCGGGCCGGACAGCGGGGCACTCAAAATCAGTGGGAATGTCGTTCGCGGCAACAAGTCGGGAGTTATTGTGCCCAGCCTCGAATGGAAGACAAAAGTGGAAGCCGAGAACTTGCTCGTTTCGAACAGAGCACGGGTACGAGGGCCAGGGGTGCAAAGCGAGCCAGGAAGTCGGAGGGCGGTGCCGAGTAACCCAAATCGGTAGGGGTTGGAAGACTCCGTGGTGGGGTCAATTCGGCGCTGGAGTCGCGTTACAGAGCCGCGCACGGAGTGGAGGGCTGCGGAGCGCTTTCCCGCGGAGCAGCATGGAGCGCAGTAAGCGGGACCACCCAACGGGCCTTGGAGCACATTGGGTGGTCCCGCTTACTGCGCTCCATGCTGCTCCGCGGGAAAGCGCTCCGCAGCCCTCCACTCCGTGCGCGGCTCTGTAACGCGACTCCAGCACCGAATTGACCCACTATAGAGGGCACTGTATTTGCATTGAATTTAGAGAAGAAGGAAACGCAAGAACGAATGCCAGAAGCGGGCGCGATTCTGTCGCAAATCGGACACTTCCGAATCGAGAAGAAGCTCGCACGCGGCGGGTTCGGGGACGTCTACCGGGCTCTGAATACCAGGGACAGCAGGACGGTCGCTCTGAAACTGCTTGAGCACGACCTGACCGATCCGGTCGTGATGGAGGCCGAGAAGATCGGAACCGCGTTACAGACACACCTGTGTCAAATCGAACCCAGGGTGGTGAAGGTCTACGACTCGGGTGATCTCGACGGTTACTTCTTCGTGGAGATGGACTATGTCAACGGGAGGGATCTCGCCAAACTTCTCGCACGAGAGGGCCCTTTTGACCCCGGACGAGCCGCCGTCATTACCGCCGAACTCTGCGTGGCGCTGGCCTCAGCCCACAGCTTCCCCCTCGAAGTCGAGGGAAGGCAACTGCGCGCGATTTGCCACGGGGACATAAAGCCGAATAACGTCCTTCTGGAAGAAAACGATCAGCTGCACGTCGTCGATTTCGGAACCGCCAAAGGCCTGACGCTCACGCGACGGCAGACGACCAACTCGATAGGGAGCGTCGAATATTTCTCACCGGAACGGCTGAGAACCGGGCAAGTCGACGAGATGAGCGACTTGTGGGCCGCGGCCGTCATGTTATTCGAGTTGATCGAGGGGCATCGACCGTTCGACGCCCCTACTCCCGAGAGGTTGGAGCAGAGCATTCAATCGGGCGCCAATCCTGAACGATTCTCGACGCTCGGCGTTCCGGGCTTGTCTGACGTGCTCCGCAAGGCGCTTCATCGAGATCCATCCTGCCGTTACCAGTCGGCCAAGGAGCTCGAGGCGGACCTGCGGAGATTTCTGGCGGCGGAGGAGACCGAGGCCAGCAAACTGCCGGCCGATGAGTCCCGGGAAGTAAGAGTGTCGCTTTCTCCCTCTTGGGGGACTGAAACCAGAAGAACCGGGGAACCCGCGCCAACGGTCAGAACTGAACCTTCGCCGGCAACGGTCATAACTGACTCTTCAACGGTGAGGACTGAGCCTGCCGTATCCCCCGTTCCAACGCGGCGCCGCAAATACGGTCGGGCCATGGCGATCATCGCCCGTCCGCGAAACTGGGTTCTGACGATTGTCGGGCTCTTCGCTCTGATCGGGCTGTTGGAGGCATCGAGTTGTCCGGGCGCCATGGATTTGAAGAAGAGGGCAGCAGCCAGGGAGATAGCCGCGAAGGACGTCTGGACCGAATTTCAGGGTGTGAGGAACAGCAGCTTCCTGGGCGTGACGCCCTGGATCGCGGGCTATTCAGTCCGGTCCGTGATACTCGAAGACTGCACAGCCACTACCGATGACTTCCGGACGGGGGACAACCCGAAGCTTCAGAAGGCGGATTGGGTGAGATGCGAGGCAAACACCCGGAACTGGCTGACGTGGATGCGAGTCGATAGCGAGGTAACAGCCGTCCACGCATACAGTCTCGCCCATGTGAACCGAATCTCCGGGCAATACCACAAAGCCATTGAAAACTACCAACTGGCGGCCCGCAGCAAGAAGTGGCCCGATCCTTATCTGGGCATGGGCCGCGTTTACTTTTACGGGCTCCGGGACGTCGAGCAGGGGCGGAAAGCCCTGGAAGAGGCCGAAAACCGAGGCTTCACGCTCGGGCGAAGAGAGCAGGCGCAAATAGCCGATGGATACCGGCTTCGGGCCATCCGCGAGCACAAATCCGCTGAGGACCTCGAGGGGGAAAACAAGAAAGCCCAATTGGAGAAAGCGCGCGACGACTTCGATTCTGCGATCGAGCATTACTTTCCGATCGTAGGCTGGGGTGACGTTGTCGCCAACTTACGCGACTGCGAGCGCCGGAGGCGCGAGATAGAGGACGAGCTGGACAAGCTCGACGAGGAAAGCGGTGGCTGGAGGTGGCCATGGTAGTCACGAAAAGCACTGCCGCCCAGCGAAGCCTCCGCCCGGTATCGGCGACAGGCCCCCAGCCACGGCGGATGGAAGCCGCACTCCTGGCGGCTGGCACACTCCTGTTGGCCCTGGGCGTCTGCCTCAGCTACCTGGCGATCGCGGGGCGGGTGAAGGCCGAAACGAAGTCAGGACCGCCGCTCCTCAATCTCAACAGCAAGCCCGACGCGCAGCGGCTCGCTCCCCTGTTGACCTCCTTCGAGAACAAGGTTGATCGTCAATTCGCGGCGGATCAGATTGCGAACCACCTGCAGAGTGACTCGATTTCGAGCGTTTCAGCACTGACGGCCTTGCGCGCCGATGCCGGCGTCATCAGACGGAACCGGAGCCTGGTCGATTTCCGTTTGCGCCTCGCCGAGCTGCCGAAAGCTGAAACCGTCCCCATCATGACGGCAACGGACATTCGAGCCGTGCGGCCGAGTCTCTCGGTGCGCGAGCTCGGTGATTTTCGTTGGCTGCTCCTCGGGGCGGCGCTGGCGCTGATTCTCTGCTTCTGGGTCATACACGGGGTCTGGGTTGCCAGCTGGTTCGCGGGCGATCAGATCCTGTTGCCCATCCTTCAATTGCTGACTACCGTGGCATTCCTTCTGATGGTCACACTGCGGGATCCTCTTCGCGACCGGCTCCTGTTTACGGATTTCTCGGTCGGGGTCGCCGTCGGATGCCTCGCGCTCCTGGCAGTCAGTTTTGCCGACCTCGAACGGCCCGTACTGAAGCGGCTCGCTTATGTGCCGCTCCTCCTCGCCGTGGTCACATCGGTCCTTCTGATCGCTTTTGGCTTTGGGCCGGGACAGAGCGACGCCAAAGTCAACCTGTCGCTCGCTGGCATGACCGTGCAGCCTGCCGAGCTGATCAAACTGCTGCTCCTCTTGTTTCTTGCCGGTTATTTTGCGAGAAGGTGGCAGCTTCTTCGCGAGCTGAGCGAAAAGCACAGGAATCTTCCGCGGATACTCCAGCGGTTCCCGGTCCCCAGCTTGCGGCACGGCCTCCCGGTGCTGGTCGGGGTCATACTCGCGATCCTTCTCTTTATAGGACAAGGGGACATGGGCCCGGCGCTCGTGCTTTCCTTCGTCTTCTTTACGCTCTGGGGAATCGCACGCCGGCGAGCGTTTGGCGTTGCCGTGGGGTGTTCTCTGGTCCTGGCTTCGTTTCTCGCCTGTTACATGATTGGTTTCCCGAGGACCGTCGCGGCTCGTGTCGGAATCGCCCTCTCACCCTGGGACAATTTCGTGCGGCCGGGAGGCGACCACATCGCACAGTCCCTTTGGACTTTCGCAGCGGGAGGACTGGCTGGAACGGGGCTCGGCCTCGCCGAACGCCAGCCGGCGCCGGCCGCCCACACCGACCTGGTGCTCGCCGTTGCCGGAGAGCAGTTGGGATTCGCCGGCCTGGCAGCCCTGTTCTTGCTTTACGCCGTTTTGATTTACCGGATGCTCCGGGTGGCGCTTTCGGCCAGGGAGTACGGCTTCTTTCTGGCTCTCGCCGTCACGTTACTGACGGCCTACCAGGTGCTGCTGATTTCGTGCGGCATACTGGGAGTCGCTCCGCTGTCGGGTATCGTCACTCCGTTTTTGAACTACGGGAAATCCTCGACTGTCATTAATTTTCTGATGTTCGGGATGGTTGCAGCTGCGTCCCGGCAGCCGCGCGATCCGGCCGGGTACCAGAACTTCGGGACGGGCGTGAAGAAGCTCGAGTTGGCTCTCTGCCTGGTGGCGTCGATCGTTGTCGTTAAGGCGTTTTACGTCCAGGTGTGGAAGAACGAGGAGGTCACGTTCCGGCCGGCTCTTGTCGTGCAGGCTGATGGTCACAGGAACTTCGTCCACAATCCCCGCATCAGATCGGCGATTGCCACCATACCGAGGGGGACGATCTACGACAGCACCGGACTGCCGCTCGCCACCATCCGCCTCGAGGAGTTGCTTGAGCACAAGCAGGCCTATGAGAAGATCGGTGTGGATCTCGAGGGTGCGCTGAGCCCGGCCGAGGGACGGCGCTATCCGATGGGCGAGGTGATGTTCCATGTTGTCGGCGACGAGAGGACTCGCCTGAACTGGGCGGCAGGGAACACGTCCTTCATTGAACGCGACCAGAACGCCCGTCTTCAGGGGTTCGACGATCACGCCAGGCTGATCAAAGTGCAGGATACCCGGGACGGGAGGGAACGGCTTGTCTTCAGGCGTGACTATCGAGACCTGGCAGGTTTCGTTGAGCATCGGGCGTGGCCCGGACACCCCGACGTCTTGCGGGTCTTGGCTCGAGATCGAGATGTTCGGCTGACGTTGAACGCGCGTTTGCAGGCTCGAGCGGCGACAATTCTCGAAAGAACCGTCAAAAGCGCGGGCGCAGGAAAAGGCGCGATAGCGGTGACCGATTCCCGAACCGGAGCTTTGCTCGCTTCGGTGACTTACCCCTTCAGAGGCGTTATGAGCGAGACGCGGGATACGGCCGAGGCAGACAAAGCAGCTACTTTCCTGCTCGATCGCGCCCGCTACGGCCTCTACCCGCCTGGCTCCTCATTCAAGCTCGTCACGGCCGCCGCGGCGCTGGAGAGCGGCCGCGATCCCAACACCACCTACACGTGTCGACGTCTCCCCGACGGACGCGTCGGGAACTTCGTGAAAGGATGGCGGCGGCCTGTGCGCGACGATGTAAAAGACCAATCGCCGCACGGGGAGGTGGATTTGAGAAAGGGCATCGTCGTGTCGTGTAACGCGTATTTCGCGCAGCTGGGAACCTACCTGGTGGGCGCGCCGGCGTTACGGCGGGCCGCGGAACCGTTTGGGATCCGAACCGCTTCGCCAGACACCGACCGGAGCCTAAGGGATTCACTGCCGCAGGCATCGTACGGGCAGGGCCAGGTGACCGCTTCGCCGCTCCAGATGGCCCGCGTCGCCGCGACCATCGCGAATGATGGCGTGTTTGCACCGACCCATTGGGTAGAGGGTTCCTCGGCTGAAGGCCGACGGGCGTTTCATGCCGCGACGGCGCGGCAACTGAGCCGATTCATGCGCGACGTTGTGGTTGACGGTACGGGCCGGCGGTTGAGCACGTCACGCGTTCCCGTCGCGGGCAAAACGGGGACGGCCGAATTGAGAAATGCCCGGTCTCACGCCTGGTTTGTGGGCTTCGCTCCGTATGGGAATGCAAAGAGCCGAATCGCCTTCGCCGTCCTCGTGGAAAACGGCGGATACGGGGGCCAATCGGCGGCGGCGGCGGCAGGCGAACTGGTGGAAGCAGCCGCCGAGCTGGGACTTATCGAACAATAGCGAGGGAAACGGCGATGTGGGAAAAAGTCAGACGAGCAGCGCGAAAGGCCGAAACCAGTATCCACAAGCGAATCGATTCCTTTTTCCCCTCGGACCCCACCTCCCCACTCGAGCTGAGACACCAGATCCTTGAGCACGTGGAGGACAACATCGAGTTTGACAAAGGCGGGCCTCTATTCCCGTATGACGAGATCCGCATCTCCTTTCCCGGAGCGGATGAGAATCGCCGCCAACTCCTGAACCTCGCCTTTGTCGAAGAGCGACCGATCAAGGACGATATTATGGCCTTGCTTCACCGGCACCGCTGCCGGATGGCTTCGGAACCAACGGTCATCGTTCAGTTCGCAGGGGACGACGAGGCGGGGGAGAGCTATCCTCCGTTTCGGATCGATTTCTCCAAGCGGGCGACGGCGGCAGCCAGAGCGGTCTCGGCCGAGAACAAACCGCAGCCGCGGGCCGTCCTCACCGTCGTGAAGGGCGCCGCCGAGCCGACGACCTACGACGTCACCAAGAAGAGAACGTGCATCGGGCGGGTCAAAGAGTTGTTTGACGTCGAAGGGGTGATCGTGCGGAGGAATGACCTGGCTTTCTCCGACAACGACGATCAGGTGAACGTGACGGTCGGACGGGCGCACGCAACGATTGTTTTCGACGGTCAAACCCGTGATTTCCGCGTCATTGACGAAACCAGCCGCTATGGGACACGGATTTTCAGGGAGGACCGGTCCATCAGAGTGCCGCCGGGCGGTCGGGGAATCGCGTTGAAGGATGGCGATGAGCTCTATTTCGGCCGGGCCTGTGTGAAGTTTGACATCCCAGGGACTGATGAGGCGCACACTTAGAGGTCCGTTAGTCAGGACCGACACGTCTAAAGAAACCGGGCATGACGGGCCGCGGATTGTAGCTCCGGACCTCCGGGACGGAGAAGCGATTTCGACGGTGTCTCCGTCCCGGAGGTCCGGAGCTACAATCCGCAACGTCCTGTGCTAGCATGGGAGCGGCTCGGATTGGGTTCGGGCGCACCAAACAAGGAGACACGCCATGGCGATAACGAGACGGCATTTCATGTACGGCAGCCTGCTGGCCGGCGCCGTACCGGCGATGGGATTCGGCAGTGTTCCCTCACTAAAGTTCCTGGGCTATGAGTCGCCCAACGAAAAACTGAATGTAGCCGCGATCGGCTCCGGCGGCCAGGGCGGCGGGAATGTCGCGGCCGCGGCGCAAACGGAGAATATCGTCGCGCTTTGCGACGTAGACGAGCGACGTGCGGCCGCGACTTACCAACGTTATCCGAACTTACCAAAATTCCGTGATTTCCGGCAGATGCTCGACAAAGAGGGCAAGAACATTGATGCTGTAATCGTCGCGACTCCGGACCATATGCACGCCACTCAGGCCGTCTGGTGCATGGAGCGCGGCAAGCACGTGTACGTCCAGAAGCCGCTCGTCCGGACGGTTTGGGAGGCCCGGCAGCTCCGCGCTGCGGCCCAGAAGTACGGCGTCGCAACGCAAATGGGCAACCAGGGGTACTCCAATGAAGGCACGCGCCAGTGTGCCGAAATCATCTGGAACGGCGATATCGGCGGCGTCAAGGAGGTGCACGCCTGGAGCGACCGCCCCGTTTGGCCGCAGGGCCTGACCGAGATTCCCAAGGAAGATCCAATCCCCGCAACGCTCGATTGGGATCTCTGGCTGGGCTGCGCCGAAAAACGGCCTTTTACTGCCGGCGGGAAGACCGAACCCGACAACCGCGGCGCCTTCTTTTATCAGCCCTTCAACTGGCGTGGATTCTACGACTTCGGCTGCGGCGCCCTGGGCGATATGGCCTGCCACATCCTGGGGACGTCGAACATGGCGCTCCATCTCTCCAAGCGTCAGCTCATCAGCGTGGAATGCGTCAAGAAAGAGGGGACGAGCCCCTTCATGTTTCCCAAGGCCTCGGTGATCCGCTTCGACTTCGCCCCCTACGGCAACATGCCGGCGCTGACGATTTTCTGGTACGACGGGCTGAAGGAAACTCCCAAGATCGCCGGCGTTCCTGAAGGCGAGTGGCTCGGCGATCCCCCCATGATCCAGCGCCCAGGCGGCCAGCCGGGCGGACAGGCGTCAGGAGCTCCCGGCGGAGCGCCGGGCGGCCGCACAGGCAGGGGACCGGGCGGGCTTGAGCTCGCGCGCCCCGGTACGGCCGAGTTCCGGTCTCCGGGCCGCGTCTTCAACTGGGACGACTTCCAAGCGCTCAAGGAGTCGACGACTCCACTCCGATTTCCTTCGCCGGATGGCAGCCTCTTTATCGGCGACAAGGGCATGCTGACTACCGGCACTTACGGGGAAATGACCCGTTTGATCCCGGTGGAGAAAATGAAAGACTACCGGATGCCGCAACCCACGCTTACCCGTTCCCCCGGACACATGCGGGACTTCATACGCGCCTGCAAGGGCGGAGATCCGGCCTGCTCAAACTTCGACGTCGCGGCGCCGTTCGTGGAATGGATGCTGCTGGGGGTGATCGCGCTTCGGTACGAAGGGAAGCTGCAATACGATCCCCAGTCCATGCGTATCACCAATAACGCTGAAGCCAGCAAGCTGCTGAAGCCGGTTTTCCGCAAGGGCTGGGAGTTCCACACCGTAAAATCCTAGCGACAAAAATGGGGGCTCGGTGAGCCCCCGCTTTCATCTGCCCGAACAACTCGTTATTCATCGGTATTCGCTAATCGGAACGGCGGCTCCGAATAGGGTCCACCCCGACGGCCCGCTTGCCGGTCCAAGACTTTCTTTGGGCTTGGGCTTCCTCGATGGATCGGTATTTGTACACGCCCGGAGGGAACACCCGAGGAGGCGCAAGGCGGGAGGCGATCCAGAACACCGAACGCACGGCACGGCTATGTTCGCTGGTCCCGGGCTGAAGTCGCTTTGGCCTGTCTGCGTGGTTCACGCAGTGGAGTTTTTGAATCGGCACGGTCAGTCACCCAAGTCGAATTCTTCTTTCAAGCTCTCGGCATCGGCGCGATCCTGAAGGCGGACAGTATCTCTCTTCATATCGTAGAGGGTTTTCGGCGTCGCCACCAAGATTGAAACGCCCTCGTATGCTTTGGTCTCCCACTGCAGGCTTTCAAAAGAAAAAGCCTCTCCGAGGCGGGCGATAATGTCGATCGTGAGAGAACCGTCTGGAGAATTGTAGCGAATTGCTGGGTATTCGCCAGCCAAATCGGAAGCGGAAATCTCATCAATCGACGAGTCGGTTGGAAAAACACGGCGAAGGGCGACTCGCAGCCGACGGACATTCTCTTCGACAGGACGAACAAAGACATCGACGTCTTGCGTCGCGCGGACGATGCCGTGGACGGTCAGTCCGACCGCGCCCACGAGCACATACTCCACGCCCTCTTCCTCTAGCGCCCGAAAGAACTCGAGAAGCTTTTCGAAATCCATCTTGAGTCTCGAGAGGCATTGTAGCCAAAGCAGTCGAACCGATCACCTGATTTTCGCCAAGCGATGACAGTCATTGTTGGAGTAGCGTTCTGAGTAACTGGCGCCTTTGACAGCCCTTCCGGTTCTCGGTTACTTTGGATCATACGTCGCCTTTCTTTCCAATGAGCAAACCCGCTTCTTGCGTGCGCGAGGTGTAGTGTGCGTTTGACACCTGATCCTACCGAATTCGGCAGGCGCCCAGCCAAGCCCTTTGCAGGGAATTTCTCGTTGCTCCTGATTGGCTTACTCGTCGTTCTAGCCAGCGCTATGCCACAGATATTGGGGCAAGCGCCCGAGGAATCCGTCTTCGCCTATCTTCCGCAGGTGGCGAACGGCCAATTCGCGGGAGGACGCTTCCGCACGACATTCGTTCTGACCAATACGACGGCGCTTTCGATCGAAGTCCAGATCGACCTGACCGCCGACGACGGCAGTCCGTTGACCGTCGGCCTTGCTGACGGTGACACGGACCTCGGAAGTGACTCCACTTTCACCGTCGTAATTCCGAGTGGCGCGACGCGTTTTCTGGACACGGATGCGCAAGGGGAAGGCCGTGTCGGCGCGGCAAGGCTCCAGTCCGATGGGCCTTTGACCGTAGCGGCCGTCTTTACCATCCTCGATTCCAACGGAAACCTCTTAACCGAAGGGGGAGTAGGCGACTCGCAACCGCAGGTCAGTTTCGTCGTCCCGGTCGACAAGGCGGGAGCGTTCAACACGGGCCTGGCACTCTTTAATCCCGATCCCGGCCAGCCATCGCAGCTGACCGTCAGGCTTTTCGATCTGACAGGGCAGGCAAAGAACAGTCCCGTTCAGTTAACGCTGGCCGCATTGCAGCACCGGGCCAAATTCGTGGACGAAATCTTCTCCGGCCTGGGTGATTTCCGCGGGACCGTCCATGTGTCAGCCGATCGACCGGTGGCCGCGATGACATTGCGACAGAATTTCCAGCCGCTGGGACTAACGACACTTCCCGTAGTCTGGACCGGCTCGACTCAGACAGAGTTTTACCTCCCTCACGTCGCAGACGGTTCGTTTTCCGGAGGGCGAATCCGAACCTCGTTCCTTCTCTTTGCCCTGTCCAATGCGGGCGCTTCGGCAAAACTCACACTGACCGCTGATGACGGCGCTCCGCTCGCCATGAACTTGAGCGGCCAGGGCGCCAAGAGCGAGTTCGACTTGAGCGTCAGCGCCAACGGCTCGCTGTTTCTCGAGAGCGGGGGGAGTGGGGCCCTTAGCGCGGGTGCCGCCCGAATCGTGGCAGATAAACCCATCGGCGTGGTCGCCATCTTTTCTATCCTGGATGAACAGGGAAGGCTTCGAACTGAGGCGGGTGTCGCCTCAGCCAGGCGCCTGGCTGACCTGACTTTGCCGGTCGGTACAGCGGCCTCGTTCGACAGCGGAATCGCTTTCTTCAACCTGCAGGCTTCTGAAACGACCGTAGTTCTGGCGCTGCTGGATGCCGAGGGCGCGCCTGCGTCCGGCGTCACGGCACGGAAGACGCTCAAGCTGCAGCCTCATGGTCACGTGGCTCACTTCGTCACGGAGCTTTTCCCCGGGGCTACCCAGCCCTTCCGCGGGTCGGTGGGAATACTGTCCTCCGGTGAAGTCGCTGCAACCACGCTCAGGCAGAACAGTGCGCCTCTCTCCTTCACGACACTGCCCGTTGGGGAAAATGCCGCACAGCCGATCCGGGGAGACGGGCTGGTCCTGAACGAAGTCGGTTTTATTCCGCCGGCAGGTCAGTTTCCCTATCTTGAATTGAAGGCCACCCAGGACGGCGCCTGGCCGGCCGGACTCTACCTCTACAACGAAGCGGGGCAGGCGTACCGGCTGCCCCCCGATTTGCCGGCCCTGACAAAGGGGGAGTTTCTACTTGTCGTGTTTGACGGCCAGAATCGGATCGAGAACGGGGTCGTCCACGCTGACCGCACCGGCTACCTTAATCGCGCGTCAGGCTTTGTTCTGCTGATCAACCAGAACAGCCAGGAAATCGACCATGTCGGCTGGGGAGTCGACCAGGCGGAGACCGTCCGGCTGGGGCGGGGCGGGGCCTTCAACGACCCCGAAGAGGGCATGTCGATCGGGAGGATTCCCGGTTCGGATCGTCCGGTCCGAGTTGAGGACTGGACCAGCTACTGGCCCGGACAGACCACGCCGGGACAAGCTAACCTCTGGCCGGCTGTGGAAGCGCTCCTTCCCTTTGCCGGAGCCGTCAGCGAGGATCCGGTCGTCGACCTGGCCTGGTACCGAGTGCCCGGTGCAACCGCCTACCGCGTGCAGCTTGCCCGGGACATAGAGTTCACACAGGTCCTTGCCGATCAGACGACGGAAGCCGCTCCATTCAGGACCGCGTCTCTCCAGCCCGGTGATTACTTCTGGAGGGTTCAGGCGATCTTCGCGGATCAGGGAGCGGCAGAATTCTCGCAGCCGTCCGTTTTCTCTGTCGAGACCCCGGTCTCAGCATTGTCCGCGGCGCTGCCCGCGCAAGCGGGGGAAAATCCACTCGGCGTCCCGCTGATTTCCCAGCGCAAGGACACGGCAATGCTCCTGCTCGAAACTGAGCAATCGACCGGCAACCACGCGTGGGACAAGGACCACGGTGAGATGGACTGGAAGGATCCGGCCGACGAAATGAACTGCGGCCTAGCCTCGATCTCGATGATCAATGCCTGGTTCTGGAAAGAAAGAGGGTCCCCGAACAAGCGCCTGAGCCAGGACCGGATCGGGTATGAAATGCTCAAGCACCGGGCTCCCGGCCTCCCGGAATGGGATCTTAACTACGGGCGCGGCCTCAGCTGGCAAGGGCAGGGCTCGGAACAGACGCGGGCTCTCGAGTGGGCCCTGAAAGCGCCTCCGACCTTCAAGTACTTTACGACTGCGGACGCTTTTTGGGTGGATATCCAGCGGGAGATAGACAACCGGAGGCCGATACTCGCGGTCACCGCATTACCGGGCGGGTTCAGGAGCCCTCATACCGTCGTCATCACGGGCTACGCCACAGGCGGCGGGAAACGGTACGTCTTTGCGAACAATCCTTTCTTCAGCAGCACGATCAAGGGGGTGTCCCAATTCAACCTGGATGCCAAGACCGTTCACCCGAGCCTCAAGGCGGTCTGGGCCGGCTACTGCCTGGTATCCCCGAACAGTGTGCCTCGGGAAGACGAAGCAAGCATCCGTACGGACACCGACCGGGACGGTGTCGTGGATTTCGATGAGCAGGAGCGATTCCATACCCACTGGGCCAATTTCCCGGCCGACCGGGACACAGACCAGGATGAAGTGCTAGACAAGCAGGACATCTACGCCTCGATCTTCGGCAAGTCCCCGCTGGCTTATGCCAATCACATTCGCAAAAACGGAACAATCCGGGTCAGCTCGGACACCTCGGTTCCAATGGTCAGATACGTGGTTCGCCCGAGTCTCGACCCTCCTGACGACAGGCCGATGGAGCTCGATCCGGATTCGGATGGAGGCGGCTGTTACGACGGGTTCGAAGACTTCAACTTTGACGGGATTCAACAGAGTAACGAATCTTCAAACCTCGACAAAGGGGATGACTTTTGCCACGTCAAGGGTGAGGAAGTCCGAGACGAGGATTACCGGCAGTCAACGAGCGTGTCGGCCAAGACCGATTGGGTCGGCAAGGTCACCGCCAAATTCTGCCTGGGCCCGCTGCCGCCGGCCCAGCGAAGCAATCCCCAGGCGGTTGCAGGGCGGGCGACGGTGACATGGTCAGCCACCCAAACCACGGTCTACTCCCAGTTGACGGGGTCCGGCTGCCAAATGCCGCTCACGGTGAGGAACGTCTTCCAGACGACCTTCAATCCCGTGGACAACAGCGGCTCGGTCGGCCCAGGCCCTGCGAAGGGGTCGATTACTCTCACCTTCTTTCCCCGTCCGACCGGGAAGGCGGTCACGGCTCAGTATTCCGAGAACCCCGACTGCCCGTTCCTGAAAGACGACGCAGCGGTCTGGCCGGACGGCTCTGCGATATGGGGCGGGGTCGGTTGGGTAACCAAGCCGTTCGATACGCGCCTGACAGTGCCGGCGACGGGCCTGAAGGTGCCTCTCTGGTCCTTTCCGGTGCCGCAGCCGGGCACCGGACTGACCACACTGACTATCGCCAAGGTGGCCCGGACTGAAAAACAGGCACAGCAGCCCTGCCAGCCCTAAATCAGCTGGGATTTCGGTGATGCGTTGGGCTGGCGCCCGGGCGATCGGTATCTCCCCGGCACGATGCCGTGTACTCCTCCGCCCCGAATAATTGGCTCGGCCTGGGTCGGCCCTGTTACTTCGGTGTCAACAAACAGGCATTATATCACCTGCAATAAACTTTCTCCTTGTAACTCGTTCGGCAATTCCAGGATAATCCACGCCGATTCCTTGCAACCGAGGTTCAATCATGACACGTAAACGGATTATTTCCTTCGGCTTGATGACTTGTTGCCTGTCTTATATCCTGATCCTTGCCATCGTCGCGAAGCCCAATGTTTCAAACCTGAGCAGTACTCTGAGGGACTGTACCGGATGCCACAGTGTTCCCGCCAATCCTTCGGGCGCCGCCAACTTCGGCAATCTGCCCCCGAGCTTCACACCTGGAGAAGCGTACAGCCTCAACCTGAATATAACCGGCGGTGCAGTTTACGGGTTCCAGATCGCGGCAGTATATGCGGACGGCACATCCGCCGGGACTCTCAGTTCAGTAGCCGCCAACACGGCAGTAACCTCGGCCGGCGTTCTGGCCAGCACCCGAGCTTTGAGCTCGGGAGTGATCGATTTTCAATGGACAGCGCCCATCCAACCCAAGAGCGCCGTGAGTTTCAAGACTTACGCCATGGCTGCTAACGGAAATGGAGGGACGTCGGGAGATACAACAATCGCCAAAGAACAGGCGGTGCCTGTCGCCGTGGTGCCGCCGCCCAATCAGCCCCCGCTTGTCACCAGTGTTGCGAGCCAGAGCAGCACCGTAGGGGCCGTGGTTTCGCTGCAGATCCAAGCCTCCGACCCAGACGGAAATCCCTTGACGTACGGTGCGACAAACCTCCCGCCGGGTCTTTCGATTAACGCGACGACCGGCTTGATCAGCGGGACGGTCTCGAGCTCCGCCTCCGGCGCCTACAGCGTCAACGTCTCGGTGTCCGATGGGACTACGACGGTCGCAGCCGCCTTCAGTTGGAACATTGCCGCGGCCCCCTACACTGAAGTGCTGTCCTTCTCTCAGTTTGGGAATGGGACGGGCTTTCCCTCCGCAGCCGCGTCCGAGCAAGGCAGACTGTACAGCCTGATCACGCTGGTTAACATGAGCTCCTCGGAGCCGACACACGCGACACTCACTATCCGGACAGACGATGGAAATCTCATGCCGGTAACATTGAACGGCCAGTCTACTCTGGGATCCTTGGACGTCACCGTACCCGCAGCCGGGTCCGTACTTCTAAGAACGGATGGACTTGGCGACCTGAAGACGGGGTCGGTCGAAGTCCGGTCGGACAAACGACTGTCGGGAGTCATTGTCGTAGGTGGGGACTCGGGGCGGGTGGCGTACCTGGACAATCGGGCCGTCACCAGGTTTCTGGCGCCAGTGAACGAATCCGGGTTCGGAACCGGGG
>Ga0105104_10000894_pt1 | contig 23156 bp, 19 predicted proteins | sample PPLLaktember2015_3_FD_87034 | JGI IMG/M metagenome (GOLD analysis project Ga0105104, IMG submission 87034) | Freshwater sediment microbial communities from Prairie Pothole Lake near Jamestown, North Dakota, USA - PPLs Lake P7 Core (6) Depth... | ecosystem: Environmental > Aquatic > Freshwater >... | reverse complement strand
TTGCCAACAGCCGTGATTCTAGAGCTGCTATGTAGTTTGGATATGCTCAAATTTTGGATCCAGGGAGACCCGTCAAAATGGATCATGTCGTTTACGTCGATGCAAAAGCCGGTGAGTTAGAAAAATTGCTGGCGGGTACAAAGAAAATGGTTGTTCGGGGAGCAACCGGACGGAAACTGCCCTACGGCCGGGTAAAGCCGGGAGACAGATTGTTCTTTATCCGCAACAGCGGTGATGGAATGGTTCGAGCCCGCGCTGTTGCTGCGAGCGTCTTCAATTCTGAAAAACTCAGCGAAGCTGAAAGCTGTCAATTGATCGATGCCAATCAAGAGGTTCTTCAGCTTTCCCCGGTGGAAATTAAGCGATGGGCGGGGAAACGCTACCTGGTGCTGATCGAGGTTTCGGATGTCAGTCCCTTGGAACCCATTGAAATCGACCGCTCCGGTTACGGGAATATGGACGACTGGCTGCCAGTGGGTGACATTGAGAGCGTGAAGGTCCGCTAAGCAGATACGCCTCCGGCACTATCTTGTTTCGCGCCATCCGGGCATAGACGGTGTCCGGATGGTCGTGTTACACCCTCAAATTGCCGGGCCATGAATGATAGTTCCGACCCTCTCTGGGGCTGCCGGGGATGTGGGTCGGTCATTTTATTACGATAAAGGAAATATTAACGTGGGTGAATTCGCTGCACTGGCAACGGCTTTATTCTGGGCATTGAGCTCTGTATTCTTTACCCAGGCGGGTAAGCTGGTTGGATCCATGACCGTCAACCGTATCCGCCTGGTATTCGCTGTCCTTATGGTGCTGCTGGCCCACTGGCTGGTGCAGGGCTCGCCTTTCCCCATGGATGCCGGTTGGGAGCGCTGGTTTTGGTTGGGCCTTTCGGGTTTTGTCGGACTTGTGTTGGGTGACTCGCTCCTTTTCCAGGCGTATGTCCTGGTAGGCAACCGGCTCGGGACGCTGCTGCTTTCGTTCGCCCCGGTATTCGGGGCGCTGATCGCCTGGATATTTCTGGGTGAAATGCTTTCCCTGGGGCAGATCGGGGGGATCGTCCTGACGGTGAGTGGGATTGCCGTCGTCGTCCTGGAGAAACGGAATGGGGGCGAGACTGTCCACGACTTGCGCCGGTACCTTCTGGGGATTCTGTGCGGGTTAGGGGGCGCTCTTGGTCAGGCAGGTGGGCTGGTGCTGGCCAAAAAAGGGCTGGCCGGCGATTTCCCGGCCCTCTCGGCCGTCGCCATCCGTATGCTCACTTCCATGATCGTCATTTGGATCCTGGCTATCGCCCAGGGTCAGGTCCGCAAGACTCTGGCGACCGCCCGGAACCTGCCGGCCATGCGGTCCATTGTTTTGGGCAGCTTTGTCGGTCCCTTCATTGGGGTCTGGCTGTCTCTGGTGGCGGTTCAGGCGACATTTGTCGGGATTGCCTCCACGCTCAATTCGCTTACACCGATTTTTGTACTGCCCATCGCAAAATGGGGTTTCAAAGAGCGGGTGACTTTGCAGGCCGTAATAGGTACGGTGATCGCCCTGGCAGGGGTAAGCCTCATATTCTTGATCGAATAAAGTCTCCGGTATATAAGCCAACTGAAAAATCTATCCTATACAATCTGCTCGAGATTCTATCCAGCCCATAGACCCGTTGCTGCGTGATGTATAATTCCGACAGGAAGCAATCGAGATGTCCAGGGTTGCGTTGGTTTTTCCCCACTTTCGTTCCAAATCCCCCAATGAGATCCTATTCCCGCCACTTGGGGCGGCCAACCTTGCCGGCCAACTTCGTAAGCAGAGCATCGAAACGAAGATCTTCGACTGCACATTCGGGACATTTAGGCAGCTCCAAAAAGGCCTGAGTGCATATCAACCGGACATCGTGGGGATTTATTCGATGGTTACCTTTAGCCGGAACGCCTTCCGAATTGCACAACTTGTTAGAGAAAACTTTCCAGAAGCCTTGATCGTTGCAGGCGGACCTTTGCCGACCCTTTACCCCGAACGGTACGATCAGCAGTTCGATGCTGTTTTTCGAGGGGAAGCTGACCTGTCCTTTCCTAAATTCTGTCAGGATTGTTCCGAGCAAGCGGTCACGCGCAGTATGTTGGGGGTACTGCCGCTTGATACCTATGCCGGACTTTGGATCCACAGCCCCGAGCTTCATGTAGATAACCCGGCTATCCACTACACGGAAAATGAAATCCAGTTTTTCCCGCTCCCAGATAGAAGCGACTTCGATCACCAGAGTTATCAGAAGGTATGGTATGAAAAAAACGGGTCAAAAACCACCTCGATTATGATGACTCTTGGGTGTCCGTTTAGCTGCGATTTCTGCTCCAGACCTATCTTCGGCAGCGTTTTCCGCCGCCGTAATCTCGATGCCGTGTTTGATGAAATAGAGCAAATCCGGCACCTGGGGTATGACAGCCTGTGGATTGCCGACGATAATTTCACCCTGGATCTCGACTATCTCAGGGAATTCTGCCAGCGCATGGTTGGAAAGAAGATAAACTGGAGCTGTCTTTCCCGTGTTACAGGGATTAATGAGGGGATTGCCCGCCTGATGAAGGAGGCCGGCTGCCGGAAGGTCTACCTGGGTTTGGAGACAGGCAGCCAGGCCACATTACAGCTGATGAATAAAAAAGCTACATTGGAAGAAGGGATTTCTGCGGTTCACCAATTCCATACAACGGGCATTGAGACGGCGGCTTTCTTCATCGTCGGCTACCCCGGAAGCAGTGTTGCTTCCATCGAAGAGACATTCAAGCTGGCCCTGGCACTGCCCCTCGACGAGATCTCTTTCAATGTGCCTTATCCGCTGCCAGGATCCAGGTTATTCGACCGCGTGAGTGGGATTGATGCGGACAAAGACTGGAATAGGGAGAACGAAGTCACCTTTGTCTACAGCTCGGAGTTCGATGAAGGTTGGCTGCGCCGCCGGATTGGGCAAACCATGAAAGCATTTGCGAAGAAGAAGAAATAAACCTGGCGGCTCATTTCATCAGCTTTAAGAAAAAGTCGGTCGGTTTCTCAAAAAGATATAAAAACAAAGGCGCCAGTTTCCCCAACCTCCGCTTCGCCATGAACTGGGTATGGCCTTTCAGAATTCCAAACCACATCTTGGCTTCGGAAAATTCGGAGTTATAGGTGAGCACGTGACTTCCAAACAAATTTTCACCCGACCGCCATTCACGCGTGATCTGGTCTTTCACCCTTTCGTACAGCGCTGTTCCCGGAAGAGGATAAGGCATGCTGAGCCCGAGATAGTCCAACTGCAGCGAGGAGGCGAAACGCAGCGACTTGAGGACGGTCTCATTCGTATCACCAGGGTAAAAGAGGATGAAGAACGCCCCTACTTCCAGTCCTGCGCGGTGGGCAGTCTCCACCGCAGCCCTCGCTTGATCCGGCGTGATATTCTTGTTCATAAGTTTCAGGATCCGCTCGTCGCCCGACTCGATGCCAAAATAGATCCTGGTACAGCCCGCCTTTTTCATCTCCAAGGCCATAGAATAATCCAGGGTATCGACCCGACCCAGACACTCCCAAAGGAATCGGAGTCCCCTTCTCTCGATCTCTTTGCAGATGCCCGAGACTCGGCTGGCGTTTATTGGGAAGACATCATCGGCGAAGGAGATCCGGTCATATCCCAGCTTAAGTACCTCTTCGATCTCATCAACCACATTTTTTGCTGACCGCTCCCGGAATGAACCTCCGAAAACCACATTACTGCAGAACTCGCAGCGGTAAGGGCACCCCCGGGTGCTCATGACCGTGGTGATCGAGTAACCGTATTTCTTCCTGCCGTATTGAATGTAGTCCTTGTTGGGCAGCAGGTCACGGGCGGGGAAAGGAAATTGATCCACATCCTTTTCAAAAGGTCTCTCCGCGGTAAAACAAATTTTATCTTCACCCTTCTCTGGGAAGAGTCCCCCGGTCCGGTAGCCTATGCCCGGTACTGAACTCAGTTCAGATCCCTCCGCGTAGGCGCGGAGGAGATCTATCATCGTTTGTTCTCCTTCGCCCCGAACGACGATATCAAAATGCTTCGTAAATGGTATAGGATCACAGGTGGGCAGGGGTCCTCCGGCAACCATCAGCTTAGATTGGCCGCGCAATTGCTTTGCAAACCACAGGCAGTCATCCAGCATAGTCACCATACAGTAAATCCCAACCACTTCGGCCTGAGTTTCCACTGCCCTGCGCATAGCCTCGTGTCTTGTGAGAAATGTACAATCCAACAAGCTGACCGAATGTCCTGCTTCCTGAAGGCTGGCTGCGATCGAACTCACCCCGAGTGGCGGGAATCGAAAAATGGACCGGTCCCGAGAAGGGATAAAAAAGGGGTAGATTAGTAGGACTGAGGTCATGGCAGCCTATCGATTTTCACCTCAAAGCTGAGTCTTTCGATGGTCGGTGGGAAAGAATAGCCAAAACCAGCCCATGCCAGGCGAGAGTTAACAAGCTCTCGTCCCCGAAATAGGGTCGCCCCTTCTACTTGCCGGAGGGTAAAAGCCAGCCGGTGAGTTTCACTGACAAAGGAGGCCCAATCTGCGGTTATCTTGTCCCAGCAGCCTATCTCTTCTCCAAGCAAGGAGGTTCCACTGGAATCTCTATAATGGTCGAAGATAGAGGCTCCTTGTTCATTCATCACGATCACTTCTGTGATGCCATCTCGCAGCAGACCGGTTGAATCTACCTCAACACTGATCTTTCCTTTGGATCGATCGATGGAATAGATCACCTTTATGCTCCTGGAGAACTCCGCTTCCTCGTAAGTGGTCTCCCAGCCGGACATCCATCGTACTACATTGGAGAGGGTGGTCAGCAAACCACGCAGTGGGGGAAACCGCCGGATTAGCTCAGCCAGGAAATTCTTGATCGTATAGAACCTATCGCTATTTATACTCTCGAAACCCGGCCTGACTAACTTCTCCTCTAAGTTGATCCTGAACAACGCTGTTACCTCCTGGATCGAGCCTCTGTACAGCGAGGCCAGCTCGATACACCCCGGGAAGATGGTTTGACGACCGCGCATAAGCAAAGGTACACCGAATCCTACCCCTTCTTCCGCCACCTCATGATCGTTGTCCATCAAGAGAAGCCCCTTCTGCAATCGCCCGGTTGGATAGACCCCTTCCGTCGTGGGGTCGCCAGCGATTCTCAATGAAATTCCCGAGAATAGGGGAATGGTTATTTCCATGTCCCTCCTGATAGATCTGGACTTTTTCGAAAACAGGCATACACAATCCACCACCCCGCTATCTCCCAGGGAAGGATCAAAACAGACCGGATGATCAACCTGACCGAACGAAAGTCTTCGTCCAATTTCAACAGCCTGGTCATTTCACCGGGAAAGCTGGGGAAGAGAAGCTGGGGTGGCGAGGTATTGAATATGGTGAAAACGAGCGGCAAGATCCATAGGGCAGCCAGGGCCAGGCGGTCTATCTCACCTATCCAGGTCAGGATCAACACAAAGGGAAGGATCAGGATGATATTTGGCTCAGACAACCAGGTCCGGGTAAGGAAAAATATCATGATCATTCCCGCGCTATTCCGGAGGAGATACCCAAAGCCAACGGTGCCACGACTCATCCAGGCTAATCCCACTCCTAAGGCAGGGATCCAGACCAGACCCAGGAGCCACCATTGACCCGGCAGAAGATAGGTATCCTTTAGAAGTTCATAGAATGTGATGAATGACATCCCTCCGCCAACCGTGAAATGGGCGTTCCAGCCCCGAATGATCGGGGCGGGATCCCACCCGAAGATTATGAAGGGGGCCACACAGAACAAGATCGCACTCGAAATGAATACTACAGAAAAGGTGAGAGACTGCCGGGGAGATTTTCTCAGCAGAAAGACCAGTGCTACCGGGAAAATGGGAAGCGCTGTAGGCTTTAGAGAAATTGCCAATGCCAACAAAAGCGCAGAACTTTTCGGCTTTCCTGCGTGCAATAAAACCAGGGAGGCCAGAGAGAGCAAGGCTACGATCGAATCAAACTGACCCCAGGCAGAAGTGAAATAAAGAACAGAAGGGTTTAGAAGCATAAAAATCCAGGCTCTTCGTACAATTGCCGCTTCTCTTCCTAAATTCTTCAGGAGATCAGCCACCAGATAAGCGAGGCAAATATTGGCGGTAATTACGGGGATTTTGATGGCCAGGTTATAGACGAAGAAATTCGGGATTATGGTAAAGACGGACCGGTACAAGAGCCCGAGTATGAGCGGCCAGGGAGGTGGATACCCGATACTGGTCATCCCCTGGAAGGAACTGTTCACAAAAACGGAAGTGAGGTCTTGAGCGACGTAAGGATTTTGACCCGTGCCAACCAGGTAGCCAGTGGCCATAAAGATTCGCGAATCATAGAAGTGACCGAACAATACTCCCAGTGCCAACTGGAGAACAATGCTCAACAGGAGTATCAACCTGTCCTGAAGTACGAACTGCTGCTGAGCAGTAGAGATCCTGGTTATCTGGACCGATGCCGGCATATTACGCGCCTTGCCCTCGTTGGCTCTGGAGGATGGTGAGCACCGAGACAAAGGCGTAGGCGGAAGTAAATGGGACCAGGATCAACAACACACCGAAATTCGAGTGCCAAACAGCATAGCCTATCGAGCTCCCGCCCAGGCAAACCAGGATAATTTCCAGGATGCACACAAAATCCAACGAGACCTGATATCTCTTATTTCGCCATCCTTCTTCATGACGCTGGATAGCATATTTCGGAGTTCTCCTGAAGGGCCATTTTCGATCTGAGAGAAGGGCTTTTCCAGCCTCAATTGTGTTGCTCAGGCTGACTCCGCAGCCAAGTAAAAAAAGGATCACAAAGTTCGCTAGTTTTCGAGACGCAGGCAAGGCCTGCCCGCTCATTGCCACCCATGGAGGGATCCAGGCCGCCACGGTGCACAGCGTGATCAATAAGGCGATCAGAGCCCAAAGCACGTATTGCGGCGCGAATGCTGCCGAGGGTCTCCATATCCCACTGTTGAAACCTTCTTGGAACCGGGAGATAGTCTCGACGAAACGGAAACTGTCCACTCCAAGAGGGGTCGCCAGACAGGCTAAAAGAAAGGAGGTGAACATCAGGGGATGCACCATATAGTTGGTAAGATGGATAAACCCCTCCAGGCGTTTCGTAAATCCCAGATTGCGGAGGGACATAAGAGTTGGGAGGAGCTTCTTCGCAGTCCTAAGGGATCCACAAGCCCAGCGGCCCTGCTGCTTCTTATAGCTGGGAACCGTAAGCGGAACTTCCCCAGGACTCTGGAGGTCTTTCAAATAGAGGATTCGATACCCCTTGAACTGGATCCGGTAGCTTACATCCAGGTCTTCAGCGAGAGTATCCGCTTGCCATCCACCGGCCTTCACCAAGGCTTTCGTTCTGATCACGCCTGCGCTGCCGTTGAAGTTTTGGTAGCATCCCACGGCATACCTGCCTGCTTGCTCGATGAGGAAGTGAACATCGATACCGACGGCGATCGCCCGGGTCAGAAAATTATAGTCCCGGTTAATATTGGCCCAACGGCTTTGGATGATCCCCAGGTTCTCATCCTGGATAAAAAAAGGCAGGCTGCGAATGAGAAAATCCGCCGGTGGGATGAAGTCTGCATCGAATATTGCAATGAATTCCTCTTCCGTCTGGTCGAGAGCTGCCTGCAGCGCGCCTGCCTTAAAGCCTTGCCGTGATCCACGGCGCAAAACCCCGATATTGAAGAGCTTTTCGCGGTAGCCAGCAACCACCTCATCTACGATATCTGCCGTCTCATCGTCCGAGTCGTCGATGATGACGATCTTAACTTTATCGATCCCATATTCTTCGGCCATACAGGCGCAGGCTGCTACCAGCCTGCGGATAACATATTTCTCGTTGTACACCGGCAAGTGGATTGCGACACGAAAACTACGCTGTAGTAACCCAGGAAGAAGCCCGGGAGAGATGTACTGTTGCGCTGCGATGAGTAAAAAGTAGTGGTTGAAACCGTAAAAGAAGAAAAGAACCGTAAGTACTAGCGAAGCGGTCAGAAAAAGGATCTCGATGACCATTCTAAGTGGTTATATGCCATACACAAAAACGATGATATATACGGCTGCCCCAATGATCGTTGACAGCATGTAGAGCGCATAGGAGACCCGCATGAAACCCTTGTAATTCGTAAAGCGCAGAGCCCTGGGTACAAGCTGGTTCCCGCGCAGAACGATGAACACCCCCAGCAGGAGGGCAGCCAATCCCAAGACTGCATGGATCGTGGTGATTCCATAGGAACCTTCGCCCAGTTTTGCTGGGATTCCGGGGAGTATATGGATTACAAAGGAGCTGATCATCGTGAGCAGGACGACAAGCGTGCTTAAAATGACGGCGAAAGTTTGCACCCACCGATGGGCCTCGTAGCGTTTGCGGACGGCCAGCCGCCAGCCAACCGTGAACAACACGGCGCTGACCAATATCAATAGGAGAACAGCATCGGAGCGGAAGTTGGCATTCGTTCCGAGGAATCCAGGGCCATTTAGAAGTTCGTTCATTAAATAAATTATATAGCGGAGACGAAGACCCTGCACCCGCAAAGCAGGAGGATTAAGAGCAAAAACGCCCTCAATGGGCGTTTTTGTGTTTGAGCACGTATGAGGGTTCTTAATCCACCGTCAGGGTTTTGCTCAGGTTGCGGGGGAAATCCGGGTCGTAGCCTCTGGCCACACACATATAGTAAGAGAGCAGCTGGAGGGGGAGTACAGCCAGGAGGGAAGAAACCTGTGGGGGGGCGACAGGGATGGTGATGATGTCGCTGGCATTGGCTTCCAGGCGAGGATCTGCCTGGGCGATAGCGATGGCGCGCCCGCCGCGGCAGGTGACTTCGTTGATCCCGCTAACGATCAGGGGAACGTCTTCCGGGCCGGCGATGAAGAGGACCGGGAAGCCTTTGGTTACGGCGGCCAGGGGGCCGTGCTTGAACTCGGTGGAGATCATGCCTTCGCAGTGGGCGTAGGTAATCTCCTTGAGTTTGAGGGCGCCTTCTAGGGCCATCGGGTAGGTAGCGCTGTAGCCCAGGCAGTAGAGATCGTTCCAGGCGTTGACGGAGGGGGTGATGGCTTCCACCTGGGGGGCGGCGAGGGCCAGAGTCTGCTCCATCAGCTCGGGGATGGAGTCCAGCTCACGGGGGTCGCGGCCGGCCAGGCGGTAGGCCAGGTAGAGGAAGGTAACCACCTGGTTGGTGAAGGTCTTGGTGGCGGGGACGCTGATCTCATAGCCGCAGCACAGCGGCAGCCAGGCGGCGGTGGTCTTGGTAAGGGTGGATCCGATGACGTTCGCCAGGCCGTAGCAGGTCATACCGCGCTGTTCCGCAGGCTGCAGGGCGTTGAGCACGTCCTTTGTCTCGCCAGACTGGCTGACGAAGATGCCGACGTCTCCTGGGCCGACTGCGGGGAGGTATTGGGAGATAAACTGGGTGGCGACGACCGGGATGACGGCTTTGCCGGCCAACTGGCCGAAATAGACGGCGCCGGCCAGGCAGGCGTGGTAGCTGGTGCCGCAGCCGATGAAGTAAACATGGCGGGCAGCGGCGATCCGGTCGAGGACGGGTTGGACGTCCGGGCTGCCCTGGAGCATGTGCAGGACCTCGCGAGCCACCTGGGGCTGGTCGTGGATCTCCTTGAGCATGAAGTGCGCATAGCCGCCCTTCTGGACAGCTTCCATCGTCTGGGTGACCGTTTCGGGTTCGCGGGCAATCGGGCTGCCGTCTTTGACAGAGTGAAGCTCGACGCGGTCGGGCCACAGGGTGATGATCTCGCCATCCTGGATGCGCAGGATGGTGCGGGTGAGAGGCAGCAGAGAAGGCAGGTCGGAGGAAACGCAGGTAAAGCCTTCACCCAGGCCGACCACCAGGCCGGAGCCCTTCTTGATCGCATAGAGACAGTCTTCGTTGATTCTCCCGATGACGAAGGCGTAATCGCCCTGCAGGTCGGCGTGGGCCAGGCGGATGGCATCGATGAAACCGTGGCCGCGGTTGAGGTGGCGCTCGACGGCATGCACGCAGGATTCGCCGTCGTTGTGGGAGCGGACGAGCAGGCCTTCGGCCATGAACTGCTGGCGCAGCTCGACATTATTGACCACGTTGCCGTTGTGCGCGCCGACCAGGTCACCGTCGCTGTCAAGATGGGGCTGGGCGTTAACCTGGGAGGGCTCGCCAAAGGTGGCCCAACGCAGCTGGGTGATGCCGCGCTGACCGGTCATTTCGGCCAGGTTGTAGCGGGCGGCCACATCGTCGACGCGGCCGGCATCCTTGCGCAGGTCGATCTTCGACCCGTTGAGGGTGGCTGCGCCGACCGAGTCGTAGCCGCGGTAGGTGAGACGCCGGGCAGCTTCGACCAGGATAGGACCAAGGAGCTGTTCTTTATCCGTTACGATTCCGAAGATACCGCACATGTAGGGCCTTTCGGGGGAGAGGGATGGGATGAAGAAAGTATACCAGGGAATAAAGGATGAAGGTAACCAGGCGACAAGGCAATCCGGAAATCGGGTAATGAGGCGATCAGGGAAGCTGATGGCTGACCGCTGACACCTGTCCGCTTCTCACTGCCCACTGCTTTCCAAAATCGACCACTGGTTGGGTTGGAGGCGGGCAATGAGGATGAAGCCATCTGGGCCCAGGGGAGCGAATATGGCAGCTTCGCCTTCGGAGAGGGTGATATCGGCGGTGTTGGTGATGTTGAAGCCGTGGGCGACGAGGACTGTATTGGCGCCGGGGTCGGGCGGGGTGGAAAGGAACAGGGTAAGAGCGGCGATCCGCTCTTCCTGGAGATCGGCGGGGAAACCGGTCAGGTCCTGGGTGAGCTCGGCCTGGCTAAAGGCGAGTTCGGCCGTCTCGCGTGTGCGGCAGTAGGCGCTGCTGAGCACTTTTCCCACGGGGATGGCGAGGGCGCGGAAAGCTTCGCCAATCAGGCGCGCGTCGGCGCGGCCCTGGTCGTTGAGGTTGCGCTGGGTCTGGCAGTTCTCAAGGTTCTGGGTGTCGCTGTCGGCCTGGGTGCGGTCGGTGGCCGCATGCCGGAAGTAGATCACATAGCCGCCGTGGCGCAGGGCTTCGAGCAAGGCAGGGCCTTCGAGTGGTGTGGTGGAGATGGGGACGGGGGAAGCCGTGGGGAGTGGTGCGGTGGGAGTGGGCGAAGTAGTGAGGAGTGGGGAGTGGGCAGTGAGCAGAGAAGAGGGAGTCTCGGAGGGGGCAGTGACCGGGATGATGGTGGGTTGATCGGTGGTGGAGGGTTGGGTGAGAGCCGGGGGTGAGGCAGTTTGGGTGCAGGCGGTGAGGAGCAGGATCAGGGTAAGGCCAAGGATACGGTTAAGCTTAGGTCTGAACATAGCATCTACCTGTAAGTGCGGCGGGGAGTGGGGCCGCGCCGGGTAGCTCTATTATAGGGGAAAATTGGGGAGAGGGGCAGACCGTCGTGGCGAATGAATCCAACGTGGGTCGCCCCTGCTGGGCTCTTATAGCCGACCCAGCCTGGCTTCGCACCACTTTAGCCCATCCCATCCGCGTGGGGATTTAGCCACCCTCTACTCTACACCCTACGCCCTCGGGCCTGGATCAGTACCGCTATTTCGGGGCGAGCTGGTCGAAGAGCTGCTGGGCGCCGGGGCCGAAGAGGGTCAGGTCACCGGATTGAGAGCAAAGCAGGACGTCGCCCTGGAGCACTTCCTGGACCAGGGAGGCGAAGAGGGTGTCTTCGCTGACGTCGAGGGTGCCGCGGGTCGGGTAGGTGATGCCTCCGGGGGCTAGGATTTTGGCCAGGTCTTTGGCAGGCAGGATCAGGCGGGAGGTGCCGCGGTCATCCCGTGAGGCGGCCTGGATGGCGGCGACCATGCTCCACTGGAAATAAGGCTTGACCAGGCCTTTTTGGGCGCAGGGAGTGAAGTTGTCCCATCCGGGACCGCCGTTTTCGACCAGATCGTAGAGCTCGTCCAGGTCATGGGGGATGGCAGTGGGCGGGTTGAGCTTTATCTTCTGCGGGCCGGACGGTTCATCGATCTGGCGGGCGAAGACGGCGCCTGGGAAGGCGAGGAGCAGGATAAGGGCGATTAGAGCGGCGAGTTTTTGCATGGCACACCTCCGTTGTGTGAATTTCTGACCCCGTTGATCTGATTCCTTTATCGGCGGGGCGGAGGCAGGCTGAAGAATGTGCATCATAAAATTCACGTGAAAAAACCCAGAGGGTCTTACCTTTATCAAGCAGGTGTCGCGACTGCTGCCAGTTTGCCGAACCGAACTGCGATTCTCGAGGTGTAAGAGTCGGTCGATACAGCCAGGGATAATGGGATTGGCTTTTTAGATAAAAAAGCTGTATATTATAAAACCTGACCAATTCAAGAGAGTTCCTATGCATTGGGAAATCAGTATCTACAACATCCCCTTATGGATCGCCGCGATTACAGCTATGCTGCTGACGGGGTATGCCTGGCGTTCCCGCGGCTTTTTGGGGGCAATCCCCTTTTTCTTTCTGATGCTGAGTGTGGGGATATGGTCGCTGGGATACGGATTTGAAATCGCAGCCCCTGGCTTTCCCCTGAAACTCTTATCGGCGAAAGTTCAGTACATTGGCATCGTCAGCGTACCCCTATTCTGGGTGGTCTATACGATCCATTTTACGGGGAATTCCGGATGGTTTACCTCCCGCGTCCGGTGGCTGCTGTCGATCTTTCCGCTGATTACCCTGCTGTTGGCATGGACCAACGAATGGCACGGGCTGATCTGGAGGGAGATCCAGGTCAATACCCAGGGGCCGTTCCACGACCTGACCATCCTCTATGGGACCTGGTTTTGGATCAACACACTATATTCTTATCTGCTGATGGTCACCGGTACATTTCTGCTGATCCGGTTTTACATCCATTCGCGAGGCCTTTTTCGCCAGCAGGCCCGGGTCGTGCTGTTTGCCGCCTTCTTCCCCTGGCTGGGCAACATAATTTACCTGTTTGGCATGAATCCCATACCGGATCTGGATTTGACGCCTTTTGCATTCACATTGACCGGCATGATCATTGCGTGGGGTGTCCTTCGGCTTCAGTTCCTCGATATCATTCCCCTGGCTCGCCACGCGATCGTGGAAAATATGTACGATGGAGTTTTCGTGCTCGATACACGGAACCGCATTGTGGATATCAACCCTGCCGCCCAGGCCCTTTTGAAGGGAACTACTGACTTCATTGGACTGCCGGCGGTCCAGATCTTTGGGGATTACCCGGAGCTGATCGAACGCTTTAAAGGAGTCCGTGAGGCGCGCGAAGTGCTCAACATGGAATACCGCGGGTCGGATATGGTTTTTGAACTGCGCATCTCGCCTTTATATGATCCACGGAATAATTTTACCGGCCGCGTGATCATGGTGCAGGATATTACGGAGCGAGAACAGGCCAGGCTGGTTTTGCAGAAGGCTCACCACGCACTCGAAGACCGGGTTCAGGAACGCACGACCGAGCTCGAAGCAGCCAACGAGAAGCTGAAAATCGAGGTTGCCGAACGCCGGTCTGCTGAGGAGGCCTTGATATACCAGACCTTGCACGACGTTCTCACCGGTTTACCCAACCGCAGGTTGTTCTTGGACCGGCTGGAAATGGCTTTCGAACGTACGAAGCGACACCCGGGGATCAGGTTCGCCGTCCTTTTTATGGACCTGGACCGCTTCAAGGAGATCAACGACAGCCTGGGTCACGCCATCGGAGATCAGTTCCTTATTGCAATCGCTCAGCGGATCAAGCAAAGCCTGCGTTCGGTCGATACGCTTGCACGTTTCGGCGGCGATGAGTTTGCGATCCTGATGGATGGTATCAAGGATGCGCGGGAACCTCTCCAGGTTGCCGAGCGCATCCAGCAAGAACTCTTATCCCCATTCCGATTGGATGAACACGATGTGTTTTCCAGCGTCAGCATTGGCATTGCCCTGGCAACTGAAAGATATCGAAACCCCGAAGAAATTCTCAGGGACGCCGATGCGGCAATGTACCGCGCGAAAGAGGAAGGGCGGGGACGGTACGAAGTCTTCAACGCGGACTTGCACACCCGGTAAAACCGATGTTCAGGAAGTAGCAGAGCGGGCAGGCGCTTTCACGCTTCTCTCCCGTTCGGGTCAGGCATAGATATAGTCTAAAGCAGTCGATGGATCCGGCTGTGGGCTGGATTTGGCATATTCGACCGCATCCTTTATTTCCTGGCTTATCTCGGATCGGATGGTCTCCAATTCTTGGGCAGAGGCCACATCGTTCTCAACCAGGAAACTGCCGAAGCGGGGAATGGGATCGTTCTTGCGCTGGTCGTTTACCTCCTCCCGGCTTCGGTACACTTCCGGCTCACCCGAGTAATGACCGTCGAAGCGGTAGCTTTCTGAAACCAACATCGTTGGACCTTCGCCTCGACGGGCGCGATCCACTGCTTCCACTGTGGCGCTAAAAACGGCCAAAACATCGAAACCATCCACCCGGATACCCGGGATGCCGTAGCTCTTCGCACGCTCGGAAAGATCCTCCACGGCGCAAGATTCAGAGAAATGAGTCGAAACTGCGTATTTGTTGTTTTCAACTACGAAGATCACAGGAAGCTTCCAGATAGAAGCCAGGTTCAGGCTTTCGTGGAAGCTTCCAGTGTTTGTTGCGGCTTCGCCTGTGAACGAAACGACCACCCGGTTTTCGCCGCGCATTTTGAAGCCCAGAGCAGCGCCGGTGGCAATCGGCAAACCAGATCCAACAACTGGGAGCGCCCCCAGGCAGCCCGTTTCAAAATCAGCGATATGCATCGAACCTCCGCGCCCTTTGTTGTAACCAGTCTCTTTTCCAAAGACCTCCGCCATCGTCCGGTGTGAAGCGGTACCTTTGGCGAGAAGATGGCCGTGGCTGCGGTGAGTACCGGTGATCAGATCGTCGGTTTTGAGGGCCAGGCACACTCCCACGGCGGAAGCTTCCTGCCCGATATAAAGGGTGGCGGCTCCTTTAATTATGCCGCGTTTGAAAACATCCATCGTAGCATTCTCGAACTCGCGAATGCGAACCATGCGGCGGTACATTTCTATCTGCAGGTCTCTGGACATCGGCATCGATTGTTCGCTCCTTCCGACTAAGGCGATCAAAAATCTCTAATTGGTTTCTATATTATACGCCGTAAGGTCCCTGGCCTTTGGCAGTACTCCCATTTTTGTTTCGGGAAACTTTTCAGGACCTTCTTCCGAGTCGACCGGCGATGCATAATTATTTTAAAAATGAGGATTAAACAGAAATCGCTCAGCGACAAGCTGAGCGATTTCTGTTTAATCCTTGGAACATCACACCAAAAAATCTAGCCAATCACCCCCGCGAATCGTAAAATGATCGTGATCACAAAAATGACAATCAACGGAACGAGAACAATATTGATCATCTTATCCAATTTCGCAGCTCGATCGGTTTTAATATCACAGATAATCTCTTTTTGGATGAGCAGAAAGATCAATACGAGCGTGACGACGAGAGATAAGGATAATGCTCCCGATGTCAGAATCTGGATAATATTAGGAATGAGGTTTGAAAACACTGATCAGTTTCCTGTTCTACTGCACATCTATCCACAGCATTAGCTGACGATGAGGGGTAGTCTCCCTATTCAGAAACAGGTCGATTTGTACCTGCTGGTTATCCCCAGGATGGTTTAGAGTAAATCCAAGCTGCCCCTCCCAGGTCTCTTCATCCAAAAGACTGATCGAATCGAGCCTGGCCAGGCGTTGTGAGCCGGAGGTAATCTCAATCTGGTAATGGGATTCAGCCCCTTCATGGTTCTTGATTCCCAAATTGAGCTTAACTTCTTGTCCTGAGGAAATTCCTCTGGGATAATTCTCAGCCCGTCCTTCACTTCCCAGGATGTAGAATTCGGTCATTCTTTGGTTTGGATCGCGGATCACCAGGGCCAACAGGCCAATCACCAGAAGGGACAAAAGGGTTACCCCGGTCAGGATGTAAACAAGCCTGGGCTGTCTGGTCAACAGGTGTCCCTTCACGGTTTGCCACCCGTCTCTCAGGCGAAAGCTGGGAGGCTTTTCTACCTCTTCCAATAAGAACAGCGAGCGGCGCCGGAATAACGCTATGCCACAGCAAAGAAGAATCCAGGTTGAAAGCGCAACCGCCATGCTCCAGGGCTGTATCCCCCACGGCAAGGCATTAAGCAGGAGGGCTAATAGAGGTAAGATTGCGATGCTCAATCCAAAACTGACGGCTAATCGCGCTACCAGGTCAAGGCGATCCTCTTTCGAAAACAGCAAGATTACCAGGGCGTATCCCGGCAGGAGAAACACTCCTGCCAATCCTATCGGCACCCTCAATAAAGGTACGGGCAGAACCAGAAGTACCGGCAAGAAGAACCCCAGACCGGCGAGTATCAGGATATCGCGGTTACGCCGGTCGGTTATCTGATCCAGAATACGCCTGGCAGCAAGGTTTACCGCAGTCTGATTAATCCCCATAATTTCTATTGCTCTCTTGAAAAGTCGAATTGGATTTCTCTACTGCCTGTCTTAGCACATGGCGGTAGATCAAAAACGTCTCCTGAGCCGTGCGGTTCCACTGATACTTAGCCGCGTGCAGGATCCCGCGCTTCTGAAGGTCGGCTCTTAATCCCTGATCTGTCAATCCACGCTCTATGGCTTGTGCGAGCTCGTCCACATCATAAGGATTGACCGTCAGGGCGGCATCGCCGGCGACTTCAAGCAAGGAGCCAATATTCGAAGTTACCACCGGCGTCCCGCACGCCATAGCTTCTAAGGGCGGAAGGCCAAACCCTTCATACAAGGATGGGAAGACGAATACCTCGGCAGCACTGTATAAAGCAGGCAGGTCAGCCTCCAAAACATAACCGGTGAAAAGGACTTGCCTGGCTAAATCCGGTTGATTGAGGGCCGTATCGATTTCGGCCATCTGCCACTGCCGTTTTCCACCGATAACTAGTGCCGTTTGGGGATGGCGAGCGTGCACTTGTGAAAACGCTTTTAGCAGCCGGGTAATGTTCTTGCGCGGATTGAGACCTCCGAGGTAGAGTATATAAGGCCTCTCGATACCATAATGGGCCAATCTTCTTCTACGTTCCTCGGTATCGGCGGTTGGCCTGAAGATTGAATTGACGCCTTCTGCTGTGACCATGACCTGGTTGGAAGCGAGGTTCAGATGATGAATAAGGTCCCGCCGTGATGTTTGGCTCACCGTGATTACCGCGTTTGCCCGGCGCGCAGCCACAGGCAGCATCCAGCGGTATCTCCAGTTATCCAGATGATTGTGAGTACCTGGTGAAACGTATGCAAATGCATCGTGGATCGTGGTAATCCACTGGACTCCATCCTTCATCCCGAGGAAAGGGGCGATACCGTTTGGATCGTGGACAATATCCAGATTGTAGCGACGGCCGGCTAAACTGAGGAGCGGATTGCCAATAGTCATCAAAGCCGGTAGAAGGTGACAGCCAGGCAGCGCATGGTGTTCGAAATGACCCCAGAGGCCGAATTTATCTTCCCGTTCCGTGGTAAGCAGTACCATCTCAGGTCCGCCCGGAAGAGCGGATAACGCATGCAGTAATTCCACCGCGTACCGGCCAATGCCGGTGGGCGATCGATCGAGACCATAGGTGAGATATCCAACCCGCATAGTTGAGCTCATGGTTGATAAGGCGTTTGCGGCTTGAGATGATAGAGCTGGGCCATCCCGTTGTCATACACTGTAAATGCATCCGGAGGTACAGGTAAAGGCTGGTGGATCCGGTAGCCTCGCAAGCGGGTGATCGTTGTCACCAACCTGTTGCGCGTTCTTTCTGTGGCATTCGAAGTAAAATCGTTGGCCGAGCCACCATTTAATGTGTAATAAGCAACAATGAGTCGCTCATCAAACTCAGTCCAGATTTCGGCATTTTTCAGGTGAGTATCTCCCCATTCCAGCGCGACCAGCTCGTTAGGCTGGTAGAAAGTCCATTTATTGCTCAGCAGCGGCTCGTTGGTCGCCTTCATTACAGAGAGGATACTGATACAAAAGATGCCAACGGTCAGCCCAAGCGAGATTAGCTTTGTGTAGCGAGGTGGATGCCAATCTGCTAACGCCATGCCAACGACTGCCACCGCGATCATCATAAATGACGAGAAGATGCGGTGCTGCAGGTTGCTGGTGAGCGCCCCGCTGGCATCTGAGATCACCGATAAGGCTCCCTGGACAGCAAATGTTGCATACAGGAGCCACAAAATCCATGCCATTTGAGTTTTCGGGGTTTTGGAGCGCCATATCCAAAGATAAGTCTGGCGCAGCCAGATCCCAAACGATGCAAACAGTATGATCCAGTTACTGATACTGACGATGAAGTAGGTGGGTAGACTGACCCAGGCCTGAGAAACCTGCGCGTAGGCGTTGGTTGTCTGGGCCTGGACATCTAGAAAGAGCGCCGCGATCCGGTCCAAAAGGGTCCGAAAAACCACCAAATCATGTTGAGCGGGCGGGTAGACATAAAACGTGAATATATATACCAATCCCAGGCAAATCGTGGTGGTAAAGGGAAGGCGTTTGAGGATATATTTATGTTCCTTTAAACCGGGGTTACGCTTCTCAAGTATCAAACCGATCACCATTGCTGTTGCGATCGCGAAAATAAACGAATTCGCCAGCAGGTTGTTGCTCGAGATCATGGAAAATGCCGTGAGATAGAGGAGTACGATATAGACGGCCAATCTTTTGGGTTGGTGGCGAAGAGCCAGGCTGCGTACCAGCCAGAACAAGCAAATAAACATCAAGGTCCGCGTAAATTTTTCGTGTGAGCTGCGTAATATGACAAAGAGGAATTCGGGCTGGGTAAATAACAGAATGGTTGTTAACGTTGCTGCCCGGTTGCTTCCGGTCAGATCTCGATAAAGAACCCAGGCAGGCAAAACGACGAGCGCAGCCAGAAGCGGATAAACCCACTGTTGTAATGAGGCAACGCCCAATCCGGTCAGCGAGAGGGCGAAAGCCGATATCGCCTGGTAGGCAAAACCGTTGGGATAGATGATCCCGGTTTTGGGAATCAGCCTGTTTTGATCGATAAAGCTTTGAATGTAGTATGTAAAAGTAGCCGAGTCACTCTCAGCCCAGTGCCCTGCGTAGCGCATTGGGAAGTAAATTCCCACCACGACCATAAACAACAGCGGCCCCAACCAGAGCCATTCACTCTCTGGAGATATAAATATTTTTTTTCGTTTCTCCCAGGATTTTGTCATTCGTCTACTCTACGAGGGTTTTTTTAGATACTTTCGTAACAACAAATGAAGCAATGCTTGCAAATATACCAATCACAACCAGAATAAAAGGCAGGATTTTCGGGGATGTGCTGTTCGGAACCAAAACCCCGGTTACCGGTATTTGCGCGGATACGACAGATACCTGGATGGTTTCGCCGGTGATCAATCGTTCCTGTGGGAGGCGGATCTTTGGGGTGAGGGTCCATTTTCCGGCAACCGGCGGCGCCCATAAAAGGGCCGGCGTGATTGTGGTTTGAGGAAGCACAGTGATCGTTTGGGTAGCCACAATGCTGGTGTCCCCTTCCGGTGACGTAGCCCAGAGCTCGAGCATAGACTCGGGAAGGTTCTCCAAACCACGGTTGTGTATAGCGACCGAAAACGTGCTCTCCTGCATTTGTACTGGCACAACCGGGTTCAGTGCAGCCGAGATGCCGGATGATGTGATGGTCTCGATGGTGAAGCCATCCTGATAAATCACCGTATACACACCGGGTTGGAGCTGATCCACATCCGGCCCACCATAGCCTTGGAATCCGGGCTCTAGCTCCAGGATAAAGCGAAACCCCTTGCCTTCCGATTGAAAACTATGCAAGAATGCCCCTTCCAGGCGCCATTCCTGCCCTGGGAATTGGTCTAGCATCGCTAAAAAATCTCCGGGAACCAGGTCCTTCTGTCTATCTTCCAGCTGTTGGCGTTGAGAAAGCCATTCTTCATGATCGCGGGGTGGCAGGGTTTGAAACAATGAGGGCGGAACGGTTGCTTTTCTCAACCGGACTTCGTTCTCCCCCGCATACAGAAGGTAAGCACCGGTCGTATAAAATTGGCGCACGAGAACCCCATTTTTGTAGTACTGCCACTGATCCAGATAATCATCGCCATCCAGATTGGCGTAGCGGATCCGGCTTTTGTCATCGATGGTCCAGATCCCGGATTCTGCTCCAAGGAGATGTAGTTTGCTATCGACCGGACTGAAGTACAGGTAGGGTTGGCTTGGGCTGTTGAAATGCCGCTCGGCGCGGAAGCCGGGGTAACTGGTTTGGAAAAATTCTTCCGGAGGTGAGGCGGTTACACCCAACATGTAGCTGTGGGTTGCCTCGCGTGCTTCGACCGCCCGATCCGGGTTCCCTTGCGGATCATCGCCGGTGTCGGTTTGCCATTCATAGATCCCTTCTGAGCTCTGGTATCCTTCCCCCTCTCGAGCGACGAATGTTGTCATTTTCCATTCACGCTCGGTTACCCAGTAGGGTAATTGTTCAAATGGCACAGCCCGTACTGAAAAATCGCGGAAAGAGATTTCGGAGTCGATATTGTAGTTTCCTCCCACACCAACCTTATAGTCCCAACGCAGCGTGCCCGGGTTAAATAAATTCCAGTCATAGCGGATGGACTGCCACGGCACTGCCTCCATTCCTTGAAGGGACCACATGGAACGATCATCCGGTGGCCGGGAAAAGAAACGAATGTGCATCTCGGCAAAAGGGTCATGATTGTCAGCCAGATCGTAATAGGCCTGGGGACTCTCGAAATCGACGTCATTCACCTGGCCTTTGACGATATACTGGTTGTCGTTAAAGTGATAACCATGCCCGGTAGGATATCCATCCAAACCCACTGAGGTTATCTGACCTTTCAGCCAGTCAACCTTCAGGTTTGGAGGGAAATCGAAATACCGCAAGTCTCTATAGGTTGGATCTTTCGGATTAATTGGGATGGGTAAGAGGGGAAAAAAGGCGCGCTCGAAAAACCCGGTTGGAAAATGGCCTTCATTGACTTGAAGGCCGCTCCGCTCAAACCCCCAGTCCTGTGGAGAGTCGGCTCTCAGCCGCTTCAGCGCATATTGGGCGATGCCATCATCCCCGGCAGCTTCTTCAAACTCAATATCATAGATGCCGTCCTGTTTGAGCCAGTCCTGAATATATTCTTCGGGCGCTCTATCTAAGGTTGGCACAGGGCCATCCAGTCGTATGCGGATATTCAGGTTGACCCGCCCATCTGGCAAAAACCAATTGGAATCCGAATCAATCCGGGCCGTCCAATATGAAGACTCCAGCACTTCGATGGTCTTACCGGTCCGCCTGTATTCTACCTGGCCGTCACCATTGCGATCATCATAAACATAAGCAGTGGTATGCCCTTGTTCGTTCTTGTAGACCACGATCAACTGGATCGTGCCATCCGCGCCGATGTCATACAGCCAGACGTCATTGTTAAAATCGGTCGCGTCTCGCCAATAGGCCGAAAGCTGCATATCGCCGCGCCAGTCATACACATCGATGCGGTCATGGCGGGTGGCGAATGCACAGTCGATGGTGGTTTGATCCGGTCTGCCATTGCCATCCAGGTCCTGCTGGCTGAGGCTGTAAATCGGGATCCCCATCTCGAATGCCTGAACCGGGTGGACCGGGGTGAGGAAGGTCAGCAGGAGGACGATCGGCAGGCAGATCCAACCAGGTTTACTTATTAATTTTCTATTATTCATCTAAAGAATCCCCACCAATTTATGACCATCCTTCTCGGCTAACAACCTCTGGTAGACTCTATCCAGCCTTTCCGCCGAAGCTTCCCAGGAGAATCGTTTGGCGCGCTCGCGGGCGGCCTCGCCCATTTGCTGGCGTAAGCGTTCATTTTGGGATAGTTCCAGGAGGGCTGCGCTCAACTGCAGCTCATCGCCCGGAGAGACGAGGAATCCAGTTTGGCCGTGGGCGACCGTCTCGGTAATCCCCCCGGCCCGGGAGGCAACTACAGGCCGCCCGGCGGCCATTGCCTCGCAAACCACCGTCGGATGGGGATCATCCCACACAGAGGGGATTACGGCAACATCCGCGGCTGAGTATACAGATGGGATCTCACCGCGGGGCACGAGCCCTAAAAAGCGTACATTCAACCCTTCGGCCAGCCGCCTGACTCCGCTTTCATAGCTATCCCCAGATGGCTTCCCTTCGTGTAGAGCCCACAGACGGGCTCCGCCCGCGACAAGCAGGACCGCATTGGGCACGGAAGCCTGGAGCTGAGCAAAGGCCCGGATGAGATGGTCGACGCCTTTCTCGGGGACGATCGCACCTGAATAGAGGACAACGAAATCGTTTGGTGTGAGATTCCAACGGGTGCGCTGTGAATTCCTATCCGCCGAAAGATAAGCACCTGGGTCAGCACCATTGTGGACCACCAGCGTCCGTCCCTCCGGATAACCTGAAACGGCCAGGAAACGGGTCCGGATGAAATCACTGCAGCAGATCACCGCTTCGGCCCGGTCCAGCAAACGCCGGTAGGCGGGTGGAAAAGGTTCGGGAACCGGTGTTTGCAAATGCAGCAGGCGGATCCTGGCGCCAGGGATATACAACAGATTTGGATCGACATGGGCGTGCAGCACATCGACTGGCGGTTGGGTAAGGTTGTGAAGCCAAACTGGCGCCAGCCAGCTTACGTCCCAACGCGCAAACCGGGCCCACCTCCACATGGAAGAAGACCACAGGCGGACCCCGCTCCAGACTGCCTTCGGCCTGGGCCGGCTGTCATTCCACCCCCAAACATCGACTGAATTCCCCATTCGAGCCTGGTGGCGGGCAAATCCGAGCGCTGCGCCGACCACTCCGCTGGCTGGTTCTGAGACGGGATCGTGGACCAGCCTGCCGTTTGTAGAGATAATGTGCCGTACTTTCATAGATTCACTACTTCTTTTCACTATTTCCGTGCCCTCGTTGTAAAAGACCAAACTTTATCCGTAATAAGAGGGTTACTGGCCGGGTCTTTGACCCCGCTGGCCCCGCCCAGGATCCGGGCGGTGTAGGCTACCCCTGCCTCCAGCTTTGCGTTCGGATCCAGGGTGGCGGTCAGGCTGGTCGAGTTATAGCTGACCGCGGCCGCCACCGGGGTGGTGGTGCCCTGCTTGACCAGGCTGAAGGTGCTCCCG